>OFGN01001940.1_pt1 | contig 12634 bp, 9 predicted proteins | sample 1521821 | NCBI WGS metagenome assembly OFGN01 (sample SAMEA3504094, study PRJEB24116) | mouse gut metagenome | biome: mouse gut; feature: mouse-associated habitat; material: faeces | place: Denmark | collected 2011
CAAAACAACTTTTGCCTTATTTTGATAATTTTAATATTTAAATAATTTCAAATCAAAGTTTCTAATAATACAAATTAATATGACTCTCACCACTCAATATCACATTAAGTATTTCGGCATCTGCAAGAGAAAATAATCCCCTGTTGTCAATAAGACAAGCAAGTTGTATTTCTGCTATTAAACTATTAAAGGTACTTTTTTCCACTGCAAGTTCTCTTAAATACGCTATATCTGCTGCACTCAATCTGCCATCTCCATTTATGTCCCCCAATACAGATAGATATATTTCTTCCGTTTTTACTCCATTTGCATTAAAAAGTTCAATTTTCCAACCAGTACCAACTGCAAGCTCAAATCTTTTATCATATAATGCACTATCCATTCCCGCAATACTATTGCCTTTGTCAAATATCAACTGATTATTTGCATTATAAATTTTTATTGCAGTTCTTTCAAAATTGATATTTTCTATAAATGTATTGACTGAAGTATTGTGCGAAATATTCCCCAAAATATATTTATTTCCATTTGCTTTTATAATTTCAAAATCGTTTATATCGTGTATTAATTGATTGTCACTATAATTTTTACGCAAATTATTCTCTATGTAAACAAAGTCATACTTCTCACAATCGATAGTTTTTTCAAATTTAACTTCGCTATTATTCAAAACAGCTACTTTTGCATTATCGTTACTGAAAAAGAATCTTCTTGGGTCACTACTATTCACACTATAACCTGTTGTAAAAGTTTCATCGCCATAATCGTCTGCAAGTTTTATTCCAATATGAGATGTACCTTGTGCATTTGCCATATCACAAGATATAGGCAATTTTTGTCCACTCTCAAGTCGCACATCTGAAGGAATTCCGTGTGCAATATTATTATATATTTTTATATTGCTTCCAAATTTTAAAGTTGCACCTGTTTCAAAACCAAAACCACCACCTAATGAATGCTTTCCATCATTGACTGCTGATTTTATTATATTTCCAGAAATAGTTACATTCTCCATATCAAGAACACCTACTCTTCTTATAAAGACACCACCGCCATATATAACTTGCTGAGTATGAGTATTATAAATATTATTTTCAACTATAACATCCGTCATTTTTAACTTGCCGTCACAATAAATAGCTCCACCTTGTGGATTTCCCGCTGTTCCGCCTGTAAAATTATTTTTTATAGTGCTATTTTTTATTTCCGCTTCAACAAATTCTTGGTAAATCAAAACTCCTGCAGAATTACCTTTTGCATAATTATATGCAATTTCTACGTTTTCGATTTTAGCTTTCGAGTATATAATTGCTGCAACACCTGCACCATTATTAGCTACATTATGAGATATTATTCCACCTGTAATATTCAAAATTCCATATTTTATAGTAGTATTTACCAATGAACCGACTGCACTAATACCACCGCACCAATCCACACTGTTAATATTTGCAATAACATAGCCGTTTGTCATATTAATTGTACCTGTATTAGTAGCAATTCCACCACCACGGCACCCGATAGTTTCGTTGTTAAAAATTACCCCATCATAAAAATTTACAACACCACCATAGCAATAAACACCGGCTGCTCCTTTTAAACTTTCACCCTTTGCAAAGTTATCACATATCATTCCGCCATAAATATTTAATATTCCTGTTTCAGATACAAATATACCACCGCCACTATTTGCTCCACTAACAGAGCCACCCATTATCTTTCCGATTTCTAATTTTCTTAGATTATCATATACAGACTGAAAATTTTCTTTATTATAATCATAAATGTCTTTTACTATACTGTTGTTATATGTGCTATCTGTTATTGTCAAAATTCCATCAACAACAAAAACATTTCCACATTCAATCGGATTTTCAGATGATAGTCCCCTGTCAATTGTTTTACCTGCCAAATCCAAAACTATTTTTGCAGCAATTGGCACATATAATGCTCCATCGTAAAAAGATGTCTCTTCGCCAAACCTATTATCGTTTACAGCAGTTAAAATCCAATTATTACTTAATGACACTTTTATTTCTTTTTGATTGTCAATTGAGTCTAACACTGCCTGCTCCCATATCTCTGCCATTTGTGTAACATTTCCTGAAAGAATATAGTCAGCAACAAACTCTTCATCTTCGCTGTCAGCTATGACGCTTTGGGAAAAATAATTGTTTTCGTTTTTATTATCCATTGCTGTAATTAAAACTCCTACAGCAATCAAAAGAGATAGCACTATTACAAAAAATACTATTCCCGCACGCTTTATACATTTTGCCATAATAAAACTCTCCTTTTATTTAAGTACATAGAATAAGTATATCTATGTACTTTTTGGGGCGTTTTTTAAGTTTGAATATGTATTTTTTGTTAAATTTAGCTAAATATCTTACAAAGTCTTGAGCGTAGCCTTGACAAAAGCTTACATTTGCCCTTATAATATTCATATAATATGTACATAGATATACTTATTCTATGTACTCTTTTTTTACATTTCTATCCCTTATTTTTTCCATTTACACCCGATTTTTGATAGTTTTATTGCATAAAACAGCTGAATTTAATAATTAAAACTTTACAAATAAACAAGCACCGTAAAACTTGTGTTTTACGGTGCTTATAATAAGGTTATTCTAAATTTATTCAGTTTAATTTAAGAAGATTTTTGGCTTATTAATGTACATATTATAATTAATTTATGTTTATCTTTTTAACAAATAATTATCCATATTTCGTTTGAATTATTAGCAAGTAAAAAAAACATACCACCAAAAAAGGTGGTATGTTTATTTTATTATTCCCATTCAATTGTTGCAGGTGGTTTTGAAGTAATATCATAAACTACTCTGTTTACGCCAACAACTTCTGTTGTAATTCTTCTACTGATTTTCTCCAATATCTCAAATGGAAGATGTACAAATTGAGCTGTCATAGCATCAATACTATGGATAGCACGAAGTGCAACAGTGTACTCATAACTTCTTACTTCGTTGCGAACGCCAACACTCTTCATATCTGTAATAACTGCAAAGTATTGCCAAATCTTTGTATCCCAACCTGCTTTTGCAATTTCTTCTCTCATAATGAAATCTGCATCTTTCAAAATTGCAAGTCTTTCACGAGTGATAGCACCAATACATCTAACACCAAGACCAGGACCTGGGAATGGTTGACGATTAACTTGCTCTAATGGCAAACCAACTTCAATACCGACTTTTCTAACTTCGTCTTTAAACAAATCTTTAACAGGCTCTAAAATTTCGTTAAAATCTATAACGTCAGGCAATCCGCCAACATTGTGGTGACTCTTAACCAAGCCTTTGCTACCAATACCACTCTCAATAATGTCAGGATAGATTGTACCTTGTACTAAAAAGTCAACTGCACCAATCTTTTTAGCTTCTTCTTCAAAAACTCTTATAAACTCTTCGCCAATGATTTTTCTTTTACGCTCAGGGTCGTCAACACCTTCAAGCTTAGTCAAAAATCTTTCGCTTGCATCAATATGAATCAAGTTCATTCCAAGTTGATTACGGAAAACTTCAACAACTTGTTCAGGCTCACCTTTTCTCATCAAACCGTGGTCAACAAATACACAAGTCAAACATTCTTTGTTAGCTTTATGTATCAAAGCTGCACAAACAGCACTATCAACACCACCGCTTAAAGCACAAAGCACTTTTTTGTCACCGATTTTTTCTTTCAACTCTTCAATCATACTATTAGTGAAAGCTTTCATTGTCCAATCACCTTTTGCTTTGCAAGTCTTGTACAAGAAAGTCTTTAAAGTTTTTGCACCTTGTTTGCTTTCAACATCAATATTTCTGATATCAAGAACTGGCACGCCTAAAGTATTAACTTCAGATTCAATAGCCTTTTGCTCTTCAGCTTCACCTGTCAAAATAATACCGATAGGATTAGAGTTTTTAATATCGGCGATATTTGCATTGTCGCCCACTAACCTACAGTAAACATTAAGGTTACGAACACTTCTTGCTATAAGTTGATTGCAACGACCGGATAAATCCACAATTACAACAGTTTGTTTATTTTCCATAAATATAGGCTCCTTTTGTTTGTTCTATTTCATTTTATCACAAGTTTTTTATCAAGTAAATTGATTTGATATAAGCTGGTATTCATTTATTATAACAGCAAATATAACAACTACTTATACCGAATAATTTTAAGCTTTTTAGCAATATAATTCTGCAAATTTTTCAGTTAAAAGATTAATTAAAAATTACTTTTCAACTCTAATTACAGCATTAACCTTTTGTACTTCGCTTAACGACTCAATTTCTTTTATAGCTTTTCTTATATTGTTTTCAGAAGACTTGTGTGTTACAAGCACGATACTAACAACACCTTCACCCGCATCTTGACGCATACTTGTAATACTTATGTTATTATCTGCAAAAATGCTTGTAATTTGACTTAATACGCCTGGTATGTCAAGCACAGTCATTCTCATATAATAATCGCTTGTAAAGTCTGTAATGATATCTTTTTTAGTTATAACATCACTGATTTCAGCATATCTTGCGTGTTCGATTTGTCTTGCACAAAATACGATATCACTAACAACAGCACTACCTGTTGGCAAACTTCCTGCACCTCTGCCGTAAAGCATAATATCCCCAACATTGTCACCAACAAGGAAAATACCATTAAACGAACCTGAAACACTTGCTAATGGGTGAGAATTTTTCAGAAATACAGGGTGAACACGTGCTTCAATTTTGCCGTCTATTAATTTTGCAATAGCAAGCAATTTAATTGTGTATCCAAGACCTTTACCAATAGCAATATCTTCTGCTTGAACATTGCTTATACCTTCACGATAAATAAGTTCAACTGGTAAAAATCTATTAAATGCAAGAGAACTCAAAATTGACAATTTATAACTTGCATCATATCCTTCAACATCGGCAGTTGGGTCTGCTTCTGCAAATCCCAAAGCTTGAGCATCTGCCAAGACATCTTGGTAACTTGCACCTTCGTCTGACATTCTTGACAAAATGTAGTTGGTAGTTCCGTTAATTATACCCTTGATTTGAAGCAAAGTATTTGCTTGCATAGCTTGAGTAAGCGTTCTAATAACAGGAATACCACCACCGCAAGTTGCTTCAAAATACATACCTGCTTTTGTCTCTTTAGCATATTTTTCAAGCTCGCCCCAGTGTTTTGCAAACAATTCCTTATTTGCTGTAACTATATTTTTACCAGCTTTTAATGCTTCAATCAAATAAGTTTTTGCTGGCTCAATACCACCAATACACTCTGCAACTATATCAATGGAAGAGTTGGTAATAACGTCATCAAAATTGTCAGTCACCAATTCTTGTGGTGCACCATTTGCAATTGCTTTTTTAGGATTTCTGACATAAATTGCTTTTACAGTTATATCAACACCATACTCTTCTTTAATTCTTTCCTTTCTTTCTGCCAAAATATTGTAAGTACCGCCACCAACTGTACCAAAGCCCAATATTGCAATGCCTACTGATTTCATATATTACCTCCACTATTTATTCATATTATAAATTATTTTAAGACCTTTTAAAGTCAAATATCTGTCAATCACATCAATTATATTGCTATCTACTTGAGTGACTAATTCACTAAGTCCGCCTGTTGCAATAACTTTTGCATCTAAGTAGCCAGATTCTTCTTTCATTTTTTGTGTAATGTATTTAACAAGCCCCGTAAACCCGTAAATTGTACCCGACTGCATATTATTTGCAGTTGTCTTTCCAATAACTGTTTCAGGTTTATTTAGCTCTATTCTCATAAGCTTTGACGCGTTGTTTACCAAGCTATCCAAACTAGTTTTAATACCGGGGGCAATCGCACCACCCAAAAACTCCCCTTTATCGGAAATCATATTAAAAGTTGTTGCTGTACCAAAATCAACAATAATACAAGGTCCGCCGTAAAGCTTAAATCCTGCAACACTATTTACTATCCTATCTGCACCAACTTCGTGGGGATTTGTATATTTAATATTTAACCCTGTTCTAACTCCTACCCCTACCATCATTGGCTTGATATTCATATAGTGCATACAAGCGTGTTCAATCGTATAATTGATTGATGGCGAAACCGAACTCATAATTATGCCGTCAATATCACTAAAGCTGATACCTTTTGTAGTAAACAAATTTTGCATTGTTATACCCATTTCGTCAGCAGTACGCATAACTTTTACGCTCATACGCCAAGAAAATATCAATTCATCTCCGTCAAAAATACCAAGTTTGATATTGGTATTTCCCGCATCTATAACAAGTAACATTTCTAACCCCTTTTACTCACTTTTTAAACTTTCATTTTGTATATTGTCTTTATTTGACACTAAATCATTTATTGTATCTTCTGTGTTTTTATTACCACTATTATCTAAACTACTTATATCATTAAAATTATTTTCATTTTGTTTTTTGCAAGAATTATCAAAGTTTAATGAATTGTCAAGAGCTGCATTATCTTGATTATCACCATTTTCAATCATATTGTTTTGGTCAAACTCTAAAATATCTTTATCGGTAATCACTTGTTTTCTGTTTCTTTTCAAAAACTTTTCTACTGCAAAAACAATCGGTATAGATATAATAGGAGTAACTATAATCTCCACAACAAAATTGATTGTGATTAGTCCCATAATAACTTTTTTAATATCATCTACTGCACCATTATACAATATCCAAATCATAGATAAAACAAGCAAAGTATTCAAAAACACTACGAAAATCGCCCCTAAAGCAATTGAAATTGATTTTGACACATACTTATTTAATGGCTTTTTCAATTTTTTATCTATTTTACTTATTATAATTTGAGACAATTTAAATACACAAAAAGCAATAATTGCACTCAATATTCTAGGAAGTAATGACACCAATGGATTTTGAAAAAACATTGCAGTTGGTGACGGAAAAATAAATGCAGAAATAAAACTTACAAGCCCAAATGTAAACGCTAATATTATAGCTGTCCACTTGCCCATAATTACCATACCCACTACAAGTACAGTTAGTGGCAAAAACGCCATTCCGCCCGCAAACAACATTGTCGTTGTCAAAACTAGCATTAAAGCAATCAATATTCCATTTACGGCAATTGTTCTTGACTTATTATTATTCATATAAACTACCCCGCTTGAGTTTCAAAAAGAATACCCATCTAGTAAAAATTAAAAAAATTATAAATATAGTCCAAATCGGTACTACTTTATTTGTATATTTTACCACAAAATTTTGAATTATACAATTATTTTTATATCATTTTATAGCAAAATGCAAATTTTTAAAAAGATAGTTCATTAAAATTAATTAATTTAAACTAAGATTTAATTCGACCATTAATTTCTAAGTTTTCATAATTAAACAACTCACTATCTAAGAAATCACACATTTCTAATTCTAAGCCTTTAGTTATTTTTCTTAAAGTAATTCCTTTATTCTGATTGCTACAACTTCAAATATTTTAATTTTTTTGCTCCTTTATTTGTAAAATTAATTTATTTGTGATATTATAGTTATACAAAACAATAAAGGGATTATTTATGAAAAATATAAATCCTGCTTTAATGCTACGCATTGAAGAATTATTAAAAGAAAACAATATAACAGAATATCGTTTGCAATTAAATAGCGAAATTACTTATTCTACTCTGAAAAATATTATGCAAGATACTGCTAAAGATAATTTGCTATCAACAGTTATACTAATTGCATCAGGATTTGATATGACTGTAAGCGAATTTTTAAATTCACCATTATTTCTTGAAGAAAACTTAACCATTTAATTATGTCAAAAAAATCACTGCGATATAGCAGTGATTTTTTTATTTTATTTGACTTTTCAGTATTTTATAGTTGTTTTTAAGATTTTTTTCATAGCACAAATAGCCGTCAAATATTACAAAAGCAACATATAATACAAAAAGTGCGATAAGTGCATACATTAATGAAAAAAGTCCTTTTTCGGCTATTGCAATATTGTCTTTTATTGTTATAGTTATATTTCCCGTCACATTACCATAGTAATCAAGTACTTTTTTAGTAATAATCGTCAACACAGTAATTATGCTAATAAAAATACTCGCAAAAGACACACTTTTAATAACTCCTTTTGCTTTGTCACCTATCATATATCTATCCACGCCAATTAAACCACCCAAAACAGATATAATAACCATTGATTTTTTTTCTATTAAATCTTTATCTTCAAATTTTTGACTTTTTAATTTGGAAAATTCCAAACTATCTAATTCAGAAACATATTTTTCAAACTCCATTATATCCCCCTTTAAATTAAGTATTATCCTAATTACATTATATTGCAGATTGAAGTTATAATATATTTCCTGTTTCTGTCTTATTTAATGATTATAATAAATTCAAAAAAGAGATGCTATTTTACATCTCTTTTTTAATATTATGCTAAATTATATGTCATACCTTTTTCAGTTTCAAAAGTTATTTTACCATTATTTACGGCATAATCAACAGGCTCACCTAAACTATTTGTTAGGTTTATTTTAGTTTTTCCTATTTTAATATTACATTCACCGCCGTTATGAGAGATTATTGTAAGCTTTTTAACCTGCATATTTTCCCAATCAAAAGCAAGTTCAAAGTTGCCCCTTGCGATTATTCCGCAAATACTACCTTTATCCCAAACGCTAGGCAAAGCAGGCAATAATTCAATATAGCCAAGGTTACTTTGCATTAACATTTCAGTTACGCCCGAAGTGTAACCAAAATTTCCGTCAATTTGGAAAGGCGGGTGTGCGTCCCACATATTAGAGTACAAACCTGATTTAAACAGCTGATTAATAAGTTTATATGCTCTATCGCCATCACCTATCCTTGCCCAGCTATTAATACGCTGTCCCATTGCCCAACCTGTGCTTTTATCGCCACGTTTGTTCAAGGAAACTCTTGCTGCGTTTAACCACTCAGGGTGCAAATCCTTATTGATTAAATCCCCCGGGAATAATCCTAATAAATGTGACAAATGTCTATGGTGTGTTTGTCCGATTTTACCTAAAATTGTTTCGTGATACCATTCCTTTATTTGTCCGCTATCGCCAATCTCTATAGGGTTTAATTTTTCCTTAATAATCTCTAATTCTTTTGCTAAATCTTCATCAATCCCCAAAAGTTTTGCAGAATATATTGTGTCATTAAACAATTGCCAAATTAGCGATTGCTCATAAGTGTTACCCAAAGTTCTAGGTCCGTGTTCAGGCGAATATGCAGGCACTGTTACTAACCTATCATTATGCTTATTGTAGACAAGTACTTGTTTGAAATACAAGCTTGACTCTCGTAGCATTGGATATATTTTGTCTCTCAAAAATTTAGTATCACCAGTATACTCAAAATATTCATAAACATTTTGAAGAATCCAAGCTGTAGCCGCAGGCGACCACCCCCAACTGAACTCCCACCCAGGGCAAGTCCAACCAAAAGGAGTGTTTTGTGTGTGAAAAACAAAGCCATTCTCTTGATTCTCTGAGCTTTCAATACCCATATATGTTTTTGCAGTTATTCTTCCTGGCTCTCTTAAACTATCCACATAATTTACAAGCGGAATTGCACATTCTGCCAAATTTGTATTGTATGTAGGCCAATAATTCATTTGCAAATTGACATTCATATGATAATCTGAACCCCAAGGTGGATTGTCACGATTATTCCAAACACCTTGTAAATTTGATGGCAAAATATCGTTTATTCTTGAAGTTGCAATTGTTAAATACCTTCCGTAATTGTAAAGCAACTCTTCCAAATATCTTTTTTGATTAGGTTTTATCATACCGCTACGATATTTTTTTAGCAATTTATCTGTTGTAAATAGTGGCTCATCTGCCCCTAAATTCAATTTTACTCTGTCATACAATGCAGTATAATCTGCAATATGGTCTAATTTTAACTTTTCATAGCCTTTATCGATAGCTTTATTAACAACTGTATCCACTCTTGATACAAGTTGCTCTTTGCTCTCGCCCGTCCTATATTTAGGATAAACAATCGCATAGTCAGTTGCGGCAGACATAATTATAACAACTTCGCTAGCAGCTGTTATCCCAAGTGAAGAACCTTTTGTTTCAACCTTGCCTGTAGTTATAACTTGCATATTTGAGTAGTATTGTAAATCATTATCTTCAAGCCTGCCGTAAGTCATAATGCAGTTATCTACAGCTTTGCTCTCTACCTCATGGCAAGACACAAAAGATAAATCCATATTCATTTTTTCTTCGCCCAAAGTCACAAATTTAATCACCAAAACATTATCGGGATATGATGCAAAATACTCTCTTGTAAATTTGTTTGTGCCTATATTGTAACTCACACCAGAAATAGCATTGTCAAGTGATAAAAACCTTTCATAATTGCTATATTTTTTTGAACTATGGTGCATATTTATATCAATTTCACCAAAACATTGATAGCAACCATACCCTTCTTCCAAACCTACAAGTTTGTCGCATAATACAGATGCTTCTTCTTCTTTATTTTCTTCAAAAAGCTTTTTAACTTCAAGATAATAATCATATACAGTTTTTCCGTTTTCGTCTTTTTGCGTTAAATTACCGCCATTATAATTAGGTCTTTTTGGTGACGGACCACCTTTCCATAAAGTTTTTTCATTAAAAATAATCCTTTCATTAAAAACTTCGCCATAAATACTACCGCCAAGCATACCATTACCGATAGACAAAGTATTTTGTTGCCAAATATCGTTCTCTTTATTTTTTGCAGATAAAAAGATATTTAAAGGCAATTGTTTAGCGGATTTATTAAAATTTATTTTCATATTTTTCTCCCCATAAATAGCCCTACACTATAAATTAATAATAAAATACTATTATGATTATTTTACCATATACTTTAATTATCTGTCAATATCTAATCAGACTATATTTAGTATTTAAGACGCTCAAAAATTAATCCTACCGACAAAATCGATAGGATTAATTTTTTATTTTAATATTCCAAATTTTTAGCAAGGTATGTTTCTAACTCGTCAATAGAAATTCTAATTTGAGCCATACTATCACGCTCACGAATAGTTACGCAGTTATCTTCCAAAGTATCAAAGTCGATTGTTACGCAATAAGGTGTACCAATTTCGTCTTGACGGCGATATCTTTTACCAATACTTGCTGTTTCGTCAAAAGTGCAACTAAATTTCTTGCAAAGATTTTTGTAAATCTCTTCGGCCTTTTCAGTAAGCTTCTTTTGAAGTGGCAATACTGCAACTTTGTAAGGTGCTAAAGCGTGGTGCAAATGCAATACAACTCTTGTATCGCCGCCTTCAAGTTCTTCCTCTTCATAAGCGTTGCACAAGAAAGCCAATACCATTCTGTCTGCACCCAAAGATGGCTCTACAACATAAGGCACATACTTTTCGTTAGTAACAGGGTCAGTATATTCCATATTAACACCGCTTGTTGTTTGGTGTGCTTTTAAATCATAGTCTGTTCTGTCAGCAATACCCCAAAGCTCTCCCCAACCGAATGGGAACAAGTACTCAAAGTCTGTTGTAGCTTTTGAATAGAATGACAATTCTTCCTTATCGTGGTCACGAAGTTTTAATCTGTCTTGTTTAATGCCTAATCCCAACAACCAGTCACGGCAATAAGCTCTCCAATAACTAAACCACTCTAAATCTGTACCTGGCTTGCAGAAAAACTCAAGTTCCATTTGTTCAAATTCACGAGTACGGAATGTAAAGTTACCAGGTGTAATCTCATTTCTAAAGCTTTTACCAATTTGGCAAACACCAAAAGGCACTTTCATTCTTGTAGTGCGTTGAACATTTTTAAAGTTGACAAAAATACCTTGTGCAGTTTCAGGTCTTAAATAAACTGTATTTGCAGTATCTTCATTAACACCTTGGAAAGTTTTGAACATTAAGTTAAATTGTCTTACACCTGTAAAGTTGCTGTTACCGCAATCAGGACAAGCAATTTTATTATCAATAATAAACTTTTCCATTTGCTCATTAGTCCAACCAGCAATATTGATATCTAAGTTGTGTTTTGCAATGTAGTTTTCAATCAAATTATCCGCTCTGTGTCTTGCTTTACAACTTTTGCAGTCCATAAGCGGGTCGGAAAAACCGCCAACGTGTCCACTTGCAACCCAAACATTAGGATTCATTAAAATTGCACAATCAAGCCCTGTATTTAGTGGTTGCTCTGTAACAAACTTTTTCCACCAAGCTTTTTTAACATTGTTTTTTAGCTCAACACCTAAAGGACCGTAATCCCAAGTATTTGCAAGTCCACCATAAATCTCACTGCCTGAAAATACAAATCCTCTTGATTTGCACAAAGCAACAAGTTTATCCATTGTCAATTGTCCCATATAATACCTCTAAATATATTATTATTTTAAAAGGTTTTCATCTTAAAATAAGCAAAATATTAAGATAATCCCTTTTTTATTTAAAATTCAATAGTAATAATATGATAATATAAATTGAAAATTTTGTCAAGAAGCTTGTAACACTTTTAAAAAAATATGCGTACTATTAACTAGAGATAAACATCTCAACAAATTAAGGAGGTAAATGTTATGAACGGATGTGGTAATAACTGCTCATGTATCTGGAT
>OFGN01001945.1_pt1 | contig 12600 bp, 10 predicted proteins | sample 1521821 | NCBI WGS metagenome assembly OFGN01 (sample SAMEA3504094, study PRJEB24116) | mouse gut metagenome | biome: mouse gut; feature: mouse-associated habitat; material: faeces | place: Denmark | collected 2011
TCAGCGGGAAGCTCGCCGGAAGAGCCCGCGCCCACGTCCGGGGACGAGACCGCAGCCCTGCCCGAGGAGACATCCGAGCCCGTATCCCGCAACGCATCGGGGGAAAGCTCCTCCACTCCGAACGAAAAAAGCGAAACGGAGGAGGCCGCCCTTTCTTCCCCGGAAGGAAAAAGCCGCCAGCCTCAGCCCTCCTGAAAGGACGCCAGCGTAAAGCCATTCCCCTCCCCGTGTTGGAGCCTCCCGGCCTAATCTGAAAGGATGCCCGCGCAAAGCGCTTGTTTCCAAGCGATCAAGACGCGGGGGAAAAGGGCGAAGGTCGAACGGCAGACCGCCATGTCTTTTTCTCCTCCGGCGCGGCCTAGAGAAAAAACGGCTGTGCGGTTGGCGGCTTCATGAGGAATCAGTCCCAAGGCGGTCCGCATAGCCGTCACGTGCGGGCCGCCTGCCGAGAGGCCCCCGCAGCGCCTCTTTCGCCATAACCACCAAGCCACCGCGTCATGAAAGCTGAAACCGGCCAGTCGGGTTCTTCTCCCTCGGGACCGCTTCGGGACGGCGGAAACGCCGTTTGCCCATATATGAAAAGCCCTCCCGGGACTGCACGGGAAGGCTTTTCATGCGGAGTGGAAGTAAGGATGGGTTTGTTTTTCCCTTCCCTCCGGCCACAGAACCGGAGGGAAGTTTTTTTACGGAAGGCGGCTTCCCGCCCTTGGGCTCAGCGGACCTTCTTGTTGCCTTCCCACATCTGTTCGGACTGCGGGAAGGGCTTCAGGTATGTTAACCACGGATGGGTCTTCAGGTATTCCGGGTCCTGCTGAAGCTTGCGGCTCATGCGCAGGATGGGCGGCACGATCTGCTTGATGTCGCCTTCAAGCTGCGGCGCGATGCCGTAGTTGGTGGCCTTCAGAGCGGCGTTGATCGCGTCCTGGCTGAGGGTGATGGAGCTGGTCAGGGTATCGAGCGCCTTGGCCGGGTTATGGAAACCGACGCTGTTTTCGGCGGAAACGAAGTCCCAGAACATCTGGCCCTTGCGGACGGCTTCCTTGGCCTTGATGATCAGTTGGTCGTAATCGGCGGGCTTTTCGCCGGTGTATTCGAGGGCCAGCCGCACGGCCTCATGCGCGCGCACCGAGTATTCCTGCGCCACGAGAAGCTGCTTATAGGTCTTGTCCTGCGTGTATTCGATCCGTCCGCGCAGATAGGCCGCGCTCTTGTCGGAGTGGCACTGGCGGCAGGCGCGCAGTTCGGGGTCCTTCAAAGGCGAGGTCCACCAGTGGCTGGACATCTTCTTGCCCTCTTCGCGCTGATAGGGCATGTGGCAGTCGGCGCAGGACACGCCCGCGGCTCCGTGGGGGCCGTCGATCCATGTTTCATATTCGGGATGCTGCATCTTGAGCATGGGCGTCTTGGAGGCGGGGTGCACCCAGTCCGCGAACTTGCCCTCGAAACCGGGCATGGTCACGGTGCCGTTGTCTTCATAGACGCTGTAGATGGCCTCGGGCGTAAAGCCGTTCTTCCACGGGAAGGTGGGGCGCTTGGCCGGGCCGTGGCCGGGATCGTTGAAATAGTATTCCACGTGGCACTGGGCGCAGACGAGGGAGCGCATTTCATTGCGCGACAGCTTCGCCGGGTCCTTACCCACGGACTTCAGATAATCCTTGAGCGGCTCGCTGTAGAGCTGGAGCTGCATGGTTTCGGCATTATGGCAGGTCGAGCAGCCGATGGGTCAGTGACTGGAGTTCAGACGTGTGCTCTTCCGATCTGCCGATGGAATCGTCGTCCGTGACCTGCTCGCGGAACTCGTTGAAGTCCTTGGTCCAGAAATCGTCGCCGTACTGCTTGATCCATTCCACCATCTTGGGAGTCTTGCAGTTCCAGCAGGTGGCGGGCATGGCGCCCTTTTCGCCGTACCGGTTGATGCGGTCGATTTCGAGGATGTCGTGAATCGCGTAGGTGTGGCCCCGGGCTTCACGGTATTCGTACATGAACGGATAGCCGAGCCACAGATTCTTCAGGTACGGCTGCGCGCCGCGCTTGAAACCTTCGGGCAGGGGATTCACGTCGTCATTCTTCATGAAGTTGACGGAACCCTTGTACTTGGTCATGACCTCGCTTTCGTTGTTGCGGTCATAGCTGGCGGCCTGAAGGGGAAATTCCCCGCGATAGGCGGAGGTCTTGTTATAATCCGAATCCTTGAGGCTCGTCTTGTAGACCGGAGTCTTCAGCTCCGCGGTGGACACGTCGTTGCAGCCCGCGGCAAGTCCCAAAGCGGCGCACACCACCGCCAACCTGATCAGAGTATGTACAGTACGGCTATTCATCGGCCACCATCCTTGTGCTGATGGGCTTCATGCGCATGTGCTGCGCGCTGCGGTGACAGTCGACGCAGTAGGGCTTGGCGTCCATACTGGCGACTTCCATGTTGGTTGCGGCGTGGCAGGCCTTGCAGTTGGCGTTGACGACGTCCTTCGTCGCCATGCCCGCCACAATGGGGAGTTCCACATTGCCCACAGTATTCATGTAGAAATCCCGGGCTCCTTCCTTCGCCTTGAAGGGCAGCTTCGACAGCAGCGCCGTCGGAGCGTGACACTCGTTGCAGGCCAGATTGGCATGGGGGGACAGCTTGTGCGTCCGCGCGGCCTGTTCCATGATGTGGCAACTGGAACAGAACGGACGCGCATCCGTCACCCGCATACCCCATGCCAGCCCTGCCAGCACGAGTACGCCCAGCGCAACGCCGCCCAGCAGCATCTTCAACCACGGGCACTTGCGGGGTGACACCTCAGACATCATTGCCTCCTCTTGCAACAGATACTGATACCGCGGCTCTCGGCCGTCTCCCGGCCCGCGCGGTTATCCTCTTCCTCCCTTATCTATCAAAAACCGTGCCGGGATTGCGCCTTTTCGGACAAAACGGAAAAAGCCTGATATCCCGGCTCTTCGTAAGACCGCCTGACGGAGAAAGAAAAGGCTTTCGGGCTTTTCCCTTGATTCGGTATGATTTTTATGACAGCCTTTCAGAAAAAGCTGACAAGGTGTCCGATTCCCCTAACCTGATAGAAATAAATCCTGTTTTCAATAGCGAGGACGCATGACTCCCCTGTCGTGGCGCTTGTGGCGCCTGCCGCTTCTGCTTATCGTACTGTGGTGTTCGTTGCTCTTCGCCCTCTATTGCCGGACGGTGCAGCGCGAAGACGAATACGCCACCGGGCTTGCACGCATCCAGACCGAGGCCTTTTTCTCAAGCATCGAACACACGCGCGACTGGAACGCGGACAATGGCGGCGTCTGGGTCCGTGAAACGTCGGTCTGTCCGGCCAACCCGTGGCTGCCCGAAGAGGAGCGCACCCTGCGCGCGGCGGACGGGACAACGCTGGTCAAGGTCAACCCCGCCTACATGACCCGCCAGATTGCCGAAAGCTTCACCTCGACGCTGGCGGGCTTCCGCATTTCGAGCCTTTCCCCCAAACGCCCCGGCAACCGGGCCGATCCGTGGGAAACGGGCGCGCTCCTCGCCTTCGAGGAGGGCCGGCACGACGCTTTCGAGCTGGTGGAACCGCGCGAAGGGGTTACGCAATACCGCTACATGGCTCCCCTGAAGGCCAAGGAAAACTGCCTGCAATGCCATCAGGACAAGAAGCGCGGGGACGTGCTCGGGGGCATCAGCGTCACCCTTTCCGCCGAACCCCTTCTGGCGGCGGCCTCGGAACGCAAGCGCACCACAGCGCAGGCCTTCGGGCTCATCGGCATTGTGGGGATGATCGGCATCGGCGGGGCCACCTTCCAGATCAACCGCAAAAAGGAACTGGCCGAAGCCGCCAACCGCACGAAAAGCGCCTTTCTCGCCAACATGACCCACGACATGCGCACGCCGCTTACAGGCATCCTCGGCATGTCCGAGCTTCTGGAAAGGGAAACGCGGGACAGCCGCCACCGCTATCTGCTCGCCAACCTGCGTGAAGCCACGGACAGCCTCCTGCACGTGGTAGACGGGATCATGCGGTATTCGCTTCTTGAGGCCGAAGGCCAGCCCGCGACGGCAGCGCCCTTCTCCCTGCGGGCCGAACTGGAGGCCTGCCTCTCCCCCCTGCGGCCCGCCTGCGAGAGCAAGGGCCTCCAGCTTTCGCTCGCCCTCGATCCCTCGGTGCCGGACCGTCTGGCCGGGGACCCCTTCCGCCTGCGTCAGGCCCTCGGCAACCTCCTCGGCAACGCCGTAAAGTTCACCGCCAAAGGCTCCGTCACCTTGCGCGTCGCCGTCCTCGAAGCCCCGTCCAAAGGCACGGAGGGCCTTCTCCTTTCCTTTCAGGTCATCGACACGGGCGTCGGCATCCCGCAAGAGGAACAGGAACGCATCTTCGAGTGCTTCGAGCAGGGAAAGACCGCCCGCCAGTCCGAGGAGAGCAACGGGGTGGGCCTCGGCCTCGCCATCGCCCGGGGCATCGCGCGGCGCTTCGGCGGCGATCTCACGCTTTCGAGCAGGCCGGGCATGGGCAGCGTCTTCACCCTGACCGCGGTTTTCCGCCTTGCCGGGGAAGGCCCCCTAGGTGAAGCCGAAGAACCAGCCGTTCCTCCCGGCGCCGCAGCCGGGGCCGAAGGAGGCATCCCTCCCGCTCCCGTATCGCCCGAAGAGGCCGCCCCACCGGACGCCGTCCCGCCCGCGAACGCTCCGCGGCTGGTCGTGGCGGAAGATACCGCCGTAACCGCCCTCTTCCTGCACGAAACCCTTACCCACGCCGGCTATGCGGTGCATACGGCCAACCGTGGGGAGGACGCCCTCTTCCTCATCCGCAAGCTGTGCCCCGACGCCGTGCTGCTCGACATGCGTCTGCCGGACATGAGCGGCCTCGACATCGCGCAAAGCATCCGGTCCGGCGGCCTCGGCGTGCCCTCGGAGACGCCCATTCTGGTGCTCACCGCCACGCTCGACCCCGGCGATGAAAACGCCTTGCGCCGCCTGCACATCGACGGCTGGCTGCTCAAGCCCGTGCAGACGGGCCGCCTCACGCAGGCCGTGGCCGATCTGCTCCGCCGGACGGAAAACGCGTCCGATGCGGCGTCCCCCGTACAGACTCCGCCCGCAGCGGCCCCGCACGAGACGGCAGACATGCCCCCCTCGCCCGCACCCACTCCGGAGGCCGTCTCCGCAACCGCCGGACGGCTCCCGAACGCCACCGCACCGCGAGCGCCCAAAGGCGATAAAACCAATGCCGAGCCCCTGCCGTCCGCCGCGCCGCAGGCCGCTGCTCCTGCACCTGCGGCGGCGCACGCCGAGGCTTTCGATGCCGAGGCCGCCCTGAGCGACCTTGGTTCATCCTCGCTGCTCGCACGCCTCATCGGTATTTTCCTCAGTGAAGCGCCCAACGTCCGCGCCAGCCTTGCCTTCTTCGGAGAAGAGTCCGCCGACGCGGGCAGACTTCCCGAACTGCGGCGGCACGCGCACAGCCTGAAAAACGGCGCGGGGATGCTGCATCTGGAACACTTGCGCCTCGTGTGCACGGAACTGGAACACGCCGCGGCCACGGACGACGCAGGCCGCGTGCCGGAATTGACCCGCGCCGCGCTCGACGCGCTGGACAGGGCGGTCGAAGCCCTGCAACGGCAAGGAGGAGCCTGAGCATGGCCCGTATTCTCGTGGTGGATGACGAAAGCCTGATCCGGGCGCTGGTAGCCGAAGTGGGAAGCTCACTCGGCCATGAGGTGCTGGAGGCGGCGAGCATCAAGGAAGGTTTTGTGCTGGCCCGCACGGGCGTGGACATCGTGCTTCTGGACGTCCTGCTCCCGGACGGCGACGGGTTGGCCCACGTGGACACCTTCGCGCAGTTCCCGGGACGCCCTGACGTCATCGTCATCACCGGGCACGGCAACGCCGACGCCGCCGAAGCGGCCCTGCGCTCGGGCGCGTGGGAATATCTGGTCAAGCCCCTGCGCCCGCGCGATCTGACGCAGGCGCTCACGCAGGCCGCACAGTGGCGGACCAGCCGGGACAAGCAATCCCGCCGTCTGCTGCTGCACCCCGACATCATCGGGAACAGCCCGGCCCTGAACGAAGCCCTCACGGAACTTCAGGAAGCCGCCGCCAGCAACGTCAACGTGCTCATCACCGGGGAGACGGGCGTGGGCAAGGAACTTTTCGCCAGCGCGCTGCACGCCAACAGCAAGCGGGCGGAGGGGCCCTTCATCACCGTAGATTGCACCACGCTGCCCGAGACGCTGGTCGAGGCGCATCTTTTCGGCCACGCGCGGGGCGCGTTCACAGGCGCGGACCGGGCGCGGGAGGGGCTCCTCGCCGCCGCTGATCAGGGAACGCTCTTTCTGGACGAAGTGGGGGAACTTCCGCTTCCGGTACAGGGAGCCTTCCTGCGCGCGCTGGAACTGCGGCGCTTCCGGCCCGTAGGCGAAGTGCGGGAAGTGGAGAGCGATTTCCGGCTCGTGGCGGCCACCAACCGCGATCTGGACGACATGGTGCAGATGGACCTTTACCGCAGCGATCTGCGCTTCCGGCTGCGCGGCATGACCATCCACGTGCCGCCGCTGCGCCGCCGCGTCGAAGACATCCCCTTGCTGGCCGAGCATTTCGTGGACCGCTACTGCCAACGGCACGGGTTGCCGGTCAAGGAAATAACCTCCGGCTTCCATGACATGCTCGCGGCCTACTCATGGCCGGGCAACGTACGCGAGCTGCGCCACACCATCGAACGGGCCTGTGCCGCCGCCGGAGACGGCGGGCAACTCTTTATGCGCCACCTGCCCACGGAAATCCGTATCGAACTGGCCAGAAAACGCCTCGGCCACCTTGCCGCGCCCTCCCCCGCCGTCCACGCCGGGCCAAGCGACGTGCCCGCCTCTCCAGCGCCAAGCGCCCCCGAGAGCTTCCCGACCCTGCGCGACATGAAGGCCAAGGCGGAACGGGAGTATCTCGCCGGGCTCTTCGCCGCCTGCGGTGGAGACGTGCGCCGGGCGGCGGGCATCGCGGGCGTCTCGCGCGGGCATTTCTACGAGCTGCTGCGCAAATACGGGCTGGAAAGGACGCCTCCCGAAGGCTGGGCCATGCCCGCAAAAGACAGATAATAGAGTGAGATTATTAAAAAATACTCACAACGCCAGCGTGGTTTCCGTACTGAAAGCACTCTGTTGAAATACGGGGGTGACCCGTCCCCCGCACATCGCAGCACAGAAGAGCCCCCCAGGATCAAGGGCACGGCATCCCCATGTTGGGGCCTCCCCGAAAAAAAGGAAGGGAAGGGTCTTACCGTCTCCGCTTGGGAGAAGGGGCTTTTTTGGGGCCTGTCAGACGCTTATAGAGAGTGACGGCACCAATGACGGCGATGAGAAGAAGAAACGGTACTCCCGTGGGCGTTACCTCCAAAAACGCCAAGCCGCCCGGCCCGAACAAGTGACCGCACGCCGCAAGGGCTACAAGGCTGGCCTTTGATCCCGACGCCGTCCAGTTAAGAAAGGCGACGATAAGACCGTAGGCCAGCACAATGGCAAAAGCCGGTGACGCAGCCACAAAAAGTAAAACAAGCCCTTTCCACGGCATGCTCAACGGGAAAATCCACTTAGCCATATAGGAAGCCGCCCACGCCACAACAACACCAATCACCGCTCGTTTCACCCTCTCGCCATTCATATCCGCTCCCCTCCTGTGCAGCCTGTCCCGCCTTGCGCCGCTTCCGCCAAGGCCGCGTGTCCGAAGCAGGCAAAACCTCTCAAAAGTGCGGGGTCATGCGCTTCACCCCTCGTCCTCCCCTGTCTCCCCGGACGCCTCCCCAAGGTTGCGGGCAATCCTTCGTCTCCGCGCGGCCCCGGCATCCGGCATTGCGGCATGGGACCTTCCCCTCGCTGAGAAGCCGTCTTCCGCTCTTCCCCTAGGAAGATGCGGGCGCTGAAAGCTGAAACCCCGCCCGCTTTATCCTCATGGAAGCCTCCCGCTTCTTTCCCCTTGGCCGCATCGTCAGCGGACGCCATCTCAATACGGCGCCCTCACGCCGGGGCCACCGGTTTCATCTTCCTCCGTGCGGCTATCCCTTTGTGCTGAGATGAGACGGGGCCGCAGGGGACATGTGAACACGCTACAAATAAAATCTATTTTTCGAGATGTTGCCCTGTATTTCGTCGGAGAAAAGGATTTTTCCCGCTCTCTCCCCAAAAGGAGGACAGGCCGAATAGCCTCAACAGGCCCTGGCGCGTGTCGCCATCTCTTTTAATCAATTGATTTTATCACAAAAAATGACGGCGGCATCACTATACTTCTTCCAATAAGAGAAATATCTTCTCCGCCTTACAACCATTCTGCCTAGTCCGTAGCGGCTCCCGCCTCCCAGCGGGCCCCGACGATACGGAAAACGCCGTCCTCGCCCTTCTGCCAATACAGGCGGCGTATCCCGGAAAAGGCGCTTCCGCCGGGCGCGGTCCCTCGTTGGGAGAACCACGAAACCCAATACCCCGGCCCCTCAAGCACCTGTACCGGGCCGATGTCGGTTTTTCCCGGCCTATTACGAAACGCTTCCTGTTCCCTTTGCAGACGGGTAGCCAAGGCCCTGCCCGACGCGGAGGCGGCGTAATAGCCTTCCATACTTCCCCCGGCGCGCCATGCCTCGTACCAGCCGCGCGTTCGCCTCTCCACCCGGCCCGCGGCTTCTAAAGCCGCTCCGCCGTTCCCGGTGCGGAGGCGTTCCGCGATGATCACGGGCGTCCCTGTTTTCAGACGATGGCTCAAGATGGACATGTCGTCAAGGTCGACCACTACGCAGCCGTGGCTTTCATAGGGCGTTACGGGCCGCCCCCGGCTGTGCAGCCAGATGCCCGATCCGGTCTTGCCGCGCAACCTGTCCACCGGGTTGGGATAATCGAGCGGGTAGGCGATGCCGCCGTACTCTTGAAAATCCAATCCCGAAGTCCGCTTGCCCGTCATAAAATAGACGCCTTCAGGGGTTTTCAGATCGCCCCGCACGCGCTTGTCGCCGGGCTTGCACCCCGTAGAGCAGACGTAATCCCTTGGCGTCCCCGGGCTGACCAGCACAAGGCGCTGCCGCGATTTGTCCACGGCCACGAGAGGAGCCTCGGAGGAGTCCGGGACCCTTGCCTCCCACGCCCGGGCGTCCGCCGCGCACAACAAACCAAGGGCCAAGAGCCACTTTCCTGCACTCCGTTTCAACGGCATATTCCCTCCAGACGGCGTTTTGGGCCATCCTCACCAGAGGAAATTTTTTTGTCCATTCTTTTCACGGTGAGAGAAAACGCAAAAAGCCTCCCGAAATACGCCGGGAGGCTTTATCGTAAAAAAGGAACGCTTCCTTGAAGAAGCTCTGCGGGAATCAGTCCTCTTTCGCCAGCGCCACCAGCTCGGGACGGGTGAAGAGGGCGCGCAACTGATACCCGGCGGCTTCGATGGCCTCGCGGCCTCCTTCGCCCCGGTCGAGTACCGTGCACACGGCCACCACATTGAGGCCCGCGTCCTTCACGCGCTCGCAGGCTTTCATGAGCGAGCCGCCGGTCGTGACCACGTCCTCGACCATCGCCACCGGATCGCCGGGCTTGAAGTTGGAAAGGCCTTCCACGTACTGGTTGGTGCCGTGGCCCTTGGATTCCTTGCGCACGATGAGCCCGGCCAGGGGGCGGCCCTTTTCATGGGAAATGACGGTGGTGGCGGAAATGAGCGGGTCCGCGCCCAAGGTCATGCCTCCGATGCCCTTGATGTCCAGATCGGCCAGCAATTCGTTGAACAGCGTACCGATGAGCCACGAGCCCTCGGGGTGCAGCGCCGTCTGGCGGCAGTCAAAATAGTAGTCGCTCTTGCGGCCCGAGGCGAGGGTAAAATCCCCTTCGCGGTAGGAACGCTCAATCAGTATCTTGGCAAGGCGTTTTTTGAGTTCGCGCATGGTCGGCTCCTGTGGATGAACGTGGTTGTGGATACGGAACCGGGGGAGGGAACCTTTCTGGAGAAGGGGGGAGCACCCCCACGGTTCCCTCCCCCTCCCCCGGACCCCCTCCCCTCACCTTCCCAAGACGTTTGACTGATGGGGAGGCGGCGCGGAAGGAGTCGGCACTTCCGTCAAAAGAGTGCGCTCCGTCTTTCCCCGTGTGTGCGTCTTGGGGAGAAAGAGGGAGGCTCGGGAAAGGCCCGGGAAGGGGTCCCTTTCCCTGAAGGTTTTTCTACGCCCCGAACACGCGATTGAGGATGTCGCTCTCGTGGCGGAGATAGAACGTGCAGTCGAAAAGCTCGGCAAAGGTTTCCGGGCTCAGGCGGCTGTTGATGTCGGGATCGGCCTTGATGAGCTCGGGGAAGGACTGGCGGGTTTCCCAGCTCTTCATGGCGTTGCGCTGCACCATCACGTAGGCTTCCTGACGCGGAATGCCCGTTTCGATGAGAGCGGTGAGGACGCGCTGCGAGAAATAGAGGCCGAAGGAGGATTCCATGTTGCGGGCCATGTTCTCGGGCAGGATGCGCAGCCCCTCAAGGAGACGGCAGAGGCGGTGCAGCACGTAATCCGTGAGGATGGTGGAATCGGGCATGATCACGCGCTCCACGGAGGAATGGCTGATGTCGCGTTCGTGCCAGAGGGCCTGATTTTCAAGCGCGGCCAGCGCGTTGGTGCGGATGAGGCGGGAAAGGCCGGTCATGTTCTCGGCGGAAATGGGATTCTTCTTGTGCGGCATGGCCGAGGAACCCTTCTGCCCCTTGGCGAATCCTTCCTCCACCTCGCGCACTTCCGTGCGCTGGAGGTGGCGCAGTTCCACGCAGATGCGCTCGATGGTGCCGGCGGTCACGGCAAGGGCGGTGAAGTAGGCGGCATGGCGATCCCGCTGAATGACCTGCGTAGACACCTCGTCCACCTTGAGGCCGAGCAGCTCGCAGACGATGGCCTCGACCTGCGGCGACAGTACGGTGTAGGTACCCACCGCACCGGAGAGCTTGCCGACGCGCATGTCGTCAAGAGCCTGTGCGAAACGCACACGGTCGCGCTTGAACTCGGCGTAGAAGCCCGCCATCTTGAGCGCGAAGCTGGTGGGTTCGGCATGGATGCCGTGCGTGCGGCCCATGCACAGCAGCCCCTGATGCTCAAGCGCCAGCTTCTTCAGGACGGCCAGCAGGCGGTCGAAGCCTTTGAGGATAAGCTCACCGGCCTCCACCATGAGCAGGGAACCCGCCGTATCCACGATGTCCGACGAGGTGCAGCCCAGATGGATGAAACGGGAAACAGGGCCCACCTTTTCCTCAATGGCCGTAAGGAACGCGATGACGTCATGGCGCGTGGTTTCCTCAATCTCGATGGCACGGTCCACAAAGGCGCGATCCACGGTAAAATCGGCGTCTCGGCGCAGGATTTCCATGTCGGCATCGGAGATTTCTCCCACACGGTTCCATGCCTCGCACACGGCCATTTCCACGCGCAGCCACGCCTGATAGCGGTTTTCGGGGGTCCAGATGTTGCCCATTTCCGGGCGGGTGTAACGTTCGATCATGGCTTCTCCTCACGGAAACAGATAACGGCGCGGGCCAACGCCCACGCCGCGACAATCAGGCCGTAGCCGCCTTGGAAGCATCGCCCGAACCGGAAGCGGCAGGGGCCGCCGGAGCCGCCTCCTTCTTCTCCGCGGCGGAATCGCCCTCGGGCTTGGAAGATTTTCCGCCGTAGCAGGAGGCGAACCAACCGCCGCCCTCCAGCTTGAACGCGGTATGGGACACGATGCGCTCGGCCTCCGCCCCACAGTCGGGGCAGGGCTCAAGCTGCGGGGAATCAAACGTCTTTACCCATTCTTCAAACACCTTGCCGCACGTGCGGCAGCGATATTCGTAAATCGGCATACAGTGATCTCCAGCAGATTCTTCAAAGGCCGCGGGCGCAAAGGCCCGGGCCGGACAAAAACCGTCCGGGAAACCTGACGGCTCCCCGGATTTACAACAAAAGGAGAAACAGCGGAAACGCCTGAGCGCATCCGCTGCTTCACGCCGGATACCGGCAAAAATCCTTCAGGCTTACTTGCCGCTCTTCGCGGCGGCCTGAGCTTCGTGAATGCGGGCCTTGATGCGTTCCGCGCGACGCTTGCGGCGGCGATCAAGTTCCTTCTTGCGTTCGATTTTCTTATGGGCCATGTCAGTACTCCTCACAGTGAAACGTAATCTGTGGATAACTACAGCCAATTTCCCTCTTTGTCCAGCGGAAATGCACGCCTTGTCCCCCGCCGGTGCCTTCGCGCGCCTGACCGGGGAAGCCGTTTCCCCGCCGCGCTCTCCTTCACGCGAACGGGCCGTCGCGAACAAGCGCGGCATTCGGCTCTCCCCGCACACGCGGACATGCCCAAGGCAAACCCGACAACAGAGATTTTGCCTTGCGGTCTCCCCCGCACGTCCGAACGTACCCGCCCTTTCTCAACGCAAGCGCTTGCAGAAAAACAAACGTTCTCCACAAGCCCCGTCTTTCTCCGCCGGGACTTCCCCCCTTAAAGCATCTCCCGCCTTTTCTCCGCCAAACCGGGGGACGTGCGCCTCCGAAACGAAACGCCGCTCTACCCGGCCCTCCATCAACCCTTACGAAAGTCTTGGGATGGGGAGGGATGGGGTGTGGGGAAGGGAGGGGCAACCTTTCTCCAGAAAGGTTG
>OFGN01001954.1_pt1 | contig 12515 bp, 12 predicted proteins | sample 1521821 | NCBI WGS metagenome assembly OFGN01 (sample SAMEA3504094, study PRJEB24116) | mouse gut metagenome | biome: mouse gut; feature: mouse-associated habitat; material: faeces | place: Denmark | collected 2011
GGGGCTTTTAAATTCATTTAAACGGGCTGGAAGGGGTTATCGGGGTCGTATGCAAACGGCTCCACCTTCAAGCCGTGCGTGTCGCAGTGAATATCGCGGTTATTGTCCTTTATGGTCGGAGTATAAACGCATCTGCGGCTTTTGCAGTTTGCGTCCGTCACCGTTGCGGTGCGCGCCCTTTTATCTATTTCGATAATATTGAAGCCGCCGCCGTGCGTTTTGACCGTTACCTTTAAAATATCGCCCTTTACCTCAACCTCCACCGCTTCGCTGTCGTAAACCGGTTCCGAGTTAAAGCCGTATTCGAAAACCACCTTATAGCCGGAAAAAACCCCGTCCCTCACGGAAATTTTAACGCCGCTCAAGGGGTCGGTATTTCTTGTTGCGAATACGACAATAAACAGCGCCGCCGCAAGCAGTATAACGGCGCCGTAAATTATCAAATCCCAGATTTTAAAGCCCTTGTCCTGAGCAACCTTTTTAAGCGACATTGTTTTTTCCGTAAATTATGCGTTATACCCCGCAAGAGAATACAACGCGTCTGTCCGTAAGCTTTGTCTTTATAAATTCCGCCGCCTTGTCCCTGCCCATTGCCATAATAGCGGTTGTATATGCGTCGTCCTCCGCCGCGCTGCCGCCGAGAATGGTTGCCGACATAACCCCCGTCTGCACGGGCTTGCCCGTCTTGGGGTTGATAACGTGGCAGTATCTTACGCCGTCTATTATATAATACTGCGCGTTGTCGCCGCTGGTGGAAACGCTTAAATTCGCTATCGGCGTAATCATATAATACCCGCCTAAATTTCTGGGGTCGGTAATCGCAAGGCTGTAATTGCCCTCGCGGAAGTGGCTTTTGTAAACGATACTGCTGCCGCCGAAATTGAAATAGCCGTATTTAAAGCCGTACTTATCTATAAGCCCGCTTACAACGTCCGTTGCATAGCCCTTGCCTATGCCGCCCAAATCAAGCTTTAAGCTGAGCGTTTCGCCGTTTACCTCGACCGTGGTATCCGGCTTAACGGCATAAAATTTGCCGTCCTCTTCTTTAAGTCGAATGTCCATAAACGCGTCCGCAAGAATATTGTACTTTTCAATATCCCCGTCTTTCGGTAAATCCTCGGCCGTCTGCGGGTAAGCTTCCGCTCCGCCGAAGCCGTACGCCTGCACGCTGTAATACACTGCGGGATTGTAATAGCCTTCGGTAAATTCGTAAATGCGCTGCGTCATATCCAGCACGGTGTACGCCGTGCGGGTTAGCTCTACCTCCGCGCCCGCCGCCGCATTGTTGAAATTATATATACTCGCCCCTTCAACCGTAGCCGAAAGCGAATAATTCATATCGTCGAGAACCTCCCCGACCTCGCCGCACAGCAGATTGAAATTTTCCAGAGTTGCGGGCTCGTTAAAATTATCGGAAATTACAAGCGTAGCCGTCAAATCGGTGTTGATTATGCCGAACCAGCTTTTGGTTTTGCCGGTAAAGTCTTGGGTATTTTCCGCCTTATCCGCCTTCAACCCGCCGAAGGCTCCGCCCTCGATAAGGTTTACCGCATAATTTTTATCGTATACAAAATCGCCCTTGGACAAATTTGTATACAGATTATATTCCGCGCGGTTGCAGCCGCTTAAAGCGATTGCGCATATAAACGCCGACGTAGCTAATGCAAAAATTTTTTTCATAGAAAGATTATAACCGATTATCCGTTTAAAAGCAATAAAAATACCCGCCCATAAAGGCGGGTAAATTTTAAACCTTAATTTTTAAGCGTTAACGGGTGTTTTTGCAACCTTGTTAAATGCCTTAACAATAAGCTGTGCATAGCTTAAAGTGCCTTCCTTAACGGTATTCAAATCCGTCCAGGTTGCGCCCGTGGAAACGTTGTTGCTGTCGCTCCAAACACCTGAGGGAGCAGGATTACCGTTTTTATCGGTTACCCACTCTTCGGGTTCAAGTTTTAATAATTCAGCAACACCATAGGTTTTTACGTAGTTAACAGTTGCATCGCGGTTCTTCTTCCAATCAAATTTTGTGCCACCGTAACCGTTATCGTCCTTGCAAAGCGCAGCCTTGGTCATAACGTCGTTCTTCTTAACGCCGTCAACGGTAACGTAAACCTTACCGTCGTTAACAGCCTTAACGTACGTCTTGCAGTTATCCTCGTCCTTGAAGTACTCTTTAAGGGTCTGCTCGCCTACCTTGTAGGTTTTGCCCTCCTCGTCATACTTCATGGTAACCTTGCCGTAGGTAACCTCTGCGTAATAGTCGCCGTCAGCCGTCTTAACCTGCGTGGGGAAGCAGTACTCAGTAAGGGTTGCGTCGGTAACCTTATCGTCCTTGTCAACCGTTACGGTCGAATAGCCAACGTAGCCCGCATTGTGTACAAGTCCGTACGCGCCCGTATCCTTATCGCCGCCGCAAGCGGAAAGCGCCAACGCACCCGCGCAAAGCGTGCCCGCGCAAGCAAAAACCAACAATGCTTTAAAAAGCTTCTTCATAAAAAATTTCTCCTTATATTTTATAAAAACGATTAATGCTTTTTACTGATAAATGCGTTTGCATTTATCTGTTGCGGATATGAAAAATATCCGCGGCAAAAACCGCTTTTATGAAATTCAAATACCGCGTACTCATAATATGAGTTTATCCATAATTTACCATATCGATACGGCTATGTCAATATTTTTCGGATAAAATTCGCGCCTGAAAATAATTTACAGTATTATTCCGTCCTCAGCGCCACAACGGGGTCCTTTTTGGCTGCCGCGGCGGCGGGAATAAGTCCCGAAATCAACGTAAGCGCAACGCTTATGCACACCATTACAAGCGCCTGCCATATGGGCAATGCGGCTATCGTAAACACGCCCGTAAGCGCGCCGACTATAAGGTTGACGATAAGCGAAAGTAAGTAGGTTATAAGTATACCCACAACGCCCGCGGCAAGCCCTATTATAAAGGTTTCCGCATTGAAAAGCCGCTTTATATCCTTCTTTCTTGCGCCGACCGCGCGCAAAATGCCTATTTCCTTTATTCGCTCCACAACCGATACATAGGTGATAATGCCAACCATTACCGTAGAAACAACCAGCGACAGCGCGGTGAACGCAATCAGCGCGATTGTTATCATCTGAATCATTGTGTTGACCATTGTAATAATAAGTCCGACCGTATCGGTATAGGTTATTTTATCCTTTTCTGTCAGCGTAATTGTTTTTGAAGCGCCCTCCGCGTCCTTATATGTAAACTGCGTGCCGCCCTCTTTTTCGCACATTCTGTTCCAATCGTCAAGGTAGTCGGTTATCTTATTTTTTGCGTCAAAGTCCAAGGCGTAGATAAATATTGCCGTGGGAACCGAGCTTCCTCCGAACAAATCCGCAGTCATAGCCGTTGCTTCCGCACCCGTTATCGAGCCGATTATGCTTGACATTGCGTCCCCGCCCTTTTCCACGGACGAGGTAACGGTATCCAAAACGTAAAACTCTTTACCGTTTTCGCTTTTAACGTAATAATAATTTACGTACATGGGCACGTCGTCCAGTGCTTCGTGACCGTTTATGTATTCGACAATCTCGCTGTCCGCTTCGGTTTTAAGAATATAATCCGTAAGCGCGTTGGTGTAGTAAAAGCCGGAATTAAGACAGCCGTAGGAAACGCTGCTCTTTTTCTGCAAAATCATTTTTACGCCCAGCTCTACGCGGTCGGAATATGCCGTTTTGTCCTCAAACGCGGGCAGCTCTATCTTATTGCCGTTGTCGTTTATGCTATAAGCGGTTGAATATGCGTTTGCAACGAAGCCCTCGGTTTTTTCGTCTGCGGAGGGCAGTCTGAACATTTCGAAATATTCGTCCACCTTTTCGTTTTCGGTTCCGCCGTTCATTTGCACAAGCAAAGCCCTCAACGCGTCGTCGCTTGTGTTGCGCGCAATAATAATCTGTTCCGCAAGCGCGGCGTCCGCGCCCGTCATAGTGATTATTTTGCGTATATCGTCGTCGCTGTATTTGGGTTTTGCGTAGTAAACCGTCTTGTTATAAACGCAATCGTTGGTGTAGTAGGTAAATTTTTTGGAAGTATCGCCGATAAAATACGAATAAGGGAAGCCGTCTTTGCCGACCAAAGTTACGTCCTTATCGCTGTCAACGCCTTTATAAGCGTAGTCGAGAAACTCGTCCTCGGTAAAATAGCCGTACTGCGCAAGCGTTAGGTCGTCTATCTTATAGCCGTCAACCACCATAAACAGCGTGCTTTTATCGTTGAAAAGCTGTTTTAATTCTTCTTCCGTATAGCCCGATGTTACCGCGTTGCCGTTTTTATCGACTGCAAGCACGTCGTACTGCGACATTATATAATCGTAATTATTCGGAATTTCCGCAAACGTTGCCACGGAAGAAATCATAGAGCCCCACGTTTCGTATTCCTTAACGTGCGAAAGCACCGCCGCATACATAGACCTTATTGCCGCAACGGACATATTTCCGCCGTTAAAGCTTGTATCGGCGCCTTCGGGAAGGTGCTCGGCAAGGTTGTTGCTTACGGTAAAGTCGGTATAAATATTGTTGACTATATTGAACGCATAACCGTACTGAATTAAATTTATATAGTCCTGCGGCATGTCGGAAACGTACGCAAGATAAGCGTCGGTTATGGTGTTTTTGGTTTCGAAGCCGGTTGAAAACGTTCCCAGAGTATCCAGCAGAGAATTGACGTAAACCTTGTTGCCGCTTGCAAGCTCGCCCAAATCTACTTTGGTGTTGCCGCCGTTTGAAAGCTCCATAAGCGAGGTGAAGTCGTAAGCACTTCTCGTAACAGCTACGGGATAGCCCGAAAGCATATCGTCCTCCATTTTATGTATGTACGAGGTTACGCCCGCGGAAATGGCAAGCACCATTGAAACGCCGATTATGCCTATACTGCCCGCAACCGAAACAAGCGCGGTGCGTTTTGCCTTGGAAAGCAGGTTTTTTAGGGAAAGCATAAACGCCATTCCCATACCCATTGAAGACTTTTTCTTTTTGCCCTTTTTCTTCTTTTCCGCCTTGCCGTCATTTTCGTGCGCGGGCGGCTCGTCAGCCTCCGCGTCCGCCACGGTCGCGTCCGCCGCAGGGCTTTGCATATCCTCCGCCGATTCCCCGCCGTAGGGGCTTGTATCGTCTATAATTTCACCGTCTAAAAGGCGGATAATACGCGTTGAATACTGTTCGGCAAGCTCGGGGTTGTGCGTAACCATAATTACAAGCCTGTCGCCGGAAATTTCCTTCAACAGCTCCATTATCTGCACGCTTGTCTTGCTGTCCAGCGCGCCCGTCGGCTCGTCTGCAAGCACAATCTCGGGGTTGTTTATAAGCGCGCGGGCAATTGCAACGCGCTGCGCCTGACCGCCCGAAAGCTGGTTGGGGCGGGTGTTTATTTTGTCCGCAAGCCCTACCTTTCCCAGCGCCTCTATCGCGCGCTTTCTGCGTTCCTCCTTGCTTACGCCCGAAATGGTCAGCGCAAGCTCTACGTTTTGCAAAATGGTCTGGTGCGGAATTAAATGATAGCTTTGGAAAATGAAGCCTATCGAATGGTTGCGGTAGGTATCCCAGTCGCCATCGGAAAATTCCTTTGTGGACGTGCCCTCGATTATAAGGTCGCCCGAGGTATATTTGTCAAGCCCGCCGATAATGTTCAAAAGCGTGGTTTTGCCGCACCCCGAAGCGCCGAGTATGGAAACAAACTCGTTTTTGCGGAAGTTGATGCTTATGCCTTTAAGCGCCTGCACGGCGCCGCCCGCCACCTTATATTCCTTTTTAATATCTACTAATTGCAGCATATCCTCCTCCTTTGCCCGTTCGGGCACCCGTGACAGCTGATTTTATATGTCGCTATTTTTCGCCTGAGCAAGGTTTTTCATAATACACATGTCGGCGTCAAGCCTTTCAAGACAGCGCTCCCTGCCGATTATGCCCATAATCGTGCACAAATCGGGGGAATTAGCCTTGCCCGTGATTGCAATACGCAGTATTTCCGCCGCGTCCGAAACGCTTCCCCTGTAATTTTGGGGATTAGCCTTCCATTCGCTCATTTCGCTTGCAAAGCCCGCCGCGCCCGCAACCGCCTTTAATTTTGCAAACCATGCGGAATTGTCGTCTGCGGGGTCGTAGACAGCCGCAAAGCCTTCTAGCATGCTTTTAACGGTTGAATAGTCCTTTTCTGCGCCGTATTTTCTGAATTTGTCGGTATGCGCAAAGGTATCGTCAAAGAAATAGTCCATAAGGCGCACGCCTTGCTCTGCGCGCTCGATATCCTTTCTGCGTTTTTTGCCGCCGACGCCCATAATAAGGTTCAATATTTTTATTATATATTCCTTATCCTCAAAATGCTTTTTGTCGCCGTCCGTGCCGAATTCGTCCACCCAGCCCTTTAAAAAGTCAAAGCATTCCTCTGCAGACAGCTTAGCTATTTCCGTTTTGGAAACGTCGCACAGCTTCTCCAAATCGAACAGCGCGCCGCTCTTGCCCATTTTGTCTATTTTAAACTTAAAATCTCTGTAATCGCCGTCGGGATTTTTTAACGACCATTCCTCGAAGTTGGAATTTAAAACGGTCATCAAATACTTGACTACGGCAAGCGGGAAATAGCCAGCTTTTCTGTAATAGTCAAGCGACAGCTCGGGGTCCTTGCGCTTGGAAAGCTTGCGCTTGGTTTCTCCGTCCATTTTCATAAGCGAACAGGTGTGCGCATAGCGCGGCGGCTTAAACCCCAGCACCTTGTGCAGCTCTAAATGAACGGGCAGGCTTGAAAGCCATTCCTCGCCGCGTATAACAAGCGTGGTGCGCATAAAATGGTCGTCTATCGCGTGCGCAAAGTGATAGGTGGGAATGCCGTCCGACTTTAAAATTACAACGTCCTGGTCGTTTTCCGTCACCGTAATATCGCCCTTAATCGCGTCGCGGAAGGTGAACTTGTTTTCTATACTTCCCTGCGATTTAAGGCGTATTACAAACGGCTTGCCCGCTTTAAGGTTATTATAAATTTCCTCCTCGGAAAGGCTGCGGCACTTTGCATACGCCCCGTAATATCCCGTGGTTTGCTTGTTTTCCGTCTGCTTTTCGCGCACGGCGTCAAGCTCTTCCGCGGTGCAAAAGCACGGGTACGCCAGCCCCTCCTCAATCAGCCTTTTTGCAAAGCTGCGGTAAATTTCCGCGCGTTGACGCTGATAGTAAGGCCCGTAATTATTGAGCGGGCTGTCTATTTCCGCGCCCTCGTCAAACTTAATGCCGAAATATTTCAAAGAGCGGATAACGCTTTCAACGGCGCCGTCAACCTTGCGCTTTTCGTCGGTGTCCTCTATGCGCAGATAGAAGATACCCCCGCTCGTATGCGCGGCGCGCTCGTCCGCAAGCGCGGAATAAAGGTTGCCCAAATGTATAAAGCCCGTGGGCGAGGGCGCAAGGCGGGTAACCTCCGCTCCCTTTTCCAGCTCTCTTTGGGGATAAACGCTCTCGTATTCCTCGGGCGCAAGCAAAGCCTTATCGGGTATAAGCGTTGCCGCAAGCTTTTTCAAATCCATATCCATATCCTCGTTAACCCGCGCATATGCCGCGGTTAATATCATTTTTTAAGCGGTTTTTTAAACAGCCTTGCCGCAAACCATCTGTAAGAAAACCATAAAATTATCAGAATTTCAAACACGGCCGCAACTATCCACACAAAGTAGATTTCCTTGAAGGACGGGGCGAACTTCCACACAAAAACGTGAATTATAAGAGCGCAGCTCCACAAAATGCACGAGCATGCAACCGCGTTGGAAAGTCTGTTGCCCCACAGCGCGGAAAATACCGTAAGAACTATCGCGGTAGGCAACGGCGCAACCACGAACACGAGATAAGCGTATTCCTGCGTGGGAATTATGAAGTAAAAAAGCATAAAAACCAGCGTCGCCACAAACCACACCAGAACGGCGGCCATTGCCACGATAAACGCGCGCACGCCGCTTATTCTGCGCTTGGGCTGAACCTTGGGCGCAACGCTTTCACCCTTTACAATATCGTCAAGCGATATGCCGTAAATTTCCGACAAACGGATTAAAACGCGCAAATCGGGAATGGCTTCGCCCCGCTCCCATTTGGAAACGGCTTTATCGGAGTAGTTAAGCATTTCTGCAAGCTGAAGCTGCGTAAGCTTTGCCTGCGTACGCAATTCAACAAGATTTTTAGCTATATTTTCCTTCAAATCGCTACTCATACCTGTATTTTAGCACATTCGCCCGAAAAATACAACAAAAAATACAACTCTACTGTGAGTAGAGTGTGAAATTTTAGCGGTAGAGTTGCAAAATTTGTCGGTTTACCCGCCGGATAAATGTGTAGAACCTTAAACCGCATAAGTAGGTTGTTTTTGCGCGGCAGTATGGCATAATGTTAATAAGGGCGCGGCAGTATGCATGGCTATTGCGGCAATGCTATCCGCCGCGGAGCTTTTAAACAGAAATCAGGAGCAGACAATAAATATGAATACCTTTGAAATTTTTGCGGATTCGGCCGCCAACATACCTCAGGAGATTGTAAAAAAGCATAATATCAATATTATATCCTATTCGTGCACAGTGAACGGCGAGGAAAGGCTTTGCTACGAGCCGGACGTCGACTTTGTGCAGACGGCGAAAAGGTTTTACGAGGATATGCGCAACGGCGCGGACGTAAAGACCTCGCTCGTGGACGAACAGCGCATTATAGACGCGGTTACCCCCGCCATGCGCAACGGCCGCGACGCGCTGCTTGTAACAGTTTCCTCCGGCGTGAGCGGCACCTATAATCAGGCGCTGAACGCTAAAAAGACGCTTGAAAAGCAATTCCCCGCGTGCAGACTGTACGTTTGCGACAGCGCAAACGCCAGCATGGGCGAGGGACTGCTTGTTTTGAAGGCGGCAGACCTGCGCGACATGGGCGAAAGCGCGGAGGCTTGCGCGAAATGGGTGGAAAGAAACGCCTATAAGCTGAACAGCTATTTTACCGTAAGCGATTTAAAATACCTTAAAAAGGGCGGAAGAATTTCCGCGGCGGCGGCAATTGCGGGCACTATTCTCAACATAAAGCCCGTTCTGCGCGCGGACAGCGGCTCTCCCGCAAAAATATCGGTGGTAAACAAGGAGCGCGGCAGAAAAAAGGCGCTTGCCTCTATTTTGGAGCTGTGCAGAAAGCGCGCCGTCAACCTTGAAAACCAGACGGTTGCAATCACCCACGCAGACTGCGAGGAGGACGCGCTGTACATTGCAGATACGCTTAAAACACAGTATGGCGTAAAGAATATAATTATAGAATACTACGATTTATGCACGGGCTCGCACGCGGGCCCCGGCACGGTTGCACTGTTCTTTATGGGCAAGGACAGAAAGACCGAAAGCGCGGCGGAGCAGCCCGCCCTTGCAGGCAAAACCGCAGTGCAGAAGAACTGATTTTGAATAACAACCATAGCCTGTAAGACAGACCTTTTTTATGGCTGTTTGGTCTGTTTTATATAGCCGCCCCGCGCAGTAAGCTCTGCGCGGGGCGATTTACATTTATCAAAATCTGCTCACTATGTAATCCAGAAAGCATTTGCACCCGTCATATATGTCGGCGAACGCCCTTTCGAAGTCGCGCGTATACCACGGGTCGGCAACGTCGCGCGGGCGCGCGGTGAACGAGCACAGCTTAAAAATTTTCTCTCCGTACCCGCCGCACGTAAGCCTTAAAACGTCCATAAGGTTACTGCTGTCCATTACCAGAATATAATCGTTGTTTTTTATATCCCTCAGCGTCAGCTGGCGCGCAACGTGGCTGCCGCTTATACCGTGCGCAGCAAGCGTGCGGCGGGCAGGCTCGTAAATAGGATTGCCCTCCTCGCAGTCGGAGGTTCCGCACGACGTTATTACAAAGCTTAATTCCAGCCCCCGCTCCTTAACCATATTTTTAAAAATCAGCTCTGCCATCGGTGAACGGCATATATTGCCGAGGCAAACAAAGGTTACGTTAATCATTTGTGTAAATCAGTCCCCTATTTTCAGCTTCTGCCAGGGCGTGCCGTCGGGCTTGTAATTTTCAAGATAGTCGATAATTTCGTCCGCGGTATCGAAGTAGGAATACATTTCGTAGCACTTGAAATTTATAAATTTGCGCTCGTAAACCTGCTTCATAAACTCTTCAAGCCCGTCGTAATAGTTTTCTATATTGAAAACCGCAATCGCCTTGCTGTGTCTGCCAAGCTGTTTCAGCGTAAGCACCTCGAAAAACTCCTCGAACGTGCCTATGCCGCCGGGGGTGATTATGAAGGCGTCGCAATCGTCCTCCATTATTCTTTTACGTTCGGACATGGTTTCGGTATAGGTTATTTTGTCGCACTCGTCATAAATAACTTCCACGCTTTCGTCGCGGAAAAATTCGGGAATAACTCCGTGAATGTAGCCGCCGCCCGCCTTAAAGCCGCGCGCCGCCGCGCCCATAAGCCCCGTTGCGCCCGCGCCGAAAACAAGCGAATGCCCGCGCGAAGCAAGCTTTTTAGCCAAAGCCTCTACCTTCTTTATATAAATTTCGTCTATATGCGCGCTTGCCGCGCCGAAAATACAAATTTTCATAATTTGCCTCTTAAAAATATAGTACTCTTATATTATATTCATTTTTAAGAAAATGTTAAATTTTGATAAAAGCCTTGACAAACTTTCAGATTGCGAATATAATATAAATGAACAAGGGCGATAACCGATTGAGGTTAAGCGACGGTTAGCCTAAGTTGTTCAATTAAAATAACTGTCCGACTTTGACCGAGGGGCAGTTATTTTTTTATACGAATTCGGTTTTTATTTTATATCGGATTCGCCGAGCAAATAATCGGTTGTAACACCGAAGTACCTTGCAAGCGTTATTATCGCCTGCGCGCTTGGAATTTTTATACCTCTCTCCCAGTAACTTATAGCACTTCTACTCAATTTTGTTTCATCTGCAAGTTGCTGTTGTGACAGCCCACATTCTATTCTCAAATCTTTTAATCTTTCAACAAATTCTTCCATAAATGAAATTTACCACAATTGTGACAAAAACGCTTGACTATCCACTATGGTGTCAATTATAATATTAATGTCACTATTGTGGATATTATATTATGAGGTAAAACTATGAAAAGATCAACTATTTTGGAAGTATTTCAACGTGACAGAGGTATGTCGCCGAATATACCTATGAGCGACGAATATTTTAAACTTATTGCAAAAGTCTGCGATTTAAAAAAAGAGTTTATGAAAAAGATAGAAGCAGAACCAGATTTAACTAAACAGTTACAAGAACTTGAAAACGCTATTGACGCCGCCTCCTCCGTCGAAATAGACAATTATTTTGTGGAGGGCTTTAAAATCGGGCTGCTGATAGGCATTGAGGCGAGCGAGCCGTACGAGCCGAGCGGACTTTAAACGTTATAATAGATAACTGTAAAAATTACGGCAATAAGTATAAGCGCGATACCGACGATAAGCACATACGCTACGCTGCGCGGTTTTTCGCGCTTTGCCTTACGGTATTCGTAATAGTCTTTATATTTACGCTTTGATAAATCGCGGCGGAAAACCTCGAAAACCATTCGAAAACCGTAGCCTAAAATATCGAAAGCGCCGCCGTTGCTTGCGAAAATTAAAAGCCCCACGCCCGCAAAACATATTCCCGACACAAAAAAACCGTCGGAAAGTATGCGCATAACCTCCTTTATTCGGGTCTGCGCATAGATATTTTCTATGCTTACGACGGCGAGGACGAATAATAGCCCCGCCGCCAAGCATACCGCGTACCTTATTATATTTTTTTTGTTGAGCTTACTTTCATTCAATTTCGGCTGTATATCTGTCGTATTCGGCATCGTTGCAATAAACAAAGTGTTCCTCAGATATTTCCCGCATTCGCGGCTTATCGACCGAATAATCGTGTTCGGCGATAGGGTTGTATATTATCCTCTTCCTGCGCTTTTCCGACTCGGGGTCGGGCAGAGGGATTGCGGATAAAAGCGATTTCGTGTATGGGTGTAACGGCTTTGCGAACAGTTCGTCCGCGGGCGCGAGCTCGACCATTTTACCGAAGTGCATCACGCCGACTTTGTCGGAAAAGTATTTTACGACCGATAAATCGTGCGCAATGAACAGTATGGTAAGCCCCAACTTGTGCCTTAAATCGTTTAAAAGGTTTATAACCTGCGCCTGAATAGATACGTCGAGCGCGGATATCGGTTCGTCGGCAATTATAAGCTCGGGCTTCATAATCACCGCCCTTGCGATGCCTATCCTCTGCCGCTGCCCGCCTGAAAATTCGTGCGGGTATCTGCCCGCGTGTTCGGGCACAAGCCCTACGAGGTCAAGCATTTTATAGACCTGCTCGTCGATGTATTTTTTATCCTTTACGCCCTGAATTATAAGCCCTTCGGCTATAATTTCACGTACGGTCATGCGCGGGTTAAGGCTTGCGATAGGGTCCTGAAAAATCATCTGAATTTTCGTCGCGAGCTTTTCTTTCCGCGCAATGCGCTC
>OFGN01001963.1_pt1 | contig 12464 bp, 13 predicted proteins | sample 1521821 | NCBI WGS metagenome assembly OFGN01 (sample SAMEA3504094, study PRJEB24116) | mouse gut metagenome | biome: mouse gut; feature: mouse-associated habitat; material: faeces | place: Denmark | collected 2011
CATGTGCAACTTTTTCATTTATAAATATTTAGAAATTTAATTCAGCCAACGAGTTTTTGATAAATGTTTCTATCTCATAATCTGTTAAATCAGTATCTATAAGGTATAATCCTGATTGTTGTGGATTCTCCAACAACCTCCGCAACTGCTCCAACTGATACTGTTTATTCATTATCAAGCTTATTAATGAAATTTGATATCAGATATTTATTACTTGGATTCTGCATAATTGCGTCAATCAGATCCATAGCGCGTTCCAATATTTCCTGATTACATTTGTCATTAAATGATTTAATTCCATTATATGCTTGAATAACCACCTCCACTACTTCATTCCAGACAAAGTAATCTTGCGGCGTAATCAAAGCAAGTATTTGTTCCAGCCATTTCAGAGTCTGGACGGGGTCTTTAACCGCAAAACTTCCTAAGAATTTAACAAATGCTCTTATATGATGCCTACACAAGGGAGACTCCAAATAGACATTAGTTATTCTAACTTGGATTTCTTCAGGCCATTTGCCGATATGATAAAACAAGTGGTCCAACTCCTCTCCCATTGTTGCCGAATCAAATTGAGGCTCCATAAAATGCAGGATATAATAGACGGCATCCTCATCGACACATGCCAGTCCGCTAAGGAATTTCAGCAATGAAATACATGCCGCTTCATTTGTATCACACATTTTATCAAGCAGTACTTTAACTCGTTGATCTCTGTTATTATGTGCCCATGCCAACCACAAAATAATCACCTGTTGGGAGTAACATTCAGGACACTCGCTCGCTCTTTGGAAAAACGTAATAAGTTCATCTAATGCATAATTGACAAAATACACCAACGGATTGTAATTGTGCACCGGCATAGCCATAAGCCGAGGATTGTAATCATGCATCAGGCTCTTGAACAGGCTCACATTCCTGTCCTGATCTGCATTATTAAGCACCGCCATATTTAAAAGTATAGCCGCTCTGGTATAAACCGATGCTGATGTCGCAATTTTTTCAATTGTGGTGAATACAATCTCTTTATACCTCTCATCATTCGCACAATTCACCAACATATACCCTGCATTGCCACGTGCCTGATTTATACCCACATTATAAATATCTTTGTCATTCTGGTGTATGTCATCAATTGGTTCCTCCGCATTTATAAGTGTGTTGCAGAGTAAACAAATTACAATTTCCGGGACAACATCATGCTTGACAATATCACCCAAAGAAAATAATAAGGAATGAATACTGAACCCTCGGTATGTTGAGTTTACATCGTTTTTAACGACGTTCAGTATCCCATGCAGCACCAACATAGCTTCGTCCACTCTACCCACCTCCAATAGTCCTTGCATCCCCGATTGCGGATAACACAATGGGATACGCTCGTCCGCTATTATCTTATTGATAAATCCGATGAATTTGTCAGGATCTCTGCTCACCACATTTCTGAACAATTGGCATTGGCCGTTCAGAGTAGGACGCTTCCAATCCATAGATTCATTTGTGTTATATGTGAACATGGAATTAAGCCACGTTTCAAGGCTCATTTTTTCTCCCTGTTCCTTTTTCAAAGAGGTCCAGCCTGAGTGAACGGATGTACTACAGGGCATGTCGTTTTTTAACCTTAGCTCATTGAATTTACGCTCTATCCTTTGACGCTCTTGATAAGCAGTCCACGACAGCCTCTTCAATTCAAACAATGGGATAACTTCAAGAGCCACCCCTTTATGTATATCAATATCAAGAATGGGATGCCCATACTGAATCCTTGCTTGATATGAGCATCCATTTCGGCATACTTTTTCCTCTATGTCATTAATGGAAAGAATTCTATTTATCTCAGCAATCTTTTGCTCATCATTCATGAGAGGAAACGACACTTTCAGAGCCTCCACTGCTTGATATTCCACCCATGCAGGAGCATTTGACAGCACGTTGCGTTGGGTAATGATTTCATATACATTCTCCTTGAATAGATCCGGTCGTTGCGTATACACATATAACGCAATAAAAACAATCCCACCATGATTGCTTTGAGAAAAACTTTTTAGGAAATGTCCGGTCTGCTCACTTTGAGCGTTTTCAAGAAACTCATCAATCAGTATATTAGTAATGTCCTCAACAACATTACTCCCAATATGATGTATAGTATGTCTCTGGAAACTAATGAACTCGGTCGAAATATGAATTTCCGAACCATCAATTTTAATATCAGTGGCATCATATACGCAATTCAAAATATCAGCTAAAAGCTGGATACCTATGACCTTATGAGTTTCAAGAAGTCGCTTATATATTCGTTCAACATCATGATTTATAGTTAAACGCCTGAAATATCCATCTTCGTCGGCTGCCAACTGTTGTTTGATATTTTCTTTAAGCTCGTTACAAACAAAAACTGGGTCATCAACAAGTATATTCTCAAGCAAACTGGTATATTCTAATCGGTTCTTATTCTTGGAAATTTTTTTGTATAATGAGACCAGTTTAATACTTTTACAGTTCAAATTATAGAGTTGCAGGATATTCTCCAAATACCTACAATCGTTCTCATCGTTGAAATCCAAAACAGTATCCAATTTATTAAGCACAACTTCCCCGTCTGCTTGAATTGTCTGCCGACACATAATAATCGCCTTTTCCTTATAGTCAGCACTGAGTTTTTTCCACCCTCCCTTATTCTCAATGACTGTCCATGTTGCGTTAAACCAGTTTACATTGTGGACTGATTCAAAAATTACCCCCATAAATGTATTATCGGCAAACACATCTTTAGAGATCAGATTAATTTCTTGAGGGATAGGAGCTTCGAAATAGGCCATAGTGCTTAGAGCGAGCGATTGGATATGGTAGCGGTACATCGGTTTCCCATTCTCAAATTTCGCAAAAAGTAACTGCCGCAGAATTTGAATGTATTCCGAAGGATTCTGTTCCCGAAGGAAAGTCAGAATACTTTTAACTGCAGCTCTTACAAAAAGGCCTTGGTGCTGGTTTCTCAATATATCCGGCAAGCTGTCTCCCCGCTCCGTGAATCTTCGCGCATATACATAATCAAATAATGTCTGGTGAAAAAACTGCACTTGGCCATTTTTAGTGATTGTCAGAAGGCCCTGGGAGAAAAGATAATTTAATTCAGCATCATAAACCGTTTCAAATTCTCTTACATGGACCGACAATTCCTGACGCTGGTACATCCTTGTCACAAGAGCATCAAGCAAAGACACTAAATTCTCTTTACTCACTTTTCGTACACTACTATCGTTCACATACTTACGCCAAAGCTGATGATAAAGCAAGTCTGTCGACAATGGATCTGTCAGTTGCCCATATGATCTGACCTTTAAGAACAAATATAAGTGTAGCGGATTGCCTAAAAACAGGAGGAGCCGATTACTCAACCTTTCATTACAATGATTTTCTTTTAACGTTTGCTGCACTTGATTGCTGCTGAGTTCCTTTAATTCCCACTTATTCTTTATCTTTAAATTATCGAGCAACGGGTCATATTCCATATCATAAGGGCGACATGAGATGATTATGCGCACATTTGGGATAAATCGCAATTGTCCAATAACTTTCAATAGAGACCGTAAAGGAGTGCGGTTAGATGATAACGAAAGGGACAACGCATCAATCTGATCTATCAATAAAACTACTCGATGATAATTTGGCGCAACATTTTTTATGACACATTCTATTGGTTCGTCTAAATGAATTTTATGGCTCAGTTCATCGGTATCTACGAACTCCATCTGATCAGATTTCAAACCGAAGATAAGGTAATCATTTTTCGACTGAAGATTTGCCAAAAGGTCATGCATTACTATGGATTTGCCAATTCCGGCCTTTCCATAAAGTAATGCCAATCTCCCGGAGTCCCCCTTGTCGGACGTCTTTTCTATCCACTCAAGAATCATGTCAACCTCATCACGATGTATTGCTGGATCAATAGTTGGAGTATAATCGAGCAGCTCGTACGATCCATTGCGGAAAGCCGCAACGGGATCCTCCGTATAACGATTTCCTACATAAATTTTACCCTCATTTCGCTCTATATAGATTGGCTGTGCCCCAGTCTGATTAACAACCCTTTCGTTCATATAATATCACACTTTAATTAGGAAATTTCCATGACGAAAAATGCCTCGTCAAATTTTATATTCTCTTTGTACGAACTATGTTTTTAACAGTATTTCTACTACCCATAATATTTACAAAATACTTCGGTCAATTATTTGAAGTTTTGCTTGCGAGGGTTCTTCGTAGGCGTTGCAGGTAGCGAGGTAATTCTTCAGCTCAGTGAAGTCTGTGCCGTAGAGATTATCGCTGAACTGATGGAGCTTAGTCATTACGTTGATGTATGCCAGTGGGTCTTTGTGGCGGGTAAGTTTCCGCAAAGCAAGTATATAATCTTCGCGGAACACTGTCGGAACGATTATGCGTGACTGGTCGGCACGGACAAGTTCGGCGTTCATCATTACACGAGCGACACGACCGTTGCCGTCATTGAATGGATGTACCTCACTAATCATTAACATCATGAAAATTGCACGAGCAAACGGGTCTGTTAAGGCTGCATAATATTTGAAGCCCTGTGAGAGCGTTCCTTTTACAAGTTGATAGTCCACGAACTCCGTCATTCCGGCACGATTGTTCTTCGTTTTAAAAATGCCGGGGTTCATGTGCGGTCGTCCCTCAAGAAGGATGCTGTGCCTGTGGCTAAGAATCGCAAACAATTCTTTTGGAGATGTCGGAGTCTTCATCATCTCGGCCCGATTTGACAGCACCTTGAATGTTCCGAGTATGTCATGTGAATCCTCATCCCGTCGTGGTATAGGAATACCGGAGTCAACAATCGCTTTCGCTTCATCAATCTCAAACTCCGTTCCTTCTATATAATTGGAAAAATAGCTCTCGAAGAATGAGAAAAGCCGGAACGATTCCTCATCAGTATTACGGTTGTTGCGGATAACAAAATAGCGGTCTTTTATTGCGTCGAACAATACCTCAAAAAGTTCTACTCTCGTTTTGTCAAAAGGATTACCGGCGGCGAGTGCTTTTGCAGAATCTGTTGACAGTATTTTCGCATCATGAGTTGAGAGCAAAGCGGAAATTATACTGTTGATTTTGTTAAACTCCGTCTGCATCCCCAATTCTTCGGCAACGGTTCTCAGTTCATCACGATATTCGTTAAGACGGTCTTCACCACCGGTGAGCAGTATCTGTTCAAGTTTAGTTTCTATCATACTGATAGGAAGAACGCGTGATTCATCACCAGATTTTCTTGACATTTGCATATTTTCAAGCATATACCGATGTTCTCCCGATATGTGCATACTCATAAACGGTATATCATGCGACGACGCTTTAGGGCCTTTGACAAAGTTGAGAATTATGCCAGGTAAGTCCGTCACTCTCCTTGTCGTTGAATTTGTCAGAAAGAAATCACCGGTCGCTGTCGGCCGCATCTCTTTCGCACTGCGATGGCTTATGATAGCGTCCGGATACCGATATACCAGAATCTCCATGAGGTTGCGGCGCACTATATTTTCTAAGCTGTCAACCAAATTGGTCGTGTATATGCGTGGGGCAACCTTCCGCAACTCGCCATCCTTTTCCTTCTTACTGAGTACACGGGAAATGTTAGGATCAGACGAGCCGAAGATAATCTCTTTCTGGGTGTCAACTTTCACTGCCATACAAATAATCACAATTAAGAGAATACAAAGGTACAAATTTTTGCGATTATAACCGTGGTTTTTACAAAAAACTGAGTTTTGAACATCCCTGTAATTCGACATTGCTCCAGTTTTATTCAATAAAAACGCTGTATTGAATAAAATCGGGCATTTTTAATCAATCATTGTAGTTCAAAATTGTTTTCAGGGTTTCCCGTATGCCCCGGCGTGAGGCGTAGCGCAACATCTTGGGAGTATTTATTGAGTAGAGAGACAAGGCATTTTGCATGATATAAAAAGACTCGTCGCCCTGTAAATAATAGAAATCCGGATCGGCATTTATATCGACAAGTATCTTTTCCAACGTCGGCATCCTTACACCGTCAATCATTATTACAGGTGATTCAGTTGTCAAAGCCTTTACAATTATTGATTTTTCGCCTAAATCAACATAGTCGGACATAAATTCTGCCGTCGGCTTATGATATGCTTTTGTTTTTTTGTCAGTAAGATAGTGGAAAACCGCTTTAGTCGCATCTTTCGGCACTTCGATATATAAAGTGTTGTTTGCAGAAATGTGGTGTTGCAATGAAGTTATATTGTTACCTGAATATACCAGAACATCAATTAGAGGAAAAGCACCTGATACATCGGTATATAGGTCACGAAGTTCCTCTGTCAATAATGGCATGAAATTATTTTTAGTATATTTTCCGTACAATCCGCGTGACAACCTTGAAAGGTGGTTTTGCTTGATTAGCTTTTTGATATGCCACAACAGACAGGAATTGGAAATATTCTCCCGGCCCCGTACATAATCTGCAAGTTCGCAAAGGGTAAAGCTGTTGCGATTGCTGGCGAAATTCAATATCAAGTCTGCGGTACTCATGTTTCTATAACAAATTTCAGTACAAAGTTAGCTTAATTTCGGCAATAAATCAAATCTATTGCCGAAATTAAGCTGAACGAAGATTAGATATCGGTACAAAAATCTGCGATTATAATCCTGCATAGGTACAAATTTTTGCGATTATAACTGAGCTTTTTACAAAAAACTGAGTTTAGGGCGCATTTCACTGCGGAAACGGATATAGGCGTGGCGGCTCACGGTGTTGTCGTCGGCTTTGCCGTCAGAGGGTGACGGTGAACCGGGTTTCACTGACACCATCTGACCGCACGCCGACTATGGGAGCAGGCTAAACCCAGACTGCCTCCAACGCCTTGTGCCAATGCTACTGCGTAGCCGGCACAAGACTCAATATCGGCAGTCAGGCTTCTTTACGCCCGCTCCTTGTATGGAATTTGAGCCGCCGCGCCACTCTCCGTTTTTCATCGGCTCCCGTCGGCAGAGTGTGTGACGGCACGATCCCTGCGGGCCCGTCGCCGTCGCATACACTGCCTTTTCCGGGGGAGGCATTTCAGTTCATTCCAGACTTCAAAAACAGGCTTCTTCAGGATTATTTCTTGAATCGGACTGTCATGCACTGTCGTATTACTCCACTCTATTGTCATTATTCCAATTTTCGTATGTCTGTCGTTCTGTGTCACCCTGCGGGGCGTTGCCAGCTCTATGTTTTCATGCTGAGTATAATTCGGAGTTCAAAGTTTATTCGCTCGGAGTTGATGAACACGCAGGGCCGGGGTATTCTTTCGCATTTGCTGAAAAAAATCTCCAGACCTCGCTTCCCTGCGGTCGCTCAGCTCGTATTTTTTTCGGCAAGTGCGGAACACCCCTCTTTTCCCTGCGTGCAGGTGTGTCAACGAGCGAACAAACTTCAAACTGCGATTATACGCATTAAAAAAATATCGCCTTATGACACAAAACGACAGACATATTAAAAATACGAGCTTCACACCTTCACCAGCTCATACCGCATTAAAAAAGGCGGTTAAGGTGGCAGGGATAGCACTGGGGCTGATTGTCGGGGTGCTTCTCTGGGCGGTGCTGAAACCGATTTGCCGAGGTGTGGGGTGGATAATCTCAATCCTCACGGCATTAGGGATAATCTATTGGATAACGACACTATAAAAGATTTACGACTATGGCAACGAAAAGACATTCAAAGACTTGGGAACAACAAGCCAAATATTACGAGGTTGACAACATCGCCGAGTATATGATAGAAACCTATCTCAACGGCAACATCTCAACATACCGCGAGCTGTACCGAGAATTCAAACCTGCGGGGCGCAGACTTTTTATAAGCTGGCTTTTCCACACGGAACTCAACCGCACTGAGATTGAAAAAATGATACTCGCAACACTCTAAACACATACGACTATGGCACCCACAAGAGAAAACAAAGGCACACGAGCCTTTAACGACACCATTAGGGAATATCTAGAAGGTATGGCGGAGAATGACGCCCTATTTGCCGTCAAGTTCGCAAACCCTACCAAATCAATGGAGGACTGCGTTACATACATCATCAATCAAGTGCAGAAAAGCGGTTGCAACGGCTTTGCCGATGATGAAATCTTCGGAATGGCAGTCCACTATTGGGAGGAGAACGAGATTGAGGTCGGCAAGCCCTTAACAAACTGCCAAGTGGTGGTAAACCATACGGTAGAGTTGACCGAGGAAGAAAAGGAACAGGCACGACAGGACGCCATCAACAAACTCCGTGACGAGGAAATGGCTAAAATGCGCCGACCCTCCCAACCCAAGAAAGTCACCGAGAAGAAAACCCAAGTTGAACAACCCACTCTATTTGACTTCTAAAACATTACGGCTATGAAACCCAATACAGCATTACAGAAACAAGTGGCAGGACTATCAGCCACACTGCGCCCCATAACCGCGACACAAAAGCAATGGGCATACTCGCAATGCTTTGAACACATCGCCTATCGTGGCAAAAACGGCTCTATGGTATGTTCCGAGTGTACCCACGAATGGACTGCGGAAGGCAAGCAGGGCAATAAATGCCGTTGCCCGAAATGCGGAGCAAAACTCACCGTCAGCCACTCTCTCAAACGCAAGTCAACACAGACAATACACTTTGCGGTTGCCACTACAAGGGCTAATTTTCAAGTCATTAGGGTGATACACGTTGAATATAACAGCCGTAAAGGAGAAAAGGCTGAATACGTCGTTAACGAGGCGTTACAGCGTTGGTTTGACGCCGAGGGCAACGAGGTGAACATCGCACGGAAAAAACACTTTATGCCCCGATACTGCGATGCGTGGAATTTCGACAGCGACATGGAGATTAGGAGCAGAACCACCAATTACAACAATATCCCCATATACGCCACATATCCCAAATGCCGTGTTATGCCGATTATCAGACGCAACGGCTTCAATGGCTTCCACTACACAGACCCCTATGACCTTCTGAAAGGTCTGATGTCAGACAACAAGGTGGAAACCCTTGTAAAGACAAGGCAGTACGGATTATTGTCTTACTACCTCTACCGCTCACAATACCGCCGCGACAGCTGGCAACTCATAAGGATATGTCTGCGGCACGGCTACAAAGTCAAAGATGTTGCGACGTGGTATGACCATATAAACACTCTTGAACGGCTCGGCATGGACACTCACAACCCAATCTATCTATGCCCCCAAAATCTTCGGTCGGAACACAACCGCCTTGTGGAGTTACTGAAACGGCGTGACGAAAAAGAGAGGATTGAGCGAGAGCGAAATGCGGAGATACAGCGTAAAATCCAACAGCGTAAAGATGATGAAGCGAAAAAGACCTATCCGCAACGTATGTCACGATACCTTGACCTCGTGTCCTCTGACGGACTTATAGAGATTACCGTGTTGCAGTCTGCCGAGGAATTCTACAATGAAGGCGAAATAATGCACCACTGCGTATATTCCAACGCCTATTACGCGGAAAACAATTCCCTCGTGATGTCTGCGCATATCGGCGATAAGCGGATAGAAACTATCGAGATAGACCTTCAACGCCTCATAATCTCGCAGTCGCACGGTGCATACAATCAAGACTCCAAGTATCACAATCGCATAGTGTCGCTTGTGCAAAGAAATCTCCACAAGATTGCAAGGAGAGCAAATCAAAAATCCGAAAACGCTGATGTAATATCGGCATGATGTCTAACCCGACCTGCGTCAGCAATGGCGCAGGTCATAAATCTCCCACCGATTATGAACGTGACATTTGAACACCCCACTATCATCTTTGATGATAAGATAGCCGAAATCATCATAGAGTTTGTAAACCATATCCTCTATGCCGACAGCGAGGAAACCCTGCGGCAGATAGTAGCCGACTTTGCCGACAAGTATGACCTTGACAGATACTTTGTCTATGGCTACGGAAGTCACCACCTATGGCTGAAACAAAGGAAGATAACCAACCCCGATATAACATTTGAATATCGGATACTGATTGTAGAATACTAACACCGCATTACTATGGCTACAAGAATGACCGTCAACGGAGTAAGTACAACCACAACTCCCGGCACTGAACAATACGAGGTGTTCTATAACGCCTACCGTCCACGGCGTAAGCATTACCAATACGACTATCGCCACACCGACGGAGAACTTTTCTCCTGCGTCGCCCCTACTCTCAAAGAGTGCAGACAACGCCGCGATGAATGGCTCAACAAGAAAATCAACAACTCAAAATAACATAACTATGGACAATCTGATTGCAAAAACGATACTCCAGCAAATCGGAGGACACCGCTTCGCCGCAATGACGGGTAGCCACGACTTCATCAACCTCGGCAACGGGTTGAGAATGAGCCTCAGCCGTAACAAGACATCGGCTAACCGCCTTGAAATCATCTATGACGAGGGCGCAGACCTCTACAATGTGCGGTTTTACCGCCAGTCCATGAACCACAAGACATTTGAGGTGACCACAAAGGACATCGAAAAGATTGAAGGTGTCTATTGCGATATGCTGGAGGAAATCTTCACCGATGTGACGGGACTTTACACCCATTTTTGAAAATACATTTGCCAAGTCGTAATACAGCAGGCTGGACGACCTCGTGATGAAGTCGCCCAGCCTATTTTTGCTGAAAATTTCGGCCGCCAAAAGGCGGCGTTTAGTATGTATGAGTATGACAAACTGTCAGATTGATATCATATCGTATATTGGCATACTATTTGCTTGATTAGTAATTGACAATAGTGTCACAAAACTAAAAAAGATTGTTTTAATTATGGGAATAAAACCGGGACCCAAAAGAATTGCCAAGTCCACAGGCAAGCCAGATCGTCGTCAGAGGGATAATAAATCCACTCCAGGAAACACGCCCTCTCTCAAACCTCATATCCATAAGAAAGGGGATTAACTGAATCTTCCTTCTTCGGATGACGTAATTTTGGCCCTATAAGCAATACGTTTATAGGGCTGATTTTATATATTAGCTTCATTTTCTTCCAGAAAAAGTTGGCAAGCTCACTAAAAAGTCCTAACTTTGTATTGACAATGAGTGTCACAAATGACACTCATTGTCAGTATATGATTATCCAACGACCTAATTATTTACAAAAACTCATAGACTGTCGCCACAACGGGATGATTAAAATCATAACCGGAATACGACGATGTGGTAAATCGTATTTACTTTTTCAGTTATTTTCCTCATGGCTGAAAGAACAGGGCATTTCCGAAGATCACATTATCAAGATAGATTTGGAAAATCGACGAAATAAGGCTCTGCGGGATCCCGATGCTCTTTTGGCACATATTGATTCGCTTGTTAAAGACGATTCTATGCACTATGTGATGATAGACGAAGTGCAGTTTGTAAATGAATTTGAGGATGTTCTGAACAGTTATCTTAAAGTGCCGAATGTTGATGTCTATGCGACAGGCAGCAACGCCAAATTTCTTTCTAAAGATGTCATAACCACATTCCGAGGACGTAGTTTTGAAATAAAAGTATATCCGTTGAGTTTCAGCGAATTTTTTTCTGCCTACAACGGGGCACAGGAAAATGCTCTGGACGCATATATGACCTATGGAGGGATGCCGCAGATAATGGAATTCAATAACGATGAATTGAAAAGCGATTATCTGAAGAATCTATACACTGAAACCTATCTGCGGGATATAAAGGAACGATATCAGATAAAAAATGATGAAGAAATGGAGAACCTGTTGGATTTCATATCTTCATCAATAGGAAGCCTTACAAATCCGTCAAAACTTGCAAACACGTTTACAACCGTGAAGAAGGAAAAAATAAGCCGTAACACGGTTTGCAGCTATCTTGAATACATCTGCGAGGCTTTTCTCGCAGAAAAAGCTTCTCGATATGATGTTAAAGGGAAAAAATATTTGGATACGCCCTACAAATATTATTTTACAGATCTCGGTCTTAGAAATGCCCGACTGAATTTCCGCCAACTTGAGCCATCACACATGATGGAAAATGTAATTTACAATGAACTGCGAATAAGAGGATTCAATGTCGATGTCGGTGTCGTGCCGATTGTAAGGCGTAATGCTGAAGGGAAACAGGAACGTGTACGGCTTGAAATAGACTTTGTATGTAACAAAGGAAGCCGAAAATACTATATCCAATCAGCTTATCAAATGCTTGATGAGGATAAAATCCGTCAGGAAGAAGCTTCTTTAAGAAATGTGGATGATTCTTTTAAGAAAATAATTATAGTTGGTAGCGACATTATTATTCGCCGTAATGAAGCTGGAATTACCACAATGGGAATCTATGATTTCTTGTTAAAAGAAAACTCATTAGAACTGTAATTAATATGTCTGAAACGTTTGCTCAATAGTTCGTTAAAAAAATATTCATAGGCTAAGCGGCATCTACCGCCAAGCCAA
>OFGN01001995.1_pt1 | contig 12259 bp, 10 predicted proteins | sample 1521821 | NCBI WGS metagenome assembly OFGN01 (sample SAMEA3504094, study PRJEB24116) | mouse gut metagenome | biome: mouse gut; feature: mouse-associated habitat; material: faeces | place: Denmark | collected 2011
TTTTCATATCGATTCTCCTTTTTATGATAGTTGTGGTTGGCACGCTTTACGTTTCTTGAAAAAGGGGCCTTATCCCTTCACCGCACCGGCCATAATGCCGTTATCGAAGTACTTTTGGAAGAAGGGATACATGATCATCAGGGGCAGGCTGGAGATGATGATGGTGGCGTACTTCAGCAGCTCGGCCAGCTGGGCCCGCTCGGCGGTGCTCTGCATGTCGGACACCATGCCGGGCTCGGGCTGGCTGTTGATCAGGATGGCCCGGAGAACCAACTGCAGGGGCTGCTTGGCGGGGTCCTTCAGGTAGATCATGGCGTCAAAATAGCTGTTCCACATACCCACGAAGTTCCACATGGAGATGGTGGCGATGATTGGGGTGCACACGGGAATTAGAATTTTGAAGAAGTAGGCCATCTCGGTGGCGCCGTCGATATCCGCCGCCTCCTGGAGGTCCCGGGGGATGCCCTGATAGTAGGTGCGGGCAATGATCATGTTCCACACGCTGAACGCGCCGGGCAGCATGATGGCCAGGGGATTGTTCAGCAGATTCAGGTCGCTGATGAGCAGGTAGGTTGGGATCAGGCCGCCGCCGAAGAACATGGTGATGACGAAAATCACGTTGAAGAAGCCCTTCCCCCGGAAGTCAGCCCGGGACATGGGATAGGCCGCCAGCAGGGTGATCACGCCGGACAGGATGGTGGAGGCGATGGAGTAGATCAGGGCGTTTTTGAAGCCGATCCAGATCTGGGCGTTGCTCATGACCCGCTCATAGGCCGTCAGGGTCCACTTGCTGAAATCGAAGGTAAGGCCCTTGTTCTGGAGGGTGATGGGGTCGATGAAGGACGAGAGGATGATGTAGATCACCGGGAAGATGATGGCCACCAGGAACAGGCCCAGGATGATGTAGCCAACGATGAGGATGATCTTGTCGCCGGTGGGCTGCTTGGCAAACTCGCTCTTTTTCTTGACTTGACTCATTTTGTTCCCTCTCCTTTCCCGTCAGATGCCCTTGCCTTCGTTCATCTTCTTGACGATGGCGTTCATGGAGATGAGGAGGATGACGTTGATGACCGTGTTGAACAGGCCCACGGCGGTGGAGAAGCCGTAGTCGCCGTCGATGAGGCCCTTCTTGTACACGTAGGTGGAGATGATCTCGGAGGCGCTCATGTTCAGGTCAGTCTGGAGGGCGTAGGCCTTCTCGAAGCCCACGCTCATGATGTTGCCCACGGACATGATGAACTGGATCAGCACCGTGTCCTTGATGGCGGGCCACTCCACCGCCTTGATCTGCTGGATGATGTTGGCCCCGTCCAGCACGGCGGCCTCCTTCAGGTCCTTGCTGGCGTTGGACAGGGCCGCGGTGTAGATGATGGACCCCCAGCCGGCGCCCTGCCAGATGCCGCTGGCGATGTAGATGGTGCGGAAGGCCTGGGGCATGGTCATGAAGTTGTAGGATGTGCCCAGAAGCATGTTCACCATGCCGGTGGGAGACAGGAGGATGCGCACGATACCGCACAGCACGATGACGGAGATGAAGTTGGGCATGTACAGCACCAGCTGGATCTTCTGCTTTCTGCTCTTGCTCAGGATGCGGTTGAGCAGGAAAGCCAGGAGGATGGGGGCCGGGAAGCCCCACAGCAGGCCGAACACGCTGAGCTTGAGGGTGTTGGCCAGGTACTCCAGGAAGTCCGGGGAGGAGAGGAAGCGCTCAAAGTGCTGGAACGCGACCCATTCGCTGCCTAAGAAGCCTTTGAGGGGATTGTAGTCCGTGAATGCGATGGCGATGCCGCCCATGGGAATATAGCGGAAAATAACCGTCAGCAGGAAAGCAGGCATGATAAAGAACGCATACAGCTGCCAGTGCTGACGAAGATACACCAAGGTGTTGTGCAGCTTGGTGTCCCCGCCTTTTTGGGCTCTCGCTAAGGTGCTTGTCGGTGTTTTACTCATTTTCTTCCTCCTTCTAACTTTATTTCCGTCTCCCGCAGTGTGCAAATGCACCAGTTTCCCGCAATGGACAAATCGGAGCATCGCACTAATTTCGTCTGCGCCACAGGGACACGCTCCAGCGCTTGGACAATTTTCCCTTGGTGAAGCGGACAGGGAGATTGCTTCCTTGCGCACGTTGTGGATTTGCACAGTTTTGTCGAGTGAAATTGGTGTATTTGCATAAATTAGGAGTTGGTAATTCTGATTTTAACATATTATACACGAATCGTCAACGAAAATTTTACATTCACACAAAATAATTTTGCATTTGCATATTCTCCCAGGTGTTCTGCCTCTTGTATGCATGAATTTTCATTTGCACAATTTTGTATTTGACATTTGCACTATTCTGTGTTAAGATACGGATAACCGACCAAAATGAGGAGGGATCAAATGAAAAAGGTCACCATTCAAGATATCGCAGACGCGCTGGGCATCTCTCGCAACACGGTATCGAAGGCGATCAACAATTCCGATGGTCTGGCGGACGCGACAAGGGAAAAGATCCTCCAAAAAGCGGTGGAAATGGGGTACAAGCAGTTCTCCTATGTGGCGTCCCTCTCAGGGAGCGGCATCCCACGCCCCGTTTCCGCCGACCCCTTAGAGCCCCCGGCGGCTTCCGGTGAGATCGCCCTGTTCACCACCAACCTCTCCATGCAGTCCAACCACTTCGCCGTTCCCATGTTGGACCGTTTCAAGCAGGAGCTGGCCCTGCTGGGCTATACCCTCAATATGTATAAGGTGGACAGCGAGAATTTGGAGCGGCACACCCTTCCCGCCGCCTTTGACATCGATCAGGCCAGCGCCATCATGTGCATCGAGGTGTTCGACTGGGCCTACAGCGAGATGGTGTGCGGCCTGGGCCTGCCTGTGCTGTTCGTGGACGGCCCCAACAAGCGGTCCGGCGACTCCCTCCCTGCCGACCAGCTCTATATGGACAGCACCACTGGCATCACCAAACTGGTCAACGAGATGCTGCGGCGGGGGAAGCGGCGGATCGGCTTCATCGGCGACTACGAGCACTGCCAGTCCTTCTTCGAACGCTATACCGCCTTCCGCTCCGCCATGACCCTGGCGGGCGTCCCCGTGGACGAGCGGTTCTGCCTCAAGGTGACCGGCCCCGACCTGGACGCTCCGCTGGCCGTCCTGCCGGAGCTGCCGGACCTGTTCCTCTGCGCCAACGATTTCATCGCCATGGATACCATGCAGTCCCTGCGCAAGCTGGGCAAGTCGGTGCCGGGGGATGTCCTGCTGTGCGGCTTTGACGACGCGCCGGAGTCCCGGATCATGACCCCGGCCCTGACCACCGTCCACATCCACACCCAGATCATGGCCTTCACCGCCATCCACCTGCTGCAGACCAGGATGAAGGAGCCTTCCCTGGACTACCGGACCGTCTATACCGCCACAGAGCTGATCTGCCGGGATTCCACCAAATGCTGATCGTCAAGGGGCGAATAAAATGAAATTCCTTTCCTATGACAGCGCGTTCAGCCAGCTGCTGCTGAAGCTGTGCTATGGCTGCTATCTGAACCTGCTCTGGCTCGTCTGCTGCATCCCCATCGTCACCGTCGGGGCATCCACCACGGCGCTGTACTACACCAGCCTGAAGATCGTCCGGGGCGAGGACCACTCCCTGGCCCGGATGTTCTTCAAGTCCTTCCGGGAGAATTTCCGCCAGTCCACCGTTCTGTGGCTGATCCTCCTGGCCGCCGGGCTGTTCCTGGGGGCGGACGGCTATCTGGTGTACCGCCTCCGGGCAACTTCCACCGGCGCTCCCGCCGTCCTGTGGACCCTGATCCTGGCCCTCATCATCGCCGCGGCGGTGGTCTATGTCATCGTCCTGCTGTTCGTGTTCCCTTTGGTGGCCAGCGTCTCCAACACCAACTGGGCCATGCTGAAAAATTCCTTTCTCATCGGCACCCGCTACCTGTTCTGCACCATCCTGGTGTTCGCCGTCCACTTCGCCATGTTCTTCGCGGTGGTCAGCATTTTTACCCCCCTGTTCATCCTGGGCGAGGGGGTGTGCGCCCTCATCAGCGCCTATCTGATGAACAATGTGCTCCGGGCCTGTTCTTATGACCCGGAGGAGGAGGACAGCGTCCCGGCTGCCCAGGACGGAGGGGAGCCATGAGCCTCTCCCGTCAGGAGCGCGACCACCTGAAGGCCTCCTTTCAGAAGATGGGCCCAGTGGATAAGATAGGCTATATCTGGGAGTATTATAAGCTGCCCATCACGGTGGGGCTGGTGGCGCTGGCGTTCGTGTGCTCCATGGTGTATCACGAGGTCACCAAAAAAGAGGTGCTGGTCTATTCCGCCCTCATCAACGTCTCCGCCGGGGACGAGCTGGCGTCTCGGCTGGACGAGGGATTCATCTCCGCTGAGGGAACGGACCCCAAACGGGCCGAGGTATGTCTGTACCAGGGACTCTATCTATCGGAGGACCCCTCTCCGGAGAACCACCAGTATGGATACGCCTCCAAGCTGAAGCTCATGGCCTCCATTGAGGCGAAGCAGCTGGACGTGGTGCTGATGAACCGGGAGGCCTACGATATCTATTCCCGGAACGGCTACCTGCTGGAGCTGGACAGCCTACTCTCCCAGGACGAGGCCCTGTACCGCGCTCTGGAGCCCAGCCTGACCGCCAACACTGTCGTCCTGGAGGACAACGCCATCGAGTATGCACTCAATGAGGCCAGCCAATACCAGGCGGTGACCGAGGAGGCCATGAATGGGCTGGATGTTTCCGCGCTCCCCATGTTTCAAAGTGCCGGCTTTTCCGAGCCCGTATATCTTGGCGTAATCGCCAACAGTCCCCGACTCTCCGCCGTCATCCAATATATCGAGTATCTGGCCGATGGGCGGAGCGTGGAGAAATCCGAAGTTGACTGACCGTTTTTGATTCACATGCTTGCCGGTGAGCTGCGCTTACGGCAGGACTATGCGGCACTAACAGAGAGGAGGCGTAAGGATGAAAAAAGCATTTCTTCTCATCACGATATCTGCTATGCTGATGAATCTGGCGGGCTGCAAGGCGAAGCGGCCCGCCGCGGCGGTGGACGGCGCGCCCTGGAGCGAGGACTGGATCACCTTCGGGGTGCTGGGGGTGGAGGAGCCCGGCCACGGCCTGACCCTCCGGGACGACAAGGCGGCCAAGGATATGTGCTATGCCGCCTGGTCCATCGGGGAGGCCCAGCCCTATGTGAACGGGGCGGGAGAGGAGGCGGAGCGGTACGACGCCCAGATGGTGCTCCTGCTGACGGCCTGCGGTACGCCGGAGGAGGCCCGGCAGAACGTGGAGGAGCTGCTTGAGTTGGCCGGGGAGCACTATACCGTCACCGGCACGATCAAACAGGCGTTCAACGGCCAGGAGTTCACCGTCCTGACTTACACGTTCGCCTCCGATACGAGTCCTTTCAGCCGGGGGGTGTCCGCCTTCACCACCTTTGGCGCCTGGGCCATTTCCGTAGAGTTCGCCTGTCAGGAAACCTTCGACCAGGACGGCACGGAGATCCTGACCGACTTTTTGGAGCATTGCCACTACGCAGCGCAGTCATAAGCCTCAGAGGCAGAAATGGGGAGAGGGACAAGCGGCGGGACGCCGCTCGTCCCTCTCCAATGCCGTATTACCCGCTTACGATGTCTTTCTCAGCAGTTTTTTGTTTGCCGGGTCCTCATAGTCCTTGTGGATACCGTCGTCGTCATACAGCAGATACTCCGCCCCCGGATATCCCAGCAGCACAAGGCTGTCCGTCCGGAGTTCCGCTACACTTTCCGCCCCCTCCGCCACGGGGATGCACCTGCCGGCCCGGATAAACAGGGGCACTTCATTCAAGGCAATTTCCACATAGTGATGTCCCGGGGACAGCTTCTCCTCATGGATGGACCCGTCCGGCATGAATTTGACGAACAGCATTTCCTCGGGCAGATAGACATAGCGCCCCTTCGCGTTCTGGGTGTAAACAGGCGCAATCATGACCTCGCCGCCCAGCATCAGCTGATCCTCCACCTGGGGGGTGAAAGAGTCCTCCGGATATTCAAAGGCCAGGGGCTTGAAGTACAGGTCGCCGGAGAGGGCCGCCTTCATATACTCGCTGTACAGGTAGGGGAGCAGGCGGTAGCGGACCCCGATGACATGGCGGAAGTCCTCCACCTGCTCAAATCGGTAGCACTCCTGATCCCGCGTGTCAATGGCCGAGTGGTTGCGCATCAGGGGGGTGAACACCCCCAGCGCCAGCCAGCGCAGCAGGAGGTCCCTGGTAATGTTGTCGCCGAAGCCGCCCAGATCCGCTCCGGCGTACAGGAAGCCGCACATGTTCAAGGAGGGCATCATTTGCAGGTTCAGCAGGATATGGCTCCACCAGGACTTGTTGTCCCCGGTCCAGATACCGCCGTAGCGGTGCATCCCAATGTAGGAGGAGCGGGAGAAGAGCAAAAACCGCTTATCCGGGTCGATCTGCTCAAATCCCTCCGCCGCTGCCCGGGTCATGTTGTAACCGAACAGGTTATGCACCTTGTCGTGGCGTACCATCTGCCCGTCCACTTGGTGATAGAAGCTCCCATAATACCTCTGGTCATTCTGGAGCCCCTGCAGGGCCTCCCGGACCTGGAAGATGGACACCTCTCCCGCCTCGTCCCTGTCGTATTCCCGCAGCAGCGCGGCGGCCTCCTGGACCCCCTCCGGCGTGTAGAAGATGGCGGGCTCGTTCATGTCGTTCCAGAAGCCCTCGATCCCCTGGTCTGTCAGGGTGCGGTAGCAGTTTCCGAACCAGCGCCGCACCTCGGGGTTCAGGACGTCGGGGAAATGGGTGTCTCCCGGCCAGACCGCCGCCACAAAGTCGCTACCGTCCGCCCGTTTGCAGAAATACCCGTTTTCTACACCCTCTTCGTAGACCGGATACCCCTTCTCCACCTTGACCCCTGCGTCGATGATGGGGATCAGCCGGATGTTCCGGGTCTTCATCTCCCGGACGAACGCCGGGAAGTCCGGGAAGTTCTCCCCGTTCCAGGTGAAGTCTTTGAAGTCCTGCATATAGTCGATGTCCATATAGATCATGTCGATGGGGATATGGTTGTTCTGATAGCCGTTTGCCACTTGCCGGAAATCCTCTTTAGTCTTGTAACCCCACCGGCTCTGGCCAAAGCCAAAGGCGAATTTGGGTGGGATGTAGCTCCTCCCGATGATCCTCCGGAACTGCTTGACGATGTCATAGGGGGTATCCCCCTCTATCACATACAGATACAGGTCCGCCTCTTGGCAGGCGATCTCCAGCACATCCGCCGCCGTATATCCGATGTCGAAGACGACTTTGGCGGGGTAGTCCACGAACAGGCCGAAGGGCTTTTCCCCCGCCACCACGATGAAATTGTGGGCGCCGTACAGGGAACGGGTGCCCTCCAGATGGTGTGGGTCATCCGAGGCGTGGCTCACATAACAGTGGCCCCGCTTGTTGATCCCTCGGACCGCCTCCCCCAGCCCATAAACCACGGCGTCCTTTGGAAGCTCGTACCGGTAGCGGAACCCATCCTCAAGGCTGACCGTTCCGAAGGGCGGACTGCCCTCTGCCGCTTTTACGTGTTCCACTACGGCCTCCGTCTCGAATGGATGCCCGTACTTATATTTCCAGATCATAGCGTTACGCTCCTTTCCACGCGCCGCCGGAGGTATAAGATCTCCCTCCCGTAAGCCTCTGCGTGATTTGAACTATAGCAGAATCATGCGGCCTTGGCAACACCGAAATGATACGGCAGAAACTGCGAGGTTCCATAAAATGAATGCTTATCTATTTGTCTCAAAGATCAGGGTACAGACGGCACTGGCCTATCGCTTCAACGTGATCTCCACCATCCTGGTCCAGTGTCTCATCATGTACGCCATGTCCTGCTTTTGGACCGCTGCCTACGATGGGGCCGAAACCGTTTCCAGTGTGAGTCAGCGGGATATGATCACCTACACCACCATTTCTGTCATCATGGGGAACCTGCTGACGATGGGGGTCCAGGACCGGATCGCACGGAGCGTCCGGTCGGGCAGCGTGGCTCTGGACCTGCTCAAGCCGATGAATATCTACGGAATCTATCTGGCGGAGGACCTGGGCGACTGCGCGACCGCCCTGCTCCAGAAGGCCGTCCCCCTGCTTCTGGTGGGCACGGTGATGTTCGGTTTTCCCGCACCCGCGTCGGTGGTCCACTTCCTGTTCTTCCTGCTCAGCTTTGCCGTCGGCTATCTCATCAACTGGCTCCTGGCGGCCCTGCTGGGGTTGTGCGCCTTCAAGACATTGAAACTGGGACCGCTGGCCAACGTGAAGGGGTTCATCATGAAGCTACTGTCGGGAAGCATCTTCCCCCTCTGGTTTTTCCCTGTTGGGTTTCGGAACGTGCTGGAGCTGCTGCCCTTTATGTACATCTACCAGCTCCCCCTGGGCATCTACATCGGACAGTACACTATGGAGGAGATTGCTTTCCGTACAGGACTTCAGCTGTTCTGGTGCGCGGTACTATGGCTGCTGTTTGACGTTCTGCAAAAAAAGATGGCTGCGGCGGTTCTGATTCAGGGAGGTTGAGCGCTATGAAAACAATTCGATACTATGCCTCCGTAGCCGCTATATCTATCAGGCAATCCATCCAATCCCGGCTGGAATACCCCTTTATGCTGGCCGGCCACGTGCTGGCCAACTGCATCCAATGGGTGGTGGGCTTTGCCACCATCAAGTTTGTGGTGGACCAGTTCGGCAGCATCGGCGGTTGGGGCTACGAAAGCCTGGCGTTTTTATACGGCATGTCGGTGCTGAGCCACGGCCTGGCGGTGGTGCTCTTCATCCAGACCTGGGGTCTGGGCTATTGGATGATCGACGGGGAGTTTGACCGGTTCCTGCTGCGGCCCATGGGTCTGATCTTCCAGTTCCTGTTCGACGACTTCAATCTCATCGGCTTCACCGACATCATCCCCGGCCTGATGGTATTCGTCTACGGGTGTGTCAAGGTACACCTGACCCCGAGCTGCGGCAATATTCTGCTAATCCTCTGCACCCTGGCGGGCGGAACGCTGATCCGGGGGGCGGTGTGGATGTTCTGCGGCTCCATGTCCTTCTGGACGAAAAGCCCCGCCGATTTCACGGACATGGTGGGAGAGTTGTTCGAGCGGGTGTCCATGTATCCCCTCACCATCTATCCGGAGTGGGCGCAGGCGCTGTTCACCTTCCTCCTGCCCCTGGCGTGGATCACTTTCTGGCCCGTGAAAGATTTGCTGGGGATGGGAGCTGCCGCCGTCCCTGTGCCGCTGGCGGTCATCACGCTGGCGGTGGGGCTGCTCCTGTTCGCAGGGAGCTGCGCGGTGTTCCGGGCCGGGATGGGGAAGTACGAGAGCGCCGGGAGCTGAGCGCGCAAACCAAATAGAAAAGAGGCATACCTGATCGATGAATCTTACTGATATCTATTCGCTCTATCGCGACAATCCGCCATGCAGATGGGAATGCAAGGACACCAGCCGGGGAGAGGATGATCTCCGCCGCACAGTCTTTGCGCGGTGGGAAGATCGAGGGCTGGCGATCAAGATCGCGTGCAATGATTTTACAACGCCCCACCGTGTGGAGATCTGGCGGAAAACCGCGGCGGCTTACAAGGCGATGGGCTATCACTGCCCTCAGATCATCGCCAGCAGACACGGGAACGCTGCGGAGGCTGTGGACTACGAGGGCAGGCCCTGCGTCGTGTACGCGGAAGAATTGGCGCGGCTCCAAACGGCGGAGCAGCTTGGCGAAAGGGCGATCCTGCAAAACGGACGGTATATTTACCATGACGACGCCCTCCGGTTTCTCTGCGAGGTGGGTTCGGCCCGGCTGGATTTTGGGGACTTTCCCTCCGGCTTATGTATTCTGGAACGATTCTGTCCCTCCGACCCCTGTGATGAGATCATGGAGTGCGCCCTGGAATTCAAGGAGATCATAGAGGGGCGGTTCCCCCGATATACCGAGCGGTTTCAGCGGATATGGTCCCGCTTTCTTGCGAATCGCGGTGCGTTGGAGCGGATATACGGCCGGCTCCCTGTCTCCGTGTTTCAAGCTGATCTGAACCCGGGCAACATCCTGCTGGACCGTGATATGCGCTTCGCCGGTGTGCTGGATCTCAACCTCACCGGCAGAGATACCGCGCTGAACGTATTCTTCCGGGAGCTGTGGATCAATTTTGACTGTCAGCGCCATTTGAAAATGTCGATTTTCGCCGGAATGGAGTGTCGTTTTTAACAGGACAGCATACAGGTGTTATACAGCCTTAACCACTATCCGACTTGCCGGTTTGAAGTCCGTCAAGCCCTGATTTATCAGCTTGTTTCAGGCTTGACGGACGAAAACGGCAAGTATGATTATGCAAAGGCTGTACACCATTACCCGCCATTTTTCGACATATCCTGTTCGGCGAAAAACTACAAAATCGCATCGGCGCTGACATTGACGAAGACAGCCCGGACAAACGGGAAAACAATATGTATTATGTGGAGGAGAACAGTGAAAAGGCCCTCCGGTCCTTTCTGAATAATCTTTTGCTAATGAAAAACAGCTATCATTTTACACAGGCGGAGAAAGAGGCCGCGCCACTGCTCTACCGGTATCTGCGGCCTTTCTGGTGGCGGCCCCTTCATGCCCTCAAACGGGATCAGGCCGATCCGGAGAAGGTGGGACAGATCTTGAGCTGGATTGAGACGGAACAATCGCGCGGCATTGATTTCGAGCGGATCATGGCGAGAGATCCTTGTGGAACAGATCGAGGCGGAACAGCGGATACAAAAGCGGTGATGGATAAGAGGCGGGGAGGCGCATCCATGGACATCATTGAAGTCAGCCATCTGGTGAAGGAGTATAAAAAAATCAAAAAAGAGAGCGGCCTGCGGGGCGCGGTGAAAAACCTCTTCGTGCAGAAGGCGGAATACGTCCGGGCAGTGGATGACATCTCCTTTTCCATCGAAAAGGGGGACGTCGTGGGCTACATAGGCCCCAATGGCGCGGGAAAAAGCACCACAGTGAAGATGCTTTCCGGCATCATGCGGCCTACCAGCGGCGAGATCCTAATCGACGGTGTATCACCTCAGCGGGACCGCAAACGGGTGGTGCGCAACCTGGGCGTGGTGTTCGGCCAGCGCAGCCAGCTGAACTGGGACCTGCGGCTGGGCGAGACTTTTGAGCTGCTGAAGCGAATCTATCAGATCGAGGATAGCGACTACAAAAAGAACCTGGGTGCACTCAACGAGATCTTCCAGATCGACCGGTTCATCGACACCCCGGTGCGGCAGCTCTCTCTTGGTCAGCGGATGAGGGGCGATTTGGTGGCGGCCATGCTCCATTCCCCAGACGTATTGTTTTTGGACGAGCCCACCATCGGCCTGGATGTGGAGGCGAAATACTCCGTCCGGAAGTTCATCAAGGAGGTCAATCAGCGGAACAAAACGACTATCATCCTGACCACCCACGATCTGGGCGATATCCAGGAGCTGTGCCAGCGGGTAATCATCATCAACGAGGGGAAGATCATTGAGGATGGTTCCCTGGATACGCTGGTGGACAAAATCGCGCCCTACCGCCATCTCATCATCGACTTCTACCGGCCCGCCACTATCCCGCACCTCCATGCGGAGCTTGTCTCAGTGAACGAGGCCCGGGCCGTTTACCGTTTCCGGAAGGATGAGATCACCGCCGCCAGGCTGATCGAGGACATCTCACACATAGCTCCAATCAAGGAAGTGGGGCTGGAGGAAGCGAAGATCGATGATATCATCCGAACAGTGTATCAGCAGGGAGATGTATCATGCGACAGATAATGGGATAAAAATCAACAGAGATAGTAGGATCATTGATCCTACTATCTCTGTTGATTTTTACCCTGTACCGTCTTGCTACCCCCCCAGTTCACTTTGTGTCCCTGTGGGGTGTAACCCTTGCGCCGCAAGGGTTTTCCGATTTGTCCTTATTATGCCATAAGGGCACAGCTATGCGGTTTTGTCTATCCAGGCGGGCGACGACATCAAAACCGTACAGGAAAACCTGGGGCACTATTCCGCTGCCTTTACGCTGGACGTTTATGGTCATGTCACAGAGGGCATGAAACGGGACAGCGCGGAGCGGATGGAACGCTACATTGAAAAACTGGCCCGGTAAGGGTCAGCATAAGGGTCAAATATTTTTATTTCAAACGATTTTGCCTTGATTCCACGAAAAATAAAACAAACTTCCGCTAATTCGCAATGAATTAGCGGAAGTTTGTGGTACGCCCGAAGGGA
>OFGN01001998.1_pt1 | contig 12235 bp, 13 predicted proteins | sample 1521821 | NCBI WGS metagenome assembly OFGN01 (sample SAMEA3504094, study PRJEB24116) | mouse gut metagenome | biome: mouse gut; feature: mouse-associated habitat; material: faeces | place: Denmark | collected 2011
CAGCGGGGGTCCGCCTCGTCGTCCCCCCAGGGCAGCTTCTCCGGCCGGTGGCCGGTAAAACAACAGGTAACCGGTCTATCCCCCATCACGTCTCTCGCCTCCCTCATATCTTACCGCTTATTATAGAACGGAAATTCTGAATTGTAAAGTGCCAGGTTGAAGCCGCCGGGCAGACAGCCCTTTTTTTCGCGCTGCACCTTGACAAGTTCTCGAGAATAAAGTATATTAGCAATATCTTAATTACTTACTGAGGGGGATATGATGGCACTGTCAAAGAGATTGGCCCAGGTGGGCCGGGAGTGCGTGGCCTGCGGGACCTGCGTGAAGGTCTGTCCCCGGACGGCCATCCGGGTGGCGTCGGGCGTGACCGCCCGGGTGGACGGGGCGCTGTGCGTGGGCTGCGGCCTGTGCGAGCTGTATTGTCCCGATCTGGCGGTGGAGTGCGTACGGGAAGGCGATGAAGCCGGGGAGGGCGCATGAACGGCGACGTCTTGTTTGTTCAGGGCAACGAAGCCTGCGTGCGTGGGGCGCTGTATGCGGGGCTGCGTTTTTTCGCGGGGTATCCGATCACCCCGTCTACGGAAATCGCGGAACTGCTGGCCGGAGATTTGCCCCGCGTGGGGGGCAAATTCATCCAGATGGAGGACGAGATTTCCTCCCTCTGCGCCGTCTGCGCCGCGTCCGTGGCGGGCGACAAGGCCATGACCGCCACGAGCGGGCCGGGCTTTTCGCTCATGCAGGAGGCGCTCGGTTACGCGATCATGGGGGAAATCCCCTGTGTGGTGGCGAGCGTGCAGCGCGGCGGGGAGGAGGCCCGGATGCTTCCGGGCCTCCGGCGGGATGTTACTTCGGCTGGAGGATGAAGTCGCCCTTGGCGTTGACTTCGTAGAGGCGGTAGAGATCGCCCACGCGGTCGCCCTTTTCGTCAAAGGATATTTGACCCGTGAAGCAGTCGAGGCCCTTGAGATCGTTGTGGAGGTAGTCCGCGATGGCTGCGGGATCGTCCCCCCTGGCTTTCACGGCGGCGATGAGCACGTTGTAGGCGTCTCCGGCCAGCACCGACCAGATGGAACTGGGCAGGCCGCCGTATTTGGCCTGATACGCCGCGAGGAAGGCCTTGGCCCTCGGGGTGTCGATGTCGGAGGGCATGATCGGGGAGATGAAGCGATAGCCCGCCGCGGCTTCGCCCGCGATTTTCACGAGGTCCGTGTTGTTGGTGGCGTCGCCGCCGATCATGGGCAGGGACCATTTCATTTCCTGCATCTGGCGCAGCAGCAGGCCCGCTTCGGGATAGTAGCCCGTGAAGAGCAGGGCATCGGGCTCCACGCCCTTGATCTTGGTCAGGATGGCCGAGTAATCCCGTTCGCCCGGGACCAGCGCGTCAAAAAGACGATGTCCGCGCTTTTCTTGTCCATGATGCGCTGTCTGGCCTCATCCGCCAGCCCCTTGGCGTAGGCGGAATTGTCATGCAGGATGGCCACCTTCTTGAAGCCGAGCTTTTCCAGCGTGCTTTGCGCCACGCGGCCCTGTTCGTCGTCACGGGGGCAGGTGCGGAAGAAGCGCTTCATACCCTTGTCCGTGAGCCGGATGGATGTCGAGCCGGTGCCGATCTGGACGATCCCGGCCTCGTCATAGATGTCCTGCGAGGCTTCGGTAATGGCCGAACCGTACGTTCCGATGGCCGCGCACACGTCCGCCGCCACCAGACGGCTGGCCGCCGTTGCCGCCGAGCGCGGGGTGGAGCCGTCGTCCTCCACCACCAGCCGTACCTCTTTCCCGTTGATGCCTCCGGCCTTGTTGAGTTCTTCCGTCATGAGTTCGCAAATTTTCTGCATGTCCTGCCCTTCGCTGGCGAAAGCCCCGGTGATGGGCGCCATGAGGCCGATCTTGATCGGCCCGGCCAAGGCGGAGGGACTGTACAACATTGCGGCTGCCAATACGGCGACGAGACTCATTCGTTTTTTCATGCTGTCCTCCCGGGAGGAAAAAGAGTGATGAAAAAGGCGGAATACGATGGCCGAAAGCATCAACCTCCTTTGCTGGCGTTGCATGGATGGATAGAGAAAGAAAAGAACAGGACTTTCTCTCTATGATAAACTAGTCCAATTGCCTGACAAGCGCAATATAAAGAAAAAAATCACATTAGAGATCGTCTTCAACAGAGGTAAAAAGGGTTTTACAATAGCGATAAAGAAAATTTTCACTATAAACTACCATAACGATACCGGACCACTGGAGTGTTTTGACAGTCACATCCGGCCCTTTTGGAGAGGAAAGAAGGAAAAAGACAGTCGCTGTCTCCGCCCCGGCCTTGAGGCTGTGCGGAGCAGGTGCCGGGCATTCCGTGCGCCTTCGGGGAGCCCTTCCGTTTTGGGATCGATTGGAGATTCCGTGCGCGGGCGGCGAAAACCCCGTGACCAACGCGCTCGGCTATTTCATCAATCTTGTCAGTGAGGTGGTGGGCAGTTCCGTTGATGCAGCGAACGAAGGCTTTCAACATGGGAGCCCATATTCGTTGCTCACGGAAATCACACGGACGAAAAAAGCCGAAATAGGGAAGCATCAAACTTTATTAAGTGTATTTTCACACTGTTACAGAAGCCATTCCAGCGGATATTTTTTCCCTGCTCGGAGTTTTTCAGGATACATGGGTAGCACAGACGGCGGAAAGGCTCCTCTAAGTCTTCCCTTTTGGCGAATGAAAGAGAATAATAAGGCCAAGAACGCTGTCTTGACCGTGCCGTGCGTACGTTGCCTATGCCGTCCGCACGGGAAAGCCCCTCTGAAGTCGCGTCGCGGCAGGGCTTTTATTACCGATTTTCATACGTCACACACAGGAGATACCCATGATGGACGCCAAAAAAGATGTGATCCGCGAATTGTGCGAGCTGGAATGGACGATGTTCGACCGAGTCCAGAACGAGGGAGGCCGCGCGTCCTGCCAGAATGATCCGGCCTTTTTCAAGAAGATGCGTGCCTGTCAGTTTGAGAGCTGGAGCGAGCCGCTCTTGGAGAGCTACAAGCGGGGCGTGGAGGAGGCTGCTCGACAAGGGCGCAATCCGCTCGCGGAGAAGTACGCCTTCATGATGGAAAGGACGCATCCCCGGGATTTTGAAAACATCCGTGAAAGCCTGCCTCCGGTGAGCGAGGAGGCCAGGAGCCTTATTGCCGCCATCTCTAAAATACAGCTTGACTGGGAGCGTGAGGTGGACAGCGCCTACCCGCATATGCGCGCCGGAGGCCGCCCGCTTACCAGTGACGGGGATACCCCGTGGCAGACTTCTTTTGAAACCTATCTGGACGGGGAACTGAAGACCTATTCACTGGAAACCCTGCGCCTCTACGCCGACTATGTGGAGAAATGCCGGGCGGAGGGACGCAATCTGGCCAAGGAGGTAGCGGAGCATACGGCCCGCGCCTACGGCTACGCTTCCCTTGAGGACGCCGAACGCAAGGCAGCGCAACGTTAAGCTTTTTTCGGGCCTCCGCCTGGTGGGGCGGGGGCCTTTCCGTATGCCGGGCGTGCGATGCCGTCGGACCGTCTCCGGGCTTGCCGCCGCCTCTGTGACTCCGGCGGTGTTTTTGCGCGCCCTGCCGTCCTGTGAAGCGCCGTCTTCGACACGATGCCTTGCCGAGAAAAGGTGAAAGGACACCGCCATGGAGCCGTGCAGACAGGGAGGGGCTGAGACAGCCTCGTGGAGGACAAACTTTTTCCGTTAGCTGTCCGCCATGTCGCTGCGTATCTGGGCATGGCTGATGAGGGCAAAAATGCAGGTTCCGCCTACAATGTTGCCGAGCAGCGTGGGAATGCCGAAACGGAAGACAGCGGAGGCGACGTCGCTTTCTCCCTTGAACAGGAGGAAAAACGCTTCCACGGAACCCACAATGGTGTGGGTGAAGCCGCCCGCTGAAATGAGATAGGTGATGAGGAAGATCATAAGGATTTTGGCATAATTGATCCCGGCCAGCACCCAGACCATCGTTGCGATGAGCCAGCCGGAGAGGATGCCCTTGGTGAACATCTCCCACGGGGTATTACGCATCATGTGGCGGCCTATGGCGGAAAACTGGGTGAGGACTTCGGGGGAAAAGACCGGCAGCCGGACGAAAATGAAGGCGGCCAGCGCCCCTCCCGCCAGATTGCCGGCGAGCACGATTCCCCACAGCCTGAGGACAAGGCGCAGTCTGGAAAGAGAAGGCTTGGTCATGAGCGGCAGGATGGGCGTGATGGGGTTTTCCGTGAAGAGCTGCTGCCGAGCCGTGACGACCAGAATAAAGCCGATGGAATACCCCATGGCGATCACGAGGGAAAAGGCGGCCCCGGCGGGAAGAGCAGCCTGCAAGAGGCCTTTGGCAATGAAGGACGTGCTTAGTGTCAGGCCCGCTGCGAAGGCTGACCACAAAAGCGCGAGGCCGTCCCGCCGCATTTCCTTTTCTCCTTCGCGGCGGATGATTTCATGCACCGCAGCGGCGGCGGAAGGGAGGGTTTCCTCCAGTTGCTCCACGGTCACGGGACCGCTGGGGCAGTGACGCCTGTTCGGTTTTTGCAGCATGTTTTCCTCGTATCACAGGGATGAGGCCAGCGGCCATACATACGGGCGGAGTTCAGCTTGACGGACGGTTAGCAGCTATGGCCGGCTCCGTGGCCCGCCTTCATCTCAACCATTTGTCACCATTCAGAAATGAGCGGTCGGCTTATGTCCGCTGACGGCCCTCTGGCTCCAATGGATGCCTATGCCAAACGGAAGGTGCGGGCTCTTCCGCGTCCGCCTCGTCAGCCTTTTCCTGAGTCTTTTCTTTGGTACGAGGGGAAAACCGAAAGCTTACGATGAGAGCGCGGAAAGCGGGCGCACTTCCCGTTTGCCTAGCAAGTCCTTCTTGTATTGACAATCCGGCTATTCAAAAAAACAGCTTTCCAAACAAAGAAAAAGGCCGCGTAACGGCCCTTTTCCCCGTTTGAAGTATTTTTTCGGATTCCGAGCAGGCAGGACGCCGCCTCAAGGACGGGCCGCCATCCGGCAGAGTTCCTTCTTGCAAGACGCTTTTTCCAGCGCAACCTGGAGGCACCCCGTACACCGCGCCTGAGGGAGCCATTCCGCAATCTCTATTTCACATAACCTTAATTATGTGAAATAGAGAAAACCTCATTTCTGCCGTCCATCATTTTTGGCCTGTAAATCCTTTCTACGCGCATTTTGCCAATTTACGATGTATGAATCCAGAAAACTTTTTTTCTGGCCCTACAATGGATTTTGCGAGGAACAATCTCGCGACCGAAAACGCGGAAAAACGAGATCAACATGAAGAGAAAAATCGTCCCCTCGGATGACCCACGGACTTATGTGGAAAAGGCTTTCGCCCGGAACCAAGAAACGGCGCAACGCCCGCTCCCGGGAGAAGCGGGGGCCGCGCGGGGATGGCGGGGCAAGGCCAAGCCGTGAGGTGGCCTTGCCCGGTGCGGTGCTCAAGTCTGGTCTTTAGGCGATCATCTGCCGCAAAGCCGCCTTTTCCCTGTGGCGGCGTGGGGCAAACTATGCTGAGGGCGCGTCGGCCTTCCATCTCTCAGTGTCGTATCATTTTGGAATACATTGATTTTTTGATTATCTTTTAAGGGATTTTCCCCTAGATGGCCGTCCAGCCGCCGTCGATATGGATGACCTGTCCCGTAATGTAGTCCGAAGCGGGAGAGGCGAGGAACATGGTCAGGCCCTGAATATCCTCGGCGGTACCCACGCGGCCCATGGTGGTCTGGCGGGCGAGGGCCTTGATGGTTTCCGGCTTCTCGAAAAGCGGGGCCGTGAGCCGGGTCTTGAAAAAGCCCGGCGCGATGGCGTTGGCAGTGATCCCCGTTCCGGGGCGGGACCACGCCTCGGCCATGGCCCGGGTCACTTGCGCTATGCCGCCCTTGGAGGCCCCATAAGGTGCGCCGTTGGGGAAAGCCCGCGAGCTTTGCAGGGAGGCGATGTTGATGATTCGTCCCCACCCCTTAACCGTCATGGCCGGAACGAGCGCCCGGGCGAGAAAGAAAGGCGCGGAAAGGTTAAGGCGCAGTGTGTATTCCCATTTTTCCGGCGAGATTTCGTCCCAGGGCAGACGCGGGTTCAGTCCGGCGGCGTTGATGAGGATGTCCGGCGCGCCGAAGGGTTCGGCGGCGCGGGCGGCAAGGTCCGGCAGGCTTTGCAGATCGCTCACGTCCCACGGCAGGCAGGCCAGACGGTCCCGAAGCGCCCTCCCCTGCTCAGCCGTAAGTCGGCTCTCCGCACTGGGCGGGGAATCGTGCCCGATAGGACCACCCGTTTCGAGCGTCAGAAAAAGCTCCTCGGCGGCGGCCCGCAGCCGATCCGCCGCGCGCCCCACAAGGACGACGCGGGCCCCGGCGTGCAGCAGCGCGTGGGCCATGTATTTGCCGAGTCCGGAACCGGCCCCGGTGACGAGGGCGCTACGCCCTTCCAGCGAAAAGAGCCGCGCTTGCAGGGACGAAAGGGAAGAGTTCATGAAACCTCCGTGGCTTGCCACCATTTGATGCTCTTGGTGACGTGATCGCGAATCCGCGCGAACGCCGGGCCGTCGTAGCGCCGGGGCCGGGATGGAACCCTCAGCGAAATGAAACGCGGCAGGCTGTTGAGGAGGTCGTCTTGCCGTCGTCCGTAAGACCCACGATGCGCGGCATTTCCCCTTTATAGATGTCGAAAGTGATCTTGTCGAGAACAGGCCGATGGCCAGAGCGTTTGGTCAGGTTCTCATCTTGTTCTTGCTGTCCCGCTCGCCGGGTTCCTCCTTCCGAAGGCTTATTTTTTCCGCACGAAAGGCCCATGCGGACAATTTATTCTTGCTATCAGGGAAGGCCACGGCTACCAGAGTAGGCATATCCTTGTATGGAGGCCAGTTATGAAAAATCGTTATGCGCTTGTTTGCGGCGTGCTGTGCGGCAATCTGCTGATGTTCGGCATGGCCCATGCCGATACGCTCAAGGTGCCGGTCAACGCCATTACCGATCAGGGGGTGGGCGAGGAAATCGGCACCATCACCTTTGTGGATGCCGACGGCAATGAGGCCGGGGTGGACATCCTCGTGGAACTCACGGGCCTACCGGAAGGCGAGCACGGGATGCACATTCATGAGAACGCGTCCTGCGAGCCAGCCGAAAGCAACGGCAAGATGATGGCGGGCATGGCGGCGGGCGGCCATCTTGATCCCGCCGGGACGAAGACGCACGCCGGACCCGAAGGCAAGGGGCACAAGGGCGATCTGCCCCGCATCCGCGCCGACGCCGAAGGCGCGGCCAAGGCAAAGCTCCATGCGCCTCGTCTGACCACCGCCGACCTCAAGGGCCATTCCGTGATGATCCATTCCGGCGGCGACAATTACAGCGACAATCCGCCCATGGGCGGAGGCGACGGGCGCATCGCCTGCGGCGTCATCCGTTAACGCGAAAGGTTCGTCCGAACTCCGGACAAGGCGCCTCCACACAGCAGGGAGGCGCCTTCCTTTTTGCGGAAGACGCTCTCGGGAGCTTGCGGATTTTCTTAAAGCAGTCCTTGAAGTTTTTCCGGGCCGCCATCACGCCTCAAGTTCGGCGGCGAGCGCCCCTTCCCCGCCGGGGAGCAGGCGCAGCCAAGCCTGCGCCGCGGAGGAAAGCACGGCCCCGCGCCTCCAGACGAAGGCGGCGCGCCAGCGGAGTTCTTTCTCATCAAGAAGGGCGATGCGGATATTGGGAAGCTCGCGGCGCTCCAGTTCCAGCCGGGGCAGGATGGCCACGCCGATGCCTGTGGAGACGAGGGTCATGATGAAGTCGAGCTGGCCGCTGCGCAGGCATTCGTTGAGCTTCAGCCCCCGTTGGCGGCAAACGGCCTCAATGCGGTCGTTGAGGAGGAAGCCCTGCTCAAAGCCGATGAAGGCGCTGTCCGCAAGCTCGTCCATCTTGAGACGGGGCCGATCCCCGAGGGGATGATCCGGCGGCATGATGACCATGAGCGGCTCGTCGCGGATTTGCAGCCACGCGAAGGAGGACGGCACCGGAAGCAGGGTCACGGCCAGATCGAGATCGCCGGAAAGGACCATCGGCTCCAGCGACGCGCAGCCCTGTTCCTGCAATTCGATGTTGATGCCCGGGTAAAGCTGGCGATACTTGGACAGCAGATCGGCAAAGAGGATGCCGCTCGCCACCGGGGGAAAGCCGATGCGCAGCACGCCCTTTTCCAGATTGTGCAGGGCGGCCACATCGTTCTCAAGAGCCTCGAATTCCTGAAGAATATTGAGGGCGTGCCTGTAGACGATTTCGCCCTCCACAGTCAGGCGGACGCCGTTGTTGGCCCGCTCGAAGACGCGCACCCCGAGCCGGTCCTCCACGGCTTGCACGGCCTTGCTCACCGTGGGCTGCACGGCGTGGACCGTCTGGGCCGCGCGCGAAAAGCCCCCCTGCCTGGCCACTTCCACCAGTATCTGTAAGGTACGGATATTCAGCATCTATTCTTCCCGCGCATGGCATCAATGCGGCTTTTTCATTTCCCAAGGGCGCTTTTTTGCCCTATGCCTTTTGAAGGCCGCGTATGCCTCGCCATTTCCGTGGCGCGTCACCGCGTATGCCCGGGCCCTGACGGGACCGGGGCCGTCCCGACGGCTCCACCCGCACAGCGCATGGTTCCGTGTCCGGCACCGAGACAAATCCGGCGAAGCCCCAAGGGTTGTAGCCGGATCAAAGCACATCGGGCTCCCTTTCCAAGGGATTCCTTTACCCCGGGCGGCCCTGCCGCCCTTTTTTCATGCCCGGCCCTGCCGCACTGCGCCGCAACGCAAACAGGCCCCGCCGTCCGCACGCACCAAACACGCGCCCGTCTCTTGAGATTGCCTCTTGGCCGCCGCCCTATTCGTTTTTTTCATGACAGCGTTCCCACTGACGAGTGAGGGCGCTGTGAGCGGACGCCTTCGTTTCCGCGTCGCCCATGCCGTGCGCGGCCAGCACGCCCCACGGAAGCGTGGCGCATTGGGCGCAGGCCGCATCAAGGATACGGGCAAGCAGGGCATCCCGCAGGGTGTCGTCGCGCACCAGCACGGCGGCGGTACAGGCCGCATCGAATCGCCCGGATTCAATGGATGTTTCGATAAGATTCTTCAGGCGTCCGTCCTTGTCCGCCGCCGTTGCAAAGCCGCTGGCGGCGGAGGCGATGCGCGCCTTCCATTCCCTGCCTTCGGCATCGGCGTCCAGATTGATGGTGATCGCCCGCGCCTGATTGAGAAGCGGCCCGGGTACGGCGGGTGGTTCAGGCTTGCCGCGCAGCAGCCCCACGAGGCAGACCACGGAAAGGATCACGCCGCAAAACAATAAAGGTACCTTCCACCCCGTCGACCTGTTGTCCGTCACGATCCCCATCCTCATCTGCGTTGCTTCATCGCCCGGCCTCCTTCAGGAAACCGCGCTGCCTTGCCTGTCCGTTTCCACCTGTCCGCCGGACGGAATCCGCCTCGAAAAATCGTGGCGAATCCTTGAAGCCTCCAGCCCGCAAAAACCTTTACTACAAGGGGAAAGGGCAAGAAGGCAAGCGAGGCCCCGACGGGAACATGGCCCGTGGATTGGCCTTTCCCGGCCCCGTCCGGCAGGGGATGGAGGGCTCCAGGGCAGCGCCTTCAGGGAAGCGGAGGTTCGCAAGCGGGGCAAGCCCGCCCGGAAGTTGTGCCTCCTTTCCAGGCGGGGGTAAAGGGGGAGAGGGACATTTTTCGCCCCATACTTGAGTCTAACCGTGTAAAACAAATAGTCTATTCCATTTTGGAATAGAGTTGATGGAAAAGTTTCATTTCTCGCGCCCGGCCCTCTCATCGTAAAGGACAAGAAATGTCTATTCTTTGGGATACCCCGCAACAAGCGGGCATTTCACGGAAATGCCCACGCGGGGGCCTTTCATGCGGGGCCGCCGCCCCGCCAAGCATCAACGAGGGGGGTTCCTATGCCTTGGGTTCAGCAATACGCGCCGGTGGGCGGCGTGGTTATCTCGGCCTGCCTTGCGGCCATTCCGCTGATCATCCTTTTCTACATGCTCGCCGTGCGGAAGGCGAAAGGCCATATCGCCGCCGTAGCCGGGCTCATCGGCGCGCTGATCGTGGCCGTGGCCGTGTGGGGGATGCCGCTGTCGCTGGCTGTCAGTTCTACGCTGAACGGCGCGGCCTTCGGGCTTTTCCCCATCGTCTGGATCGTGATCACGGCGGTGTGGGTCTACAACATGACTGTGGAATCGGGCGAATTTGAAATCATCAAGGACTCGCTCGCCCGCCTCACCGACGACCGCCGCCTTCAGGCCCTGTTCATCGCCTATGCCTTCAGTTGCTTCATCGAAGGCACGGCGGGCTTCGGCACCCCGGTCGCCATCGCGGCGGCCATGCTCGTGGGCCTCGGCTTCACGCCGCTCTGGGGCGCGGGCATCGCGCTCATCGCCAACACCGCGCCCGTGGCCTTCGGAGCCATCGGCGTGCCGCTCATTGTGGCGGCCTCGGTGTCCGGCCTCGATCAGATGACGGTCAGCGCCATTGCGGGCCGCCAGCTTCCCATTCTCGCCCTCATCGTGCCCCTGTGGGTCTGTGTGACCATGTGCGGCTTCAAGCGCAGCATGGAAGTGTTGCCCGCCATCATCGTGGGCGGCGTCTGCTTCGCCGGGGCGCAGTTCCTGCTCGCCAACTACCACGGCCCGACGCTCCCGGACATCGGCTCGGCCATCGCCACCATCGTGGGCCTCGTGCTGCTGCTCAAGGTCTGGAAGCCTTCGCGCACCTTCCGTTTCGAGGGCGAGCCCGAATCCAACCTCAGCGGTTCCGGCTACCCCGCCGCCGTGGTGCTGCGGGCGTGGGGCCCCTACATCGTGCTGGCGATCTTCGTCTTCTTCTGGGGCCTGCCGCAGTTCAAGGGCATCCTGAACGCCGTTCCGGGCGCGAACCTCAGCTTCGGCTGGCCCGGGCTGCACGGTGAAGTCATGAAGACCGCGCCCATCGTCGCGCAGGATACCATGTACGGCGCGACCTTCGCCTTCAACTGGCTCTCGGCGGGCGGCACGGCCATTCTGCTTTCCGGCCTCGTGTCCGTGCCCATGATGCCCGGCTACGGTTTCGGCAAGGCCGTGGCCTGCTTCATGCGCACGCTGCGCCAGTTGACCTTCCCCATCCTGACCATCGCCATGATCCTCGGCCTCGCCTACCTCATGAATTACTCGGGCATGAGCTCCACGCTGGGCCTCGCCTTCACGCACACGGGCGGCCTCTTCCCCTTCTTCTCGCCCCTGCTCGGCTGGCTCGGCGTCTTCCTCACCGGCTCGGACACCTCCTCCTGCGCCCTCTTCGGCGGGATGCAGAAGGATACGGCGGCGGCCGTGGGCATGTCCCCGGAACTCGCGGTGGCCTCCAACGCCTCGGGCGGCGTGACCGCGAAGATGATTTCGCCCCAGTCCCTGTCGGTCGCCACCGCCGCCACCAACATGGTCGGGCAGGAAGGCAACCTCTTCCGCTTCACCATCGGCCACAGCATCGCCATGACTCTGGTGCTCTGCGTGCTCACCTACCTGCAGGCCGGACCGCTGAGCTTCATGCTGCCGTAAAGCATCGGACGCCTTCTGCCGAAGGCCGTCCATGAACCAAAAGGAGCCTTTCTTCGGGAAGGCTCCTTTTTTCACGCCCTGCCCGCTGCAAGGAAAGGACGTTAAGGACGTTGCGGAGAGAGGCCAGCCGGGGAAAGGTGCCACGGCCTGCGGCGACGCCTGACGCCGGAAAGAGGGCGGCGCTTCCGGGATGCGTGACAGGCGGGACGGCATAAGGGAAAAATGCGCCTTCCCGCAGAGGCATTTCTGGGCCGTATCGACAAGGAGCTCCTTTCCTCTTGTTAAGGCGTTCCTTTTCCGGTTGTTTCAGAGTATTGGAGCGAAATGAACCAAAGGTATGATGTATCCCGATCCATATCGTAACAGGACAAAATATTTACTCAATATGGCTTATAGAATGATCGCTTGACGATATGTCCCGGCGCGGCGGGCACGATGGAGGGGCGGATCGAGAACGGCGAATAGCAGGAAGGACACGGGGGACGCGATCCGGGCCGGAATACGCCTCCCGCGCCGGGACGAAGGCCGGGGGCCGGGACACGGAAGGACGCCGTCCCGCATAAAAGGACGCCCCGCAGGAAACGTTCCGGCGGGGCGTCGTCGGGCCCTTTAAGGCCGCGTTTCAAAGCCTTACTTGCCGTTTTTGGCGGCGGCTTCCC
>OFGN01002000.1_pt1 | contig 12228 bp, 16 predicted proteins | sample 1521821 | NCBI WGS metagenome assembly OFGN01 (sample SAMEA3504094, study PRJEB24116) | mouse gut metagenome | biome: mouse gut; feature: mouse-associated habitat; material: faeces | place: Denmark | collected 2011
GCCAACTTCTCCCGGTTCGCCTCATAGTACGCGCGCTTCTGCGCGGCCAACTTCTCCCGGTTCTTCTCCCGGTACGCGCGCTGCTGCGCGGCCAACTTCTCCCGGTTCGCCTCATAGTACGCGCGCTTCTGCGCGGCCAACTTCTTCTGCGCGGGAGATCGGGACATATCCTTGTCCCTTTCGCTTGACTGCGCATAATCTTCCGCATCCAGCCTATCATAGATGCAGTCAGAAAATTTGCAGTGGAAGCAATCCTTGTCGCAAGGGGCGCCTGCTCTTTTTTTCATAGGTCTCACTCCTGCTACACGTACTCCTTGCCACCCCCGACCGCCCTGTGGTAGAATGTGGGTGGAGAAAGGGGTGGTTCTTTTGCTAAAAGAATCCGAATGTTTGCTCTCAAATCAATTGGGACGGAACGCATTAGGCGAGCATGAAGCTTATTCTGAAAAGGAGTGTAATGATCGCACCAGAAAAAATGCTGACAAAAAAGAGCAAAATACGGAGAACGCCATAGATAAGCGAGAGAAGTTCATCCGTGACATTGCAGTTGCCATTATTGGCTCCACTGCTGCCGGTCTCATCGTTCTCGCTGTACAAGAGTGGCCCACTATAGTTTCCTTTCTGTCTGAACTCTTTCAATAATGTTCACCCCCTCCCCCCGTATCCCGGCCCCGCTTCACACGCTGGACTGGATGCTGTCCTGCTGCGCCATGCTGGCCCAGATGAACGCGCGCTGCCTCTTGCCACCCCCGACCGCCCTGTGGTAAAATGTGGGCGGAGAAGGGAGGTGAAGACAAAATGGACGAGATAAAAATCTCTGTAAAACAACTTTACGAGAGAGCAAAACAAATGCTGGATGATGGAATGGATACTGTTATTTTAAGCATTTTGACGAGTGACGAAGATGAAAACGTCCCCATCGCTCTCTCACTCGAGGCCGCTGCCAAGGACACCCCTTACGAGGGTGTAGATTACGACGAAATCGAGGCGGTCTCTTGACCCATCCCCTCTGCCTGGCCTGACCACCCGGCAGAGGTTTTTATTTGGTATGAAATTCGTGTTTTGCCATTACGTGATCTCGTCAGATTTTCACGCTTGATCGCATAATGAAGCAGATCCATCACCGCCCGCGCATCCGCTCCGGTAATCTTGATGGAAACGTTGGTTGATGTACGGTCTGCACTGCGCACTGACTGAAAATCATGCATAGTATTCTCCTCACCCCCTCTCCGCCGCCGACACGCTCACGCGCTGTCCTGCTCCGCCTGCCGCTGCGCCATGCTGGCCCAGATGATCGCGCGCTCCCTCTTGCCACCTCCGACCGACTGTGGTAGAATTTTGTCGGAAGGAGGTGAAATTCATGGTCAAGTACAGTGAAATCAAAAAAGTACTTCAGTTGACTGACGAGAAGCGAGTTCAAGCGCACTTGGATACTGGGAAGTGGGTCATACTTTCCATTGCACCTGGACAGCATCCGGACTCTTCCGCATATAATCTTTTTGCGATTGGATCATGTGATCCCGATGCAAAGGAACTTCCCTTGCGTGGGGAAGGTGTCACCTATATCTAGTTGACGCGTCCAAGCGCAAAAAGGCATTTCCCATCGCCACCCATTGTCGCGGCTATTGCCACCCAGTCACCACTGGACAGCATGGCCGCGACTTCTTTTACCTCTGTTGTCTGCCGGACCTCTTTGACCATTGGTAAAACAGGATTCTGTGGCTTTATACCCATCCCGCTCACATCCTGAACAACTCCGACCTTTGTAGGAAGTCTATACATCTCTCTCACCCCCTCTCCGCCGCCGGCACGCTCACGCGCTGTCCTGCTCCGCCTGCCGCTGCGCGGCCATAGCCAGCACCCCCTCAGCGTAGCCCAAAATGAACTCCCGTTTATTCTCAGGAAGTGCAGCCACCGCTTCAGTTAAACTTAAAATGACCTCCTTCTCGCTGTTACTCATTAGTACACCCCCTTTTTTTGACTGTGCCATGATTATATAGGACTAAGCCCTATTTGTCAAGAGGGTTTTTGTGTTTTTCTTGACATAGCCATTTTGACGTGTTATATTACTCCCAAGGGAGGTGCTATTTTGGAAAATACGATTGGCTCTCGAATAGATTCTGTGGTCAGATCACTTGAAATGAAAAAAGTCCAATTTGCAGAACGGCTAAAAATAGACCAATCTTATGTTACTCAACTGACAAACGGAAAAAGGAACCCAAGTGATCGCTTGATTTCTGATATTTGCCGCGAATTTAATGTATCAGAAGATTGGTTGCGCACAGGGAATGGGCAAATGTTTCGACCAATTAGCCGCAGTCAGGAACTTACCGAGTTTGTAGGAAAAATTTTAAAAGGCGATGACGATAATTTTAAGCGTCGTTTTGTTGCAGTGCTGGCCCAACTGGACGAATCAGAGTGGGAACTAATTGAAAAAATGGCAAAAAAGCTTTCTAGCGGAGAGAAAAAAATTAGCTGAGTCGGAAGAACCGGCTCAGCTAATACGGAAAGCTATATAATATTCTTTACGAATCGGAAAACAAGGTCAAGTTCGCGAAACCTCATTCGGTTGATGGATTGGATTATAAAAGCAATCATTTCCTCCTTTTCACTTTTATTTTCTTCATGTATTAAATCCGAATTCATCTCTATACGTTCCCCTCTTTATGTCGTTTGTGCCAAACGATTGTTGCAATTAACGGGCTTTATTATAGAACGTTCGATTTGTATTTTCAATTAGCATTTTGCCAAAATCTACAGTAAAAATTTCTTGCAAATTTCTGAAAATGTGGGAATGGTGTGACCAACCGCTGGAGAGCGGTAAAATAGAGAAGGATGGAGAATTTATGATGAAAAAGCGCAAAAAGCATCATGGACTTATGTGGTGGGTTTTTATCAGTTGGTGGTGGTTGCCCATAAAATGGATATATTACACAATACCTGTTTGGTTTGTCAAAACGATTATGGATAAAGGAAGAACAAGTGCTGAACCAGTTTGTTCACAGAATAAGCAAGAAATTCCTTCAAGCGTCCATTCTGCTGTTTCTCCCAAGATTCTTCAAAATTCAGATTCGGACTTGGACATAGTTATTCCATCTAGGAAGGATGGCGCGCCTTTAATTTATAATTATCGCGTTAAGATAACCGTTACGGACGAAGATTGCCTGCTCAGGCATCATGCAGAAAAAGATTGGTTTTTTACCCCGAAAGATATTAATGGCGATATTCATCTTTTTTTAGGGAATGACGATATAGGAATACTTGTTGATCGTGTCGATATGCTTCGGGATTGGTTGAGGCGAGGGGATCCATTTTTGCTTTGTTTTGAAAATTTAAGTGAAGAAAATGGATGCTTTGGGCATATAGCGTTTTATCGGGACAAGCGGAAAGGGAACGAGTGGCGAGAGCAAACCGTTGTTTCTTTGATTTCGTATAAATCGGGAGAAAAGCAAGAGGTCATTGAATATCTCAACGAGGGAGACGAAGTGCAAATTGAAGAGGAAGATGACGACAATGTAATCATCACATCTAACGATGAGATGATTGGCAAGCTCCCTAAAAAACATGTTCGCAGATGTGTCGAAGAAGGCGTTCACAGTGCTTTCATTGAGAAGCTAGAATATGATGAAGGCGGTAAAATGCAGCCGTTTATAAGAATTTATTGGATAAGTCGCGCTAGCAAGTAGAGTGTGTCCAACTTGGACACAACAAAGCCCCAGCGGCGAGGCTGAGGCTTGACAAATTCATATCAGGCGGTTATACTAGAGATAGAAAGGGCGCTGCCGGCAGACGGTCAGCCCCCTATATCAGATGCAGAAGTAACCGCAGCTGTTGGGAGCAGGGCGGTTACTTCTTTTTGCCGTTATGTACCTGCAAGAACAGGCCGCAAATGCCAACGATCAGAATGCCAATTTGAATCAAATCGGAATATGTAACCATTGGGCAGCCCCCCCTTTCCGAAGATCAGAGGGCAAGAAGCTGCCCCCTGTCGAGAGGGCCAACCGCCTACCGTTACTGGCAGCGCTGAAAGACGAATCTTTCCTGACGCCAGCATAGCACAAGATTCGGCACAATGCAACAAAAAAGAACCGCCGCCGGGCTGGACCCCGGAGGCGGCATAGAGGGTGAAAGGTTTTGCACGCGCTTTCACCCTCTCATCATATCACACATATGGGAGGAAAATCAAGTGGATAATCGAAAATTGAAAAAGCAGCGGGAAGCCGCCGCCAAGCTGTCGCGCCCCCGGCCGGTGGAGCTGCCCAGCGGGCGGTGGCGCTGCCAGGTGATGGTCAACGGGAAGCGGATCGACGTCATTGAGGACGACCCCGCCGTGGCCCACGCCAAGGCCCTGGCCGTCAAGGCGGGCCTGCTGGAGGAGGAGAAATCCCCCAGGGACATGACCGTCGGCCAGGCCATTGACCGCTACATCGAGAGCAAGGATGCTGTGCTCTCGCCGTCTACCATCCGGGGGTATACGATCTTGCGGAAGGGCATTCTGGAGGAGCTGAGTGCCGCCCGACTGGATGATCTGACCCAAGAGGCTGTACAGCGTTTTATAAACCGCATTGCCCGCACGCACTCTCCAAAGACCGTCAGGAACGCTCACGGCCTTCTCAGCGCCGCGCTGGCGCTGTACCGGCCGGAGATGGTGCTGCGGACCACTCTTCCCCAGAAGGAGAAGAAAGAAATCAGCATTCCCTCCATGGAGGAGATTCAATTTCTGGCAGAGAAGATACGGGGAACGCGATTTGAGCTTCCCTTTCTGCTGGCGGCGTGGATGGGCCTACGAACGTCGGAAATACGCGGTTTGACGTGGGATTGTATCGAGGGGGATGTGCTCCATATCAAGCAAGCCCTTGTTTCGGCCTCAGACAACACACAGGTTATGAAATCCACAAAGACCTACAGCGGCAACCGAAAAATCCGTATTCCGCCGTATATTCTCGACCTAATCAAACGCCAGCCCAGGAGCGGGGATTACATTGTGACCTACAGGCGCAACTCGCTGTATGCATGTCTTCAGCGTCTTTGCGCCAAATATAATTTACCCCACTACCGTTTCCATGACCTGCGGCACGTTCAGGCCTCCGTAATGCTCTTGCTCAACGTGCCAGACAAATACGCGATGGAGCGTATGGGTCATGCATCTAACAGCATGCTCAAAAATGTGTATCAGCACACGATGAAGAAAAAATCTGAAGAAGTTGCGGATATAATTGATACATATTTTGAGGAACAATTACACACGGATTTACACATGGATGTTGATAGATATTGAAAATGCAGTGGTTATAAAGAATTTTTTGCCGGGTTCAAGTCCCGCCAGACGCACCATTGTAGGCAAAACCTGCGTTTAACGATAGTTATACGCAGGTTTTGCCTTTTTGGCGGAATTGCACTAAAATTGATGTCCAAAATTAGCTATAATCACATATCGCAAGTGTCAGCAGGTAGATTTAAGGAGATTGGTTCTCTCTTAAGATGTATGTTCACCGCACCTACAACGGCAAGCGTACCCCGCAGTACACTTGCTCCCAATACAGCAAAGTTCCCGTTGGCACTCGCTGTCCTACCCAGCATCGTATCGCGGAAAAGATAGTCTTGTCCCTGGTGTCTGATATGCTCCAAGCCATCAGCGATTACGCCAAGTCTGACCGGGCGGCGTTCATCCGGGAAGTGCAGGAGGCCCAGGCCAGCCAGCAGGACAGCGACATCAGGAAAAAACGGCGGCGGCTGGCAGCGGCACAGAAACGAGCCGGAGAGCTGGAACGGCTTGTGTGTAAAATTTATGAGGACAACGCTTTGGGCCGTCTGCCGGATGCCCGGTATGCCGCTCTGGACGCACAGTACGCCAAGGAGCAGGAGGAACTTGCCGCTGAAATCACCCAGTTGGAAAAGGCCGTCAGCAGTTACGACCAGGGCAAGAAATCGGCGGAAAAGTTTATCGCTCTGATTGACAAATACCAGGGCTTCGACACCATGACGAACACTATGCTCAATGAATTTGTCGATAAAATCCTTGTCCATGAGCGCGACCGCAAAGGATGCCAGGACACCACACAGACGGTTGAAATCTACTTCAATTTTGTGGGCAGATACATACCCCCCTCTTTCCGGGAAGCAGAATTGACCCCGGAGGAACAGGAGGCGTTTCGCAGGCGGGAGGAACGGCGGGACAAGCTGCATCAGGCATATCTTCGCCGCAAGGCCAGCGGCAAGCAGCAGGAGTATGACCGGCGGTACAGCATCAAGCGCAAGCCCGTCATGGACGCAAAGAGGGCCGCTTTACGGGCCGAGGACATGGAGCGCGGTATCTTCACTACCGCCGCTAGCCTGCCCCGCCAGGAGCCGAAACGGGCGGTTATGTAAGTCCGGCCTACACTTCGAGGGAGAGAGCAAGAACATGAAAACTGATTTGACCTTTAAGCAGTATTTTTTTCGTAAATCAAAGTCTCTAACTATATAAGAGTCTACGGATTTGACTTGACAAGAAAGTGCATACTGTGTATAATTTATACAAATTAACAAGAGAGGTGAACACAATGTTGTTCGGGAAGTTCTGTATTGGATTCGGCTCCACACAAGTTTATACCACGAAACATTGTGCGGAGCCTTTTCGGAAAGTTGATTGATATGGTGAAAAGGCCAGGGCGGATATAGACTGCCCTTGGTTTTTGTACCCTTTTATCCAACCAACGATAGACAATCGACTGTTTAGGCCACAGACAATGTTTTGTTTGTGGCCTTTTGTTATGCTTATTTATGAATGTGCAAAGGGTACACGATATGGTGTGCCCTTTTCTTTTTGGAGGAATGGATATGATAGAAAAACATAACTTATTGACCGGTAGTGTGCCAAGAAAGCTGGCCGTTTTCGCGCTCCCGTTACTTCTGGCGAATATGCTGCAATCTTTCTACAATGTGGTAGATATGCTTGTGATCGGCCAGATTGTAGGAGATGTGGGCCTTGCGGCGATTAGTAACGCTTCTAAACTGTGCTATATCATTAACTCAATTTGTATTGGTATGACAATGGGGGGAGCTGTATTGATTGCTCAATACAAAGGGGCAGACGATGCAAAGGGGCAAGCGGAGTCTTTTCAAATGTTGGCGTTACTTTCGCTGGTATCTTCTTTCCTTGTGACTGTTGTGAGCCTGGCAATTTACCGTCCTCTGTTTCAGGCACTAAATGTTCCGGCAGATGCGTATCAAGATGCCTGTGATTATATGAAAACTATTTGTTGTGGGACAGTCTTTGTGTTTGGCTATAATGCTGTTTGCTCCGTACTCAAGGGACTGGGGGATGCAAAATCCCCCCTCTGCTTTGTTGGGATTGCCACCATCATCAATGTCATTTTAGATATTATATTGGTAGGCTCCTTTGAAATGGGGACAGTAGGAGCCGCTTACGCAACAATCACGGCACAGGGAATTTCCTTTGTGATTTCTTTGCTCTATCTACAACGACGCAAGGTGTTTTTCTCTGCGGCGGAACACGGAAAATTTACACTTCAATGGGATAAGCTGACCGCCATTATAAAAATCGGTCTACCCACAGCAATTCAGATGGTAGTAGTCAACACAGCATATCTGCTGGTAACAGGTATGCTCAATCAATTTGGTACATCTGTTTCCGCCGCATCTGGCGTAGGCTTGCAGATCAATACCTTTGCTGGTATGCCCTGCTGGGCTATTGGACAGGCAGTAACGGCGATGGTTGGCCAGTGCATGGGCGCAAGACAAATCGAGCGAGCCAGAAAGGTGGTAAAAATCAGTTTAGTGATGAATATTGCTGTTACGCTCATTGTTGTAATTGGCGTGCAACTTTTTGCGGAACCATTGATTTTACTGTTCGGTAGTACCAGCCCAGAAGTAGTAAACGATGGTGTTTATTACCTGCGTATTTGTTGCGGTATCAATAGTTTGATTTATGCGGCTATGTATACGCTGGATTCCTTTTCCATCGGGGTAGGTGCGGCAAATGTTGCCATGTTTAACGCCTTATTGGATGCAGTTATCATTCGTTTGCCAGTGAGCTGGTTTTTAGCTTTTACGCTTTGCATGGGATTTCCTGGCATTTTTTATGGGCAGGCACTCTCGCCAGTCCTGCCTGCTATTGTGGGCTTGCTCTATTTCAAAAGTAGAAAGTGGGAGCAAAAAAAGCTAATTCAAAAATGTTACAAGGAGGAAAGCCTTTGATGGGTCAGATGATATGGCTTCTATGCCCCGTATGCGGAAATAAGACCAGACTTAAAGTGCGTCAAGATACAGAGCTCATCAATTTTCCTCTGTATTGCCCGAAATGCAAGCAGGAGACTTTAGTGAATGTCAAGAAAACAAACCTATCTGTTATTCGTATGAGTAACTTGATTTCTGAGGAGGATAGCAATTCATGATGGACAAGCAAAAAATTTATCCCCGGTCAAAAGATCGGGAAACTGTATATTTGAAAAATGTCGTTACTGATCCCAGCATCATCGTGGGCGACTACACCATGTATAACGACTTTGTAAATGATCCTGTTGATTTTCAAAAGAATAATGTTCTTTACCATTATCCCATTAACCATGACAGGCTGATTATTGGTAAATTTTGCTCTATCGCTTGTGGCGCTCGATTTTTGTTCAACAGCGCCAACCACAGCATGACTTCACTTGCGACTTATCCATTTCCTATCTTCTTTGAGGAGTGGGGGCTGGATGTTAGCCACATAACCGAGGCATGGGACAACAAAGGCGATATTGTTATTGGAAGTGATGTCTGGATTGGATATGAGGCCGTGATCTTCGCTGGAGTTACCATAGGGGATGGTGCCATTATTGGCACCAGAGCTGTTGTAACAAAAGATGTCCCGCCTTATACCATTGTAGGAGGTGTTCCGGCTAAACCTATCCGAAAACGCTTTTCTGATGAAACTATTTCGGCGTTGCTGACAGAGCGGTGGTGGGACTGGCCGGAAGAAAAAATTGCTCGCAATCTTGCGGCAATCCGATCGGGCCGTATCGATCAATTTAAGTAAATATTGAAAAGAGCCAGACGCACAGACGCAGAGCCATCACAACGAAACCGTTGTTGAATGGCCTGCGGTGCAAGAAAAACGGCGGTTTTGAGTCTATCAAGCCGCCGTTTCTTTATGAGCATATAATCTAACGGAGTACGGCGGTCGCCTTGGAGGTGTCGCTGTGCTCTCGCTCATTTTCCATCCCCCTAACCTGTCAAAAAAAGCCCACCCGCCCAGCAGGATCAGTCCGGCGGTGGATGCGAAATTTGGCAGTACATAAATGAATTTGTCATTTCATGCGCTTGCGTGGCTTTGTGTCGCGCAGGCGCTTTTTGTTATCTGCACTTCGAGACAAATTGTCCCGAGGTGCGGGGCGGCTCCCCATATGCACTAACTTTACGAAAAACATAGAAGTTGCTGTCGGACGGTTTTTCGTTTTTCAATAAATGACATTTCAATTAATTCCAAAATATCAAAGGTTACCGTCTGGATATTTGGCAGTATCATCATAAAAATTATAAAGGATACCAGCTTCGTCTCCCTCCATACACTCCGATTGGCTGCGGATGTTCCAAGAGGGGGAAAAATCAACATCCCCAAGATATTTTTCAGTCAGAAGCGACAGCAGGATTTTCCCATTTATCCAGGCTTCACCTGCTTCTTCTGTCTTTGCTGGGATGCTTCCTGATTGGAGCAGGGACTTAAGCCTTTTAAATACCAGCTCTGCCTGCCAGCGCAGGCGGTAGCAGGAAAGAATTTCCGCTGCGGATATTTCTGCTGGAAGGGATGTAATTACAAACATATAGTTATGTGTGAATACCGTTTCATCACTCAGCTTCTTCTGCTTTTTGCTTTCCATCTTTTTAATGCGTACCTTTTCAGCGGCGATTTCCGCTTTCGTTTTTTTGCAGGCGCAAATCCTTAACGGAACCAGCTTTTTTTCACTGTTCCTGATATATACATTTAATTCTTCAGCAGTTTCGCTGACTGTACGCAGCCAGTCAGTAAAAACCAGCTTCCCGCCGTCAGCGTCATAGATGTTGAAAGCTTTATTTTTGATCCGGATGATAAAGTCCCCTCCCGCTGCCAGACAGTGTTCCATACTTTTAATCGTCCCATATGCACGGCCGGCTATGACAAGGCACCCTTTTGCAAGCGTAAAATTCTTAAGGCTCTCTCCCGTGGACTGTCCGGTTATTTTAAACTGGCTGCAGGTTAAGGAAAACAGGTCCACCGCGTAATGCAGATGCCATAGTCTTTTTACCGCGCCTTTTTCTGCAATATCGGATGCATCAATGGCAAGAACCTGGAAAGGCTCCAGCCATCCAGGCTTTTGATACTGAATCACTGGATTTGGCAGGATATGCTGTGTAAGCCAGATAATCCATTCCTTACATTTAATAAACCTTTTCATAAAGCCGGCATCACTGATTTTGCCAATGCCGCTGATCAAAGCGAACTGGCTTACATCAATGAAAGATTTATTGCCAGATAAATAAAATAAGATGAGCCGCAGCAGGTCAAGAGGATTTTTAATTGTCCGCTTTCTGGTAATCGCTTTTTTATCAAAGCATGCCTGTTCATAACCTGACGGCAGCAGCTTAACTAAATCACTCAAACTTCCCACACTACTCCCGGGAATAAAGCCTTGATAAATGCCGGTTGGGATACAAACCAGTTAATCAGTTGCGTTTTTACTGCATTTGTGATTTTAATGGCCTCTGTCCTGACCCCTTCCATAAAGATGCTGACCAGACTGGACAGGGCTGTACACAGCTCTATGTCCTGTATGTCATCACAGCACACATAGAACAGCTCGCAGATTGTCTTGGGATCACTGGCTTTCCTGCGCAGCCATTCAAGCAGTATATACCGGGTAAAGACAATGGCAGTGCTGCTTGCTGTCATGTCGTAGTTGAGCCCTTGGAATCCGCTGCCCAGGCAGAGCAGGGACTTGCCGGCCCTGAAAAAGAGCTCAATGCTCCACCGGTTCCCATATAAGCGGACTGCTCCGCTGTTTCTGAGACTGCAGTCAGTCGTCAGCAGGATGATGTATTCGCCCGCCTTGTTCCTGTTCCTGACGAACACAAGCTTTACAGGGATGCCGTGCTTTTTCGTTGTTACCGTGATGGAGCCGAATATATTCCCTGCCTTGTTGAATGCGACCAGCTTACTGAGGGCTTTGAGGTTGCAGAGCCTGCCCCGGTAACGGCAGAGCTGTTTGCTGTCCTTCAGCATTCCGATCACGTCCAGGCCTTCACTGAGAATGTTATGGATAAAGGGCTCATTTGTGAACCATGTATCCATCAGGACATAGCTGGCCTGTATCCCGGCTTTCAGAACGTTGCGGATCATTGCCATGGCGGCATCCGGCTTATGGCAGACCGCTTCCTGGCGGCGCTTATAGCTGCTTTTGCGCCTGTCGATTCCGGATGCAGCCCCCATGATATGCTTCGCGGGATTTGCGGATGCCATCATGTTGAACGCAGCGGGAACAAAGCTGCAGCCGTCCGTCCACCCCGGGGTCAGCATGTTGAATCCTCTGACCATCTTGTGGGTAACATGGCTGCAGACCCGGGAAAGCAGCTCCGCCTGGCTGCTGCGGTTCCTTTCTATTACGGAATCGTCAGGGACCAGGCATTTTACCCGTTCCCTGTGTGTAAGCGATGAAAAATAAGCCGCCACCCTGGCAGAAAGCAGAGTCAGGAAGCGCTGCCAGTTGTACCTTGGCTCATTTAAGAACCGGTAATGCGTGTTCTTGGAGAATGCCATGTCCTGCTTCTTGGAGTTCAGGAACTGGAACAGGTTGCAGTTCTGGAATACCAGCAGCAGGAGGAACTGGAAGATTTCATATACAGAGCCGCCTTTCTTCTTGCGGATGTTGGATTCTTTCAGGAGCCTGCATATACCAAGCTCCCTGATGGCATCTCCAAACCTGCACTGAATTTCAGGGTTGTTATTTCCGTCAGTATGGTTTATCATAAGATTGGCACCTTTCTTAGGTATTTTTTTGATTTCGCTAATCTTATTATACCAGAGAACAGGTGCTTTTTGTTGTCAATGTACAAATATATTTGCATCCAAAGCCAGAAATTTAAAGGTTTTCAGCTGGTTTGGAGTGTGGGAAGTTTGAGTTATTATTTGTATTTGGCAATAAAGGAAAATATAGAGTTTGTTGTTTTGGGAAAGCTGACCGAAAAAATGCCTCTTGAGATGTTTGATATTAC
>OFGN01002003.1_pt1 | contig 12221 bp, 14 predicted proteins | sample 1521821 | NCBI WGS metagenome assembly OFGN01 (sample SAMEA3504094, study PRJEB24116) | mouse gut metagenome | biome: mouse gut; feature: mouse-associated habitat; material: faeces | place: Denmark | collected 2011
GTAAGCTTTCCGTCGTCCCATTTTCCGTCAATGAAATTGGAAACGTAGCGGTAAGGGGTCTTAATATATCCGAACCCCAGATTTTTCCAATTGATATCCATAACTGAGATTATACACCGCTTTTATCAGATTGTCAAACTCGCGTTGACAAAAACTGTTTGCGGTGATAAAATAATATTATGGCTGAAATAACTTCAATCGAACCGCAGGTTAAAGATAAAACGCGTTGCAACGTGTACGTCGACGGCAGATTTTACTGCGGAATAAAGCTGGAAGTGGCAATTAAATTCCACCTCAAAGCGGGCATGCACATAGAAAAAGAGCGGCTTGACGAAATCCAGCTCGAAACCGAAAAAAGTCAGGCTTTGGACAAGGCTATGACGCACCTTTCCGCGTCAATGAAAACAAAAAAGCAGATGCGCGATTTCCTTTGCAAAAAGGGCTATACCGAAGCGGTGTGCGACTATGTGCTCGAAAGGCTCGAATACCATAATTTCGTCGACGATTACGCCTATTGCCGCGCGTATGTGCAAAGCGTAAAAGGCAAAGGAAAGCGCGCGCTCGAAGTCGACCTTTTAAAACGCGGCGCGGAAAAATCCGCGATTTTAAGCGCGCTCGAAGAAGTCGAGGAAGACGAGGGCGCCGCGGCGGCGATTATGGAAAAATATCTGCGCGGCAAGGACATTTCAAAGCAAAATCTGTACAAAGGATATAAGTATCTTTTATCAAAGGGATACTCGTACGATACGGCAAAAGCTGCCATGCAAAAATTCGGAGAAGCCGATGAAGATTATTGAGCTTAGCGAGGTGGACTCCACCAACGAATATTTAAAGCGGCTTAACGGTGAGGAGGATACGATTGTAACCGCCTTGCGCCAGACCGCAGGCAAGGGCACCAAGGGCAGAAGCTTTTCCTCGGCGGACGGCGGGCTGTACCTTTCCGTCATGCGGTTTTACGAAAATTTTTCCGCGGCAAACGCGTTCGAGATTATGATTAATTCGTGCGTGGCGGTATGCAAAACGGTAGAGGACTTCGGCATAACGCCCGTAATACGCTGGGCAAACGACGTGCTCGTAAACGGCAGAAAAATCTGCGGCACTTTAATTGAAAATACCTTTGCAGGCGCGAATATCCGCCGTTCAATCGTCGGTATGGGAATAAACGTCAATAACGAATTACCGTCGGAGCTTAGGCAAATTGCCGTTTCTATGCGAGAAATACTCGGCAACAGGCTCAGCTTGCAAACGGTTAAACAAGCGCATATTGCAAATCTTCAAAAAAGCTTTACTATTAATGATTACAAGAAATATATTGACTGGTTCGGTAAAGAGGTTGTTCTGCGCACCGATAAGGAAAGCTATACAGCAACCGCGCTTGACGTAACCGCAGACGGCAGGCTTGTTGTAAGTCGTGACGGAAAAATTATAGAAATAAGCTCTGCGGAGGTTTCTTTAAGACTGTAATGGAAAGGGCTTTAACCAACGCGCAAATGCGTGCGAGCGACCTGCATACAATACAAAACCTCGGCATATGTGCGGGGCAATTGATGAGAAACGCTGGCGCGGCCATTGCGGACGAGGCAGAAATCGCCGCAAAAAATCTAAACGCAAACGATATTCTTGTGGTCTGCGGTACGGGCAATAACGGCGGCGACGGCTATATTTGCGCGCAAAAGCTTGCGGACTGCGGCTTCAATGTGAAAATTTACGCCTTTGACGGCACTCTTGCAGATGAATGCGCTCGCGCAAAGCAAGCATGCAAATGCGCTTATTCCGATGATATATCGGGGTCAATTATAATTGATTGCATTTTCGGTACGGGCTTTAACCGCAAAGCGGAGGGGCGGTATGCCGAGGTTATTCAAAAAATAAACGCGTCGGGCGCGTACGTTATTTCTGCGGATATTCCAAGCGGATTGAACGGCGACAACGGCATTGCAGAGGGCTGTGCCGTCAAAGCAAATTTAACTGTGGCAATTGCGGAATATAAGGCGGGTATGCTTTTAAACGATGGTATTGACCACTGCGGTAAAATCGTTAAAAAGAATATCGGCATAGTTTGCCCTAATGACGAATATATTTTAATATACGGCGCAGAGGATATAAAAAAATATTTTCCCAAGCGTCCTCGCAATTCTCATAAGGGCACATACGGCTCCGCTTGTATAGTTGCGGGCTCCGACAAATATATCGGCGCGGCAGCGCTTTCGTTAAGCGCCGCGCTAAAATCGGGCTGCGGGTATGTAAAGCTCGCCTCGACAGAACGGGTAGCGCTTTCGCTTGCGCCCCGCTATCCTTCGGCAATCTATCTCGATTATCCCGACTTCTCGGCGCAGTCAATCGCAATAGGTATGGGCTGCGGCATAAGCGAACAGCTGTATAACACAATCAAAGCTCTGCTGAAAGAATATTGCGGAACGCTTTTAATCGACGCGGACGGATTAAACGCGCTCGCCCGCTACGGCATTGATATTTTGTTTGCCGAAAGAAGCTGCGGCGTTATACTCACTCCGCACGTTAAGGAGTTTTCGCGCCTTACGGGCAGGGCGGTCGGCGAAATTGTGCGCGACCCCGTTAATTCGGCAAAGCAGTTTGCAAAGCAATATAATGTAACCGTGTTGCTTAAAGGTGCGGCAAGCGTAATAACAGACGGCGCGCGCGTTGCATTAAATGTTAATGGAAATACCGCGCTTTCAAAGGGCGGCAGCGGGGATATGCTTTCCGGCTATCTTTGCGGAACGCTCGCCCGCGGCGTGCCTCCCTTCGAGGCTTGCGTGTGCTCTGCCTACGTCCTCGGTCATGCGGCCGAAATTGCCGCCGAAGATAAGACGGAATACTGCGCAACCGCGCGGGATATAATAAAAAATCTGCATTTTTCGGTTAAGCGCTTGACATAAATAAAGCTATTTGTTACAATCCGAAATGTTGAAAGGGAGTAGTTTTAAAGGCTGACGGCAACAGACCCCGATTTTTTTAATCGTGTCGCAGCCCCTTTGGTTAAAGGGAACAAGACTTTCGGCTTAAAAGAAATTTTAAGTTGAAGGTCTTTTATTTTTTCTTTATTTTCAGTCAATAATTACAAAAACGAGGTGCACAATGAGCTATGACCTGATTTTAAGCAGTACAGCCGCAACTTGGGTTGTCAATCTGATTCTGCTTGCGCTGGGCTTTGTCCTGCTTGTCAAGGGCGCGGACTTTTTCGTCGACGGCGCGGCGGGTATCGCAAAAAAGCTGCGTATTTCAACGTTCATAATTGGCGTAACGGTCGTCGCCGTGGGTACAAGCGCGCCCGAGCTTGCCGTAACCATTGTTGACGCGGTCACGCCGGAGGGCGGCGACCTTATTATGGGCAATATCCTCGGCAGCAACGCTTTAAACGTACTGCTGATTTTGGGCATATCCGCAGTTATCTGCAAGCTTCCTACCGAAAAAACAACAAGAATTATCGATATGCCCTTTCTCATTTTTGTAAGCGTGCTCTTTCTCGTCTTCGGCGTGTTTGTAGGGCCGTATGCCTTCGGCACGACAGAAGGCGGAGAGGCGTTCCTCAACGCTACAATGCCGTGGTATTGCGGCTTAATTCTTCTTATTTTGTATTTTGCTTTTATGGCATATAATATCGTGCTTGCAAAAAAGCAGTCCAAGGCGGGGCTCGAGCAAGCCGCCGCAATATCCGTTTCCGACCCCTATGCGGTGGCCGACGCCGATAACGGCAATACCGTCGGCACGGGTATTATGGCGCGGCTTAAAAGCGGGTACGAGGGACTGCTTGCAAGGGTGTGGTTTTTAATCGTTATAAGCATTGTGGGCCTTGCAATGGTGGTCGGCGGTGCAACGCTTGTGGTAAACGCGGCAAGAACGGTTTCGGTCAACCTTATAGGCATCGACCCCGAAATAGTGGCTTTAACGGTTGTTGCATTCGGAACCTCGCTTCCCGAGCTCATTACCTCTGTTTCCGCGGCAAGGAAGGGCGACGTGGGCATAGCCACGGGCAACATAATAGGCAGTAATATTGCGAACATACTGCTTATCGGCGGACTTGGCGCGCTTTGCACCGGCTCGCGCGGGGTGCCGTTCACAATGGAGGGGCTGGTCGGCGGAGCCGTTTCTCTGCTTGCCGCATTGCTTATATTCGGCTTTTCTGTCGGCAGCAAATCAAAAAGCCTTACAAGGGTCGCGGGCGTGGTAATGCTTGTGTGCTTTGTATGCTATTACGGCTTTATCTTCCTCAACAAATACGTTCTGCTTCTGTATCTTCCGGGGCTTCCCGTATAAGCAATATCGCCTCGCCCGTATAATTTCCCGCGCACAAGTCAATAATAAAAGCAACTTGAGTTTCAAAACACAAGTTGCTCGGCAGTACATATAATAAAATATACCCTGCCGATAAAGAGGTTGATATGACTATTAAGCGCGGAGAACTCTACTATGCAGATTTGTCGCCGGTTGTCGGCAGCGAGCAGGGGGGCGTGCGTCCCGTTCTCGTTGTGCAGAACGACGTGGGCAACAAATATTCGCCCACGGTAATAGCGGCGGCGGTCACAAGCAAAATAAACAAGGCAAAGCTTCCCACCCATATAGAGCTGCCCTCGTCAAGCTATGGACTTCAACGGGACAGCGTAATACTTCTCGAACAAATCCGCACGCTCGACAAGCGCAGATTAAAGGAGCGCATAGGCGAGCTGAACGACGTTACAATGAATCAGGTGGATAAAGCAATTTTAATAAGCCTTGGCTTCACAAAATAATCTTACGCCGAACTAAGCCTTCGGCGTATTTTTATTGCGCAATCATGCAAAACAAAATCACATTTCACCCAATCTTCATTGACAAGCAAGCGCAAATAATGTATCATAAACACTATGTTAATAAAGAAATTGAAGCTAAAACCGCATATAGGATTAAAAAGCATAATTTTAATCGTTGCGTCGGTTGTTTTGCTTGCCGCAGACCTACTTACTAAATATTTTGAAGAAAAAAACAACTGGCAGCTTAAAATTATCCCCGGTTTTGCCGAGATAGAGGGCGGCGGAATACACCGCAACGGCGGCTGTGCGTTCAGTTTTCTTAATAACAACCCCCAGATAGGTCAGCCTATCTTAATAACCTTAACATTTATTTTACTTGCGCTTCTGATTTTCGCATTTATCTGCCTGCCGGAGCGCTTCACCGTTTTAAAAACAGCTATTGCAATAGTAATTGCGGGCGCAATCGGCAATCTTGTCGACAGAATAGCCTTTTTTTACGTCCGCGACTGGTTCGGACTGTGGATGTTCGGGGGAATGACCTTCTGCAACTTCGCCGACTTCTGGATAGTGATAGGCGTCGCGCTTGCGGTTATAGATTTAATGTTTTTGAACGAATGGGCGGTATTCCCGCTCACAAAAAAGGCAAAAGCCGCGCAAGCGGAGCGCAAGGCGCAGGAGGAGGCGGAAAAGGCGGCGCAAGCCGTAGCCTCAGCCGCGGAAAATGCAGAGGTTAACTCCGCCGTGCCCGAAAATCCCGCCGTCACCGAAGAAAAAACCGATAACGATACGGATAGCCAATGAAGGAAGAACTGTTTACCGCGCGGGAAAGCTATGCCCGCGCCGATGTTTTTTTAAGCGAAAATTTAACCGGCTACACGCGCTCGGCGGTAAAAAAGCTGTTTTCGGGCGGGTACGTTTCAATAAACGGCAAGTCGGCAAAGCCCTCGCAAGCCGTTTCCGCGGGCGACGTTGTAAGGGCAACCTTGCCCGACGCCGAGGAGTATTCCGCCAAGCCCGAAAATATTCCTCTTGACATAATCTACGAGGACGGCGACGTTGCCGTTGTAAACAAGCCGCAGGGCATGACCGTCCACGCGGGCAACGGCAATACCGAAGGCACGCTGGTAAACGCATTGCTGTACAGACTTGACAGCCTTAGCGGAATAAACGGCGTTCTGCGCCCAGGCATAGTGCACAGGATAGACAAGGATACCTCCGGATTGCTTGTCGTTGCAAAGAACGATAAGGCGCATTTAAGCCTTTCAAAGCAGATAGAGGAAAAGACCTGCCGTCGCACCTATCTTGCGCTGTTGGAGGGCGTTGTAAAAAGGGACGGCGGAACGGTCACAACCTACATCGGGCGCGACCCGTCCGACCGCATAAAAATGGCAGTCGTTTCGCCGGAAAAGGGCAAGCTTGCAATAACCGACTATACGGTTTTAAAGCGCTATAAGGAAAATTTTACGCTTTGCCGCTTCGATTTGCACACGGGCAGAACGCACCAGATACGCGTCCACGCAAGGCACCTCGGCTATCCCGTGGTCGGCGACCCCGTTTACGGAATAAAAAAACAGCGGTTCAGCCTCAACGGACAGCTTTTGCACGCATGGCGTCTGCAATTTACGCACCCCGCAACGGGTGAGGAAATGTGCTTCGAAGCGCCCTTGCCCGACTATTTTAAGAGCGTTTTAAGCAAGCTTAAAGAAATTTAAAATTTGCTTTTCAACGCTTGCAAATCTGCGCGGCGGTTGATATAATTTAACGGCAAGTATATTTTAAGGAGTTGAATTTTTATGGCAAACAAGAAAAAGACGACAACCACAACAACGTCGTCCAATTACGACATTGTAAAATTCTGCGCGTTCTGGGGGCTTGTAATCGCTGCAATCGCGGCGGTCGTATCATTTATCCTTGCGCTTTTGGGCAAATGCGGCGTTGAATGGAATTTACTCGGCAGAGTTGTAGGTATCTGCAATACCATTTCCCAAATCGCGCTTATTATTGCGGCGCTTATCCCCGCATACAGATATTCCCGCGGTAAAGCCACAGTATGGCAGGCGTTCTTCTGGGTGGCGGTGATATTCATTGTCCTCGGACTTGTGGGAATAAATCTCGCCTTCTGAAAATAATAATAAAAATTATTTTCCCCCGTTTTGCTTCGGGGGAATTTTTTAATCGGTTTTTCTTTACAAATTTTTCCCGATAAACTATAATATAGGCAGTATGGCACATCCGTTAATAGCGATAGTCGGCAGACCCAACGTAGGTAAAAGCACGTTCTTCAACAAGGTTGTCGGCAAAAAAATTTCAATAACCAAGGACAAGCCCGGCGTCACCCGCGACAGACTTTACGCAGACGGCGAATGGCGCGGCAAGGCGTTTACAATCGTGGATACCGGCGGCATAGAAATGCGGTCGGAGGACACTATGTGGCGCGAAATCAAAAAGCAGGCAGAGGTCGCCATAGACACCGCGCACGTCATTCTGCTTTTTGTAGACGGCAAGGAGGGTTTAACTTCTTCCGACTACGACGTTGCGGATATGCTCCGCCGCAGTAAAAAGCCCGTTATCCTTGTGGTAAATAAGGTCGACGATTATTCCGAGGATAAAATTTTCGAATTTTACTCGCTCGGTCTGGGCGAGCCCTTTCCCGTTTCAGCAGAGCACGGCACGGGCGTAGGCGACGTGCTGGACGAGGCGGTAAGCTGGTTTGAAAAGGGCGAAACCTCCCAAGACGAAAGCACAAAAATTGCCGTTGTCGGCAAGCCGAATGCGGGCAAAAGCAGTCTTGTTAACAGATTGCTCGGCTTCGAGCGCTCTATTGTTACCGATATTGCGGGCACCACGCGCGATGCGATAGATACAAAATTTTCATACAACGGCAAGGACTACACCATTATAGACACGGCGGGAATACGCAAAAAAAGCAAGGTGGAGGAGGATATCGAATACTACTCCGTTCTTCGCGCGTTCGACGCCGTGCGCCGTGCGGACGTCTGCCTTCTCGTCGTGGATGCAACGGAAGGGCTTACCGAGCAGGATACCAAAATCATAGGCTACGTCCACGAGCAGGGCAAGCCCTCGATAATAGTTATGAATAAATGGGATTTGGTTGAAAAGGACACCAACACCATTAACAAATTCGAGCAAAAGCTTAAAGAGGATTTGAAGTTTATGGACTATTTCAAGTCCGTATATATTTCCGCAAAGACGGGTCAGCGCGCGGAAAAGCTGTTCGCGCTTATTGACGAGGTGCTTGCCCACGCAAACTTCAAAATTCCCACGGGCACCCTCAACGACCTTATTTCCGATACCGTCCGCGCAAGCGAGCCGCCCTCGTACAACGGCAGAAGGCTTAAAATTTACTATTCCTCGCAGGTTGCGGTGGCTCCTCCGACTTTTGTTTTGAAGGTGAACTCCTGCGATTTAATGCACTTTTCATACGAGCGGTTTTTAGAAAACGTAATAAGAAAAAACTTTGATTTTACGGGCACGCCCATAAGATTGCTTATAAGGGAGAACGCGGAAAAATGACCTCGCTATTGCTTCTGCCCCAAAAGGCTATTGCCTTTGCCGACTGTTGGTATTGGTTTGTGCTTGCGGCGGTTGTATGCTATTTTATAGGCTGCTTCAATTTTGCCGTGCTTATTTCGCACTTTAAAAAATCGGATATACGCGACATAGGCAGCGGCAACCCCGGCAGTATGAATATGACGCGCACCTTCGGGCTTAAAATCGGCGCAATCAACTTTTTCTGCGACGCAATAAAGGGCGGTTTGCCCGCGCTTGTGGCGTGGATAATTTTCAAAGACTACGTTTTTGCCGGTACCGAAATTGCCGTTTCGGATTTTGCAAGATATCTTTGCGGAACGTTCGTAATCACGGGTCACGTCTTTCCCGTAATTTTCAAATTCAAGGGCGGCAAGGGCATTGCCTCCACAATGGGGCTTTTCCTTTTTGCTCTTCCGTGCGAGCAGTGGTGGTACTTCTTTATAGTCGCCGCAATCTTTTGCGCGGTGCTCGGCTATATCGCGCTTACCGAATGGGGCAGTATGGGCTCGCTGATAGGCGTTTCCGGACTGACGATATGGCAGGCGTGCATTTTTGCCGTAAGATACAAGGCAGAGCTTGCCGCGCTTAATCCCGTGGTGATTTCGATATTTATGATGTTTTTAGCCATAAATCTTCTGACGTGGCTAAGGCATAACACAAATATTTATAAGCTTGTCGCGGGTGAAGAGCATCACACCTCGGTAATCAAAAGAAAAAACAAAACCAAGCGGACTTAGCTTAATAAAAAAACGGAGCCGAGCTATAAAAGCCTCGGCTCCGTTAAGCCTTTAAGTTGATTTTTTGTCGTCGTCCGCGCCGCTTTCCTTTGACTTTATCGAAAACTCTATTTCCGGTCTGACTTTAAGCAATGCGTCGGTAAATTCCTCGTACCACTCGTCGTTTACGGCTATCACAATAAAGCTCTTGTCCTCGAAGTACACGCTTAGCTTGTTGTTGGTTCTGTCAATCAAAACCGCTTCTATCTTGGCAATTTCGTATTTGCTCTTTATTATTCCGAAGCTTGTTTTAAGATACTTTTCGTCAACGGAATAATAGGACGCTATTTTTAAGCTTACAAGCACAACAAACAGCAGAATGGAAACAAAATACATCAAAACATACCGCACAATGGGGTAAATTTTGTCCTCTTCGCCTACGCCCTGTGAAAAAACAAAATAAGTGTTTACGCCGAACGCGATAACCGCAAGCGCAATTCCTATATATATAAAGACGAGTATCGTCCTTGAAAATTTAAAATTAAATTTTTTCATATCCGTATTATATAGCCGCAATATAAAAAAATCAATAGCTTTTATCTATTTTAAATAAAAAAGAAAGGCGCAAATTAGCACTGAGGTTAATAAACAAAGCCGACGTGCAATATAATCGGTTGAGTTTTTTTGTTTTTATGATATAATAATTCTACAATACGCAAAAACCCCCGAAATACCGTCAAAAAGCGGTGTTTTCGGGGGTTTTTTCCTTTTCGTGTTACTAACCTGATACTAATTCAAAGTAGCAGACATATTGTGTCACGCAGTTCCTGAATGGTTTTGTGCGTGTAAACCCTTTCACCAGTGTCCTTCGATTTGTGTCCCATCAGAAGGTCGATGCACTTTTTGTTTCCGCCTGCGCTGTCAAGCCTTGACCGAAAGGTGTGACGGCATTCGTGCGGTGTGTGGGTCATCTGCAACTGTTCCATGATGTCCTTCCACAAATCATAGTATGTCGCACCGCAGCAACGCTTGCCGTTCTTATTGGTGAATAGGTATTCGTAACCTTCGGCGTACCGTGCTTCAATGAAGGGAAGGATGCGTGGATGAATCGGGACAATGCGGTTCTTGCCGTTCTTGGTTTTCGTTCCTGACAGAATCGTTCCTTCTTCAAGGTTGACATTCGCAGACTTGATTGACAACAATTCGCTGATGCGCCATCCCATATATAGGAAGCACAGAACACTGTCGAACCACGGTTCTGATTGCCTTTCCCAAACACGCTGAATTTCTTCTTCGGTGAAGGGGACTTTGGTCGTTTCGGGGACTGGGGCAGCGGTGGTCAACATCGAATTGCACTTCACAATGATGTCAAGTTCCAGGGCGAATTTGTCAAGGTGTCCGAATAGGTTCTTGATTGCCCACTGGGTCGAATATCCACAACCGCAGTTGTCGATGCAGTCCTGCATCTGATACGCCTTCAATTCCTTATATTTTAATTGATAGACCGAAGTGCAGTGTTTCCAGGCGGATTTCAGGGAAGAAACAGAGCCTTTCGACATCTTGGGGAAGTCACGATCTGACCACATGTGATAGACTTCCAACACCGTGATTTTGTGCAGGTCTATGTCATAGGGGTTTCGGTTGAATTCGGCAAGCAACATCAGACCTTCTTCCCTGGTCGATGTATAACCGATTGACTGGTAAATTGGATGACCTTTTTCATTCCATCCAACTGTTTTCCTGACGGCAAACGGATGCCTTCTGTTTCCCGACAATTTGACAACTGTCCCATACCCATTGGGATTTTTCATATTAAAACACCATCCTTTTGTGTTGATTTTTTGGTTGAATGGTGCTATAATAGAATAGACCATTCAAAGTTTGAAGTTGACCGCTTTTTAATTTTGATTTGGTTTTCAACCTTGAACCCTGGGAATTGCAGTTCCTGGGGTTCTCTTTTTATTTTGTCACTTTGTCACTTGTCACAGATATTTTCTATATTCTTTTATTTTTGCGGTATATAGAAAAGTCATCTGTGATTTTTTTTTTCTTAAAAACCTATTTTTCAAGCAAAAAGGAATTTGTGACCTGTGACAGTGTGACACATTCATTCATCCCTTTTGTAATGTTCAAGTAGTTTTTCAATTTCGGATAGGGCAAGGGTTCTTCCTTCATCGTTTAATTGAACCAGGCAGACCAAAGCCTTTGTGACATCTTCACCGAATACATTCGAAATGTCGGTCAAGCACTTGGTTTGGAAACCGATTGCTTCCGAATTGTATTTGTGATCCCAACAGTCATACATTTCACACATTCCCAAAAGATAGACTGGGGATGTTCCCAAAACCTTTGAAAACTTGATCAGGGTGCTTTGGTCGATGCTATTGTCACCCCTTTCAATTTTACTGATTGTTGACCTTGAATTCGCTGCTGTATAACCCATCCGTTTTGCCAGTTCTTCTTGTGACCATCCTTTCTTCATTCGAAGTTCTTTGATACGGCTTCCGACAAGTTTGTCAGCAGCGACAGCATCATTGTCTTTTTTAATTTTCATACAAACAAACCATCCTTGACTTATTTTTTGGCGAAAGAACACTGATATTATATATCATTGTGGATTAAAAATCAAGTTTATAAGAAAAAAGTTCGAAAAAATCATAAAATTTTTCTAAAAAACTGTTGACAAATAATCCACAAAGTATTATACTGGCATTGTGGATTTGGAAATCCACACAAAACAAACCACCCGAACGGTGAAAGGACTGGTGAAAGAATGAACAACATCACGAAAGGATTACAGAAATTTTTCAGGGGCAAGCAAACCTTCTATGCACTGGGTGAAAACCTTTACACGGAACAAGAACTTGTCATCATGGACGAAGAAAGGCAGAAGAAGGATGAACAAAGGGGTTATTCCGACAGAATGGCGCACTGCTATGATAAGTGGTACAGGTACAACCGCAGTGACAATGGCGCAGCCTATGACCGTGGCGTTGTCCGTTGTGTGAACGAAAAGCACAGCAAAAAATGGTTGGAAGAAGATGAAGGCTTCTACATCATTGAATGTGAGAATTGAAAGGTGGTGTGAAATGAAAAAGTTCAAAAATTTTGGCTATAAACAGGAAACGATTGAAGTCAGAGAAATCAGCATGACGGCAATCTGATCAACTATTCTGAATGGTGCAGCGCAAATTCTTACAACGGA
>OFGN01002008.1_pt1 | contig 12156 bp, 9 predicted proteins | sample 1521821 | NCBI WGS metagenome assembly OFGN01 (sample SAMEA3504094, study PRJEB24116) | mouse gut metagenome | biome: mouse gut; feature: mouse-associated habitat; material: faeces | place: Denmark | collected 2011
CCAGGCCGCCGTCGCTCTCGGCGGGATCCGCGTCCTTGCTCTGGGGCAGAGCGTGGGTCTGGGCCAGGCCCACGCCGGCCACGCCCTCCAGGGACTCCAGCGCCGCCAGGGCGGCCTCGTCCGCCTCCACCGCCGCGCCGGGGAAGAGGCTGCCGTACCGCCACAGCAGCTCCACCCCCTCCAAGGCCTCCACCGCCGCCGTCAGAGCCGCCGGGTCGGCGTCCTCCTCGTAGACGATCACCGCCCGGACGCCGTCCTCCGCCGCGCGCGCGCCGGGTGCCAGCGCCAGCAGGGCCAGCAGGAACAAGAGTGCTCTCCAATGTTTCATGTCGTCTGTCCTCCAATGGGTACTGAATGGGGCCTATTATACCGCATTTCGCCAAAAGGAGCAACTGGTTATTTCTGCGGCGGGGCCGGCGCGGCTCCCCCTTCTTCACGCCGCCGCCCGGGGGGGCGGCGACTGCTTCGAGGCCCCGTCAAAACGCAAATATGGGCTTGATTTTTTCCCGACGCTCATGTTAGAATACCCCTCGGGGCCGGAGAGGCCCCCCTAAGAAAGCAGGGAGGACGTACTATGAAAAAACGTATTCTGGTTGTCGATGACGATACTATGAACCTGTTGCGGACAAAGCGGATTCTGGAGGACGAATACGACGTTCTGCTGGTGGATTCGGGGCACAAGGCCCTGGATAAGCTGGAGCGGGAGAGAATCGATCTGGTCCTTTTAGATATTGAGATGCCGAAGATGAACGGCTTTGAGACCTTTGAGCGCATGAAGGGCATCGCCGCCGGCGTGCCGGTGATCTTTTTGACGGCGTCGGGCCTGGAGGACGACGTGGTCAGCGCCATCAAGCTGGGGGCGGTGAACTATCTGGTGAAGCCCTTCGAGCCCCAGGAGCTGCTCAAGCGGGTGTCCCAGGAGTTTGAAAAGCAATGAGGGCGGAGGCGCAGACAAGCAGGCATCTGCTGCTGGCCGTCGTGACGACGGCGTTCAGCGCAGTGCTGGTTCTGGTCACCATCGTCATGGCGTGGGAGCTCTGGGTGATCCCGCTGATGGCGGCGGGCTGCTTCTTCGCGTGGCTCCTGCACATTGCGCGGGCCGGCTCGGACTCCTTTTTTGAGCACCTGTGCGCCGGTCTGCTGCTGACGGAGTTCTTTTTCTTCGGCGTGCATGAGACCAGCCTGCCAGACATCCCCGCCGTGGCCTGCGTCTTGATTCTCGCGCTGTTTATCCTGAATAAAAAGCGGGTTTTGTATGCGATTGTCTCCCTGTACGCCCTGGAGCTGCTGTACCACGGTCTGATCCTCCATACAATTTCCGCTCAGATGAAGCCCCAGGAGCTTTTCCGCCTGGGGCTCGGTGCTGTTGTGACGGCCGGCGGGGCGGCCCTCGCGGGGTACTGGATCGAGCGGCGGCGCGCCCAGCGAAAGTGGTATGAGCGCGTATTCACCGAGCTGGAGACGGCGGGCAAGCAGAACGCCGTCTTTTTGTCCAACGTATCCCACGAGCTCCGCACGCCCATCAACATGGTCATCGGAATCAGCGAGGTGGCTTTAGGCCGGGACCTCCCCCCCGACGTCCGGGCGGATATGTCCTCCATCAAGCTGGCGGGAAAGCGCCTGTCCAGCCAGATCAACAACATGCTCGACTATACGGAGATCGTGGAGGGGACCCTGACCCCCGCCAAGGAGGACTACATGATCACCTCGGTGCTCAACGATGTGATCACCACCACCGCTCTGCAGACCAACCGGCAGCACCTGGAGCTGGTGTTTGATATTGACCCGAAGGTGCCGGCGGTCCTGGTGGGGGACGCGGAGAAGATCTCCCACGTGCTCAAAATTCTGGTGGAGAACTCCATCAAGTTTACGGAGGAGGGCGGCGTCAACGTCCAGATCGGGTTCCGGCGGGAGGCATACGGTATCAATCTGATCGTCCATATCCGCGACACCGGTATCGGGATGACGGACTCTCAGCTCACGCAGATGTACGACGTCTTCTACCAGGCGGACTCCGGCAGCAGCCGCTTCGCCGGGGGGCTGGGCCTGGGGCTCCCCATCGCCCAGGGGCTCCTGACGTCCATGGGCGCGTTCATCCACTTTGACGGCAAGGGACAGCAGGGCCTGCACGCCCACATTGTCATCCCCCAGGGCGTCACGGACGACAGGCCCTGCATCATGCTCAACCGCGCGGATGAGCTGTGCATCGCCTGCTACTTCAAGCCGGAGAAGTACACCTGCGACGAGGTGCGGGGGTACTACGACGGGCTGATCCTGAATCTGGTGGAGGGGCTGGGCATCCGGGGGTACCAGGTGCACAATTTCGAGGGCCTGCTCAAGGTCCAGCGCAGCCACGTCCTGACCCACGTGTTCATCGCTCAGGCGGAATACCTGGAGAACCGGGCGTACTATGAGGACCTGGCGGGTACTCTGCGGGTGGTCGTCATCGCGGAGAGGGAGTTCTCCCTGGACCGCGACAGCCAGCTGCTGATCATACATAAGCCCTTTTCCGCCCTGTCTGTGGCCAACCTGCTCAACGGGGAGACCGGCGAGCGGGGCTTCGCGGAGGACCAGGCCGCGGGCCGGCGGCCCTTCACCTGCGTGGGCGTCCGGGCCCTGGCGGTGGACGATGAGGAGATGAACCTGGTGGTGGCCAAGGGCGTGCTGGGGAGCTACGGGATCGAGGTGGACACCTGCCTGAGCGGCCGGGAGGCCATCGAGCAGTGCAAGCTGGTCTCCTATGACGTCGTCTTCCTGGACCACATGATGCCGGGATTTGACGGCGTGGAGACGCTCAAGCGGATCCGCGAGATGCAAAACGAGGCCTACCGCGATCTGCCGGTGATCGCGCTGACCGCCAACACGGTCAGCGGCGCCAGGGAGATGTTCCGCAGCGAAGGATTCACGGAGTTTGTCCCGAAGCCCATCGAGCGCACCGTCCTGGAGCGGGTGCTGCGCAAGGTGCTGCCCAAGACCTGCATCCGCTACAGCGCAAGGCCCGTGAGCAAGGACGGGGCGGAGGAGGCTCCCCCCCGGCAGGAGCCGGCACAGCGGCCGGAGACGCCGGCCAAGAAGACCGGGCCGGCGGAGGTCCCGGAGGCCCCCATAGAAAAGGCGCCGGCGGCGGGCGCTGCGGCCCCCTTCGCGGCGCTCGCCCGGGCGGGCGTCAACGTGGAGATGGGGCTGAACTACTGCGGCGGGGACGGGGACTTCTACCGGGAGATGCTACAGATGTTTTCCTCCCAGAGCGGGGAGAAGCGGGAGGAGATCGCCGCGCTCTACGAGGGCGCGCACTGGGAGGACTATACCGTCAAGGTCCACGCGCTCAAGAGCACGTCCCTGACCATCGGCGCGGAGGCCCTCTCCGCCCAGGCGAAGGCGCTGGAGCTGGCGGGGAAACGGGGCGACACCGATTTCATCGCGGCGCACCACGCCGCGATGATGGAGGCCTACGAGGCGCTCTGCGCCCAGCTTGACGCGCTGTAGGTCCGCCGCCGGCGCGCCTTTCACACATACCATATTCTGAGGGGTAGGGGATTTCGTGATAAAAAAATGGTTTGAGATCATCACCGACCACAGGATCAGCCTGCGCGAGCGCATGTTCCGCATTGTGACAGGCATCTGCATGATCGCGCTGATTTTCACGCTGCCCATGGGCAGGAATATTCTGAATATCGCGCTGCTGCTGGCCAGCCTTACCGCAATGGCGCTGATTGTGAAGTTCAGCATCCGCAAAAAGCGCATCCAGCTGGGGGCCTCGGCCATTACGTCGCTGCTGCTCGCCCTGTTTCCCATCACCTTTTTCTCCGCAGGCGGGTTCTACAGCGGCGTGCCGGAGTGGTTCGTCCTCTGCTTTATCTATGTCTGCATCACCCTGCAGGGACGGCGCAGAAACGTGTTTTTCGGGCTGTGCATGGCGGAGACCCTGCTCTGCTACGGCGTCGCCTTCTACCACCCGGAGTTCGCCGTGCAAAACCCCAACACCAACTCCTTTTTTGACTCCGCCTTCTCCATGATCATGGTGGGGCTGCTCACCAGCGTGCTGCTCATGTTCCTGAACCGGATGTACGAGGAGGAGAACAAGATCACCCAGCAGCAGAAAAAGGAGATCGAGGAGCTCAACCGGGCGGAAAACCACTTCTTCTCCAGCATGAGCCACGAGATCCGCACGCCCATCAACACGATCATCGGGCTCAACGAGATCATCCTCCGGGAGGACATCTCGGAGGAGGTGGCCGAGAACGCGCGCAACATCCAGGGGGCCAGCAAGCTGCTGCTGACGCTGATTAACGACACCTTGGACCTGTCGAAGATCAAATCCGGGAAGATGGAGATCGTCAACGTCTCCTATGAGACCGGCGCGCTCTTTTCTGAGATTGTCAACATGATCTGGATCAAGGCCAAGGAGAAGGGGCTGGAGTTCAAGCTCCAGGTGGACCCGTCCATCCCCAGCATGCTCTGCGGGGACGAGGTGCGCATCAAGCAGATTTTGATCAACCTGCTCAACAATGCGGTGAAGTACACCAGCGAGGGCTCGGTCACCCTCGCCGTCCGGTGTGAGCGCCAGGCGGTCAACAAGGTGCGGGTCTGGTACTCCGTGGAGGACACCGGCATGGGGGTGAAGAAGGAGAATATCCCCTATATCTTCAACGCCTTCCGGCGGGTGGACGAGGAGAAGAACCGCTATATCGAGGGGACCGGGCTGGGACTGAGCATCGTTCACCAGCTGGTGGAGCTGATGGGCGGCGAGATCAGCGTCAACAGCGTCTACACCAAGGGCTCGAAGTTCATCGTGACCCTGGACCAGGACATCATCGACGAAAAGGCCCTGGGGACCTTCACGCTGACCTCCCGCTCCCGGTCCCACGAGGGGGAGACCTACCGGCAGAGCTTCGAGGCGCCGGACGCCCACATCCTCGTGGTGGACGACAACGATATGAACCTGATGGTGGTCAGCAAGCTGCTGGCGGAGACAAAGATTCAGATCGATACCGCCTCCAACGGCGCCGAGTGCCTGCGGCTGACCCAGAACCACCACTACGACTGCATTCTCATGGACCACCTGATGCCGGAGATGGATGGAATTGAGTGCCTCCACGCCCTGCGGGCCCAGCCGGGCGGCCTGTGCCAGGACGTCCCCGTGGTGGCGCTGACCGCCAACGCGGGCAGCGACAACCAGCTCCTCTATCGGAAGGAGGGCTTCAGCGGCTATCTGGCCAAACCGGTCAGCGGCGCTCTGCTGGAGGCGGCGGTGCTGAGCATCCTCCCCAAGGAGCTGGTACGGATCAGCGAGGAGATTCAGCAGTCGGATATCGACAAGGACATCCTCATCTTCGAGCAGGTCAAGCGGCGGGCCGTCCTGGTGACGACGGACAGCGTGTGCGACCTGCCAAAATCCCTGCGAAAGACCTTCGGCATTTCCGTGTGCCCCTACTATGTCCGCACGGACGAGGGGCGCTTCCTGGACGGCCGGGAGCTGAAACCAGACGAGCTGCTGATGCACATCGCCAAGGGGCGCACGGGCTGCTCCCAGCCGCCGGAGGTGGAGGACTACGAGCACTTTTTCGCCGAGAAGCTGACGGAGGCGCAGAACGTGATCCACATCTCTATGGCGCGGCATGTCAGCGAGGGGTACCAGAACGCCCTCGAGGCGGCAAAGTCCTTTGAAAACGTGACGGTGGTGGACTCCGGCCACCTCTCCAGCAGCATGGGGCTGGCGGTGCTGTGCGCGGCCTACATGGCGGAGCACCACGCCGCCAAGGAGGCGATTGTGGAGGCGGTGAAGCGGATGGAGCGCTGTATTTCCTCCGCCTTCATCATCAACAGCACCCATATGATGTGTCAGTCCGGGCGCATATCGAAGCGGATCCAGATCCTCTGCGACGCCCTGCTGCTGCACCCGGTCCTCGTGCTGAAAAAGAGCAAAATGGTGGTCGGCAGCATGGTGATGGGCAACTTCTCCCACGCGGCGAAGAAGTACATCCGGCGCACCCTTCAGGACACCGGAAATATTGACCGGCGCATCCTGTTCATCACCTACTCCGGGATGGACGAGAAGAAGCTCCAGTATGTGCGGAGTTTGGTGGAGCAGTACTGCCCCTTCGAGCGGGTCTACGTGCAAAAGGCGTCCTCCGCCATCGCCAGCAACTGCGGCCCCGGCTCCTTCGGCCTGCTCTTTATGAGAAGGGACGACGCCTCCCTGCCCTTCTTCCAGATGCCGGATCAGGACGGGGCCGCGTAGGGCCCTCCGGCGGGGAGAGGCGCCCGCAAAATGTCTCCGGCAGCGGCAGCATGATCCTATCCATGTACCGCCCCATCTTCGGCGGGCAGCGGCGCATTGGCTACGTGGTGGCCGGCGAGGTGCGCAATCTGGCGGCAAAATCCGCCGAGGCCGCGCAGAACACCAACGTCCTTATCAGCCGTTTCCGGATACAGCAAGGCCGGCAGCTCCTCTATATGAAAAGCAGCAGGACGGGGAGACGCTCCCCGCGCCTGCTGCTTTTTTCTCTCCGCCGGCACGGCTCCGGGGGAAGACGGGCGGTTTGCCCACAAAACCGTTGCTTTATCGCCGCGAATCTGGTATCATGGCACTGATAAACGGCGCGGGCCAGCGCCCCGCCGCCATGATTTTGAAGGAGGACCCCCCTATGAAAAGCATCATCGCCACCACGGCCGCCCCTGCCGCCATCGGCCCCTACTCCCAGGGCATCGACGCCGGGAGCATCGTCATCACCTCCGGCCAGCTGCCCGTGGACCCCGCCACCGGCGCCTTCGCCGAGGGCGGCATCGCCGGTCAGACCCGGCAGTCCCTGCTCAACGTCCAGGCCGTGCTGGCCCAGGCGGGGCTCACCATGGAGAACGTCATCAAGACCACCGTGTTCCTCAAGGACATGAACGACTTCGCCGCCATGAACGAGGTCTACGCCGGCTTCTTCCCCGGCAATCCCCCGGCCCGCAGCGCCGTGGAGGTGGCCCGCCTGCCCAAGGACGCCATGGTGGAGATCGAGGCCATCGCCGCGCGCTGAGGGCGCGGACACCCGGAGGCGGGAAGGAGGCTGCGGCGTGGGAAAAAACCGCATTGAGATCACCGGCCTGCGCAAGCGCTGGCTTATCAGCTCCCTGAGCCCCATCTTTGTGGTGGCCCTGCTGGTGGCCGTCACCTTCTGCGTGGGCATGACCAACTACTACTACAGCATGATGCTGGACGGCCTGCGGACCCGGGCCACCCACGCCAGCGTCTATTTTACCAGCAACACCATGAACAGCTACGGCGAGTTCTATCAGGCGGCCAACAGCTTCGCCGCCGAGTTCGAGGAGCGGGATCTGATGGAGCTCCAGTTTATCCGCTCCACCGGGGACATCCTGGTCAGCTCCTACGGCCTCACCGCCGGAACGGCCCCCGGAACGCCGGACATCCTGGAGGTCTTTCAGACCGGCCAGATGTCCTCCTTCCGGGGGGTGGACGCCAGCACGGGGGAGCACATCATGTCGGTGTGCGCCCCCCTGCTGCTGGACGACCAGGTGGTGGGGGCCATGCGCTACGTCACCTCCATGTCCGCCGTGCAGCGGGAGCTGCTGATCACCGTGGGGGTGGCGGCGGGACTGCTGATCATCGGCATCGGGATGGTGTACGTGTCCAACATGGTGTTCATCAACAACGTGGTGGAGCCGGTGGCGGAGGTCACCGAGACCGCCAAGCGCATCGCAGGCGGCAGCTACGGCACCCAGATGGAGAATCCCTACCGGGACGAGATCGGCCAGCTCATCGACGCCATCAACAACATGTCCAGCCAGATCAGCAAGAGCGAGCGGATCAAATCGGAGTTCATCTCCTCCGTCTCCCACGAGCTGCGCACCCCCCTCACCGCCATCAACGGCTGGGGCGAAACCCTCCTGGAGGACACCGACCGGACCCAGCTGACCCGGGGGGTGGGCATCATCCTCAAGGAGTCCCGCCGGCTGACCAACATGGTGGAGGAGCTGCTGGATTTCTCTAAGATGGAGGACGGCCGCTTCACGCTGCGCATCGAGCAGGTGGACCTCCAGGCGGAGTTTGAGGACACCATCTACACCTATATGGAGCTGTTCAAGCAGGAGGGCATCGAGCTGCACTACGCCGGGGACGACGAGATCTTCCCCCCCATCCCCGCCGACCCGGAGCGGCTCAAGCAGGTGTTCTGCAACGTGCTGGACAACGCCGCCAAGCACGGCGGCGCGGGCCGGCGCATCGACGCGGCGGTGGACCGGGACGAGGAGCGGATCCGGATCACCGTCCGGGACTACGGCCCCGGCATCCCCGACGAGGAGCTGCCCTTCGTCAAGCAGAAATTCTACAAGGGCTCCTCCAAGGCCAGGGGCAGCGGCATCGGCCTGGCCGTGTGCGACGAGATTATCCGCCTCCACGACGGCAGCTTCGGCATCGACAACGCCGAGGGGGGCGGCTGCGTGGTCACCATCACCCTGCCGGCGGCCTAGAGCATCCACCAAGGAGGTAACATGAACCACTCTATTTGCGGCGCGGACTGCGCCCAGTGTACCATGGGCGGCGCCTGCGGCGGGTGCGCCGAAACCGGAGGCCGGCCCTTCGGCGGCGCCTGCGTGGTGGCGGAGTGCTGCCTGAGCGGCGGGCGGACGCGCTGCGCGGACTGCGGCCCCTGCCGGCTCAAGGAGGCGCTGGCGGCGGAGTTCAACGCCCTGCGCATCCCGGACATGGGGGAGGTCACAGACCTCAACGCCCTTACGGGCTCCTATATCAATCTCACCTACACCCTGCCCAGCGGCCAGGCCGTGCGGCTGCTGGACGACAAGCAGATTTACCTGGGCAATCAGCTCCACAAGCGGGGCAGCGAGCGCTGCTACGGTCTGGCCGCCGGACGGGATTTTCTCCTGGTCTGCGAGTACGGCGAGGGCGGCGCGGACGCGGAAATCGTTCTGTATAAGAGACGCTAATTTTTCTCAGAGAAAGGCAACAACATGTCAGACAAGCAATCCTGCGCCTTCCGCACCACCATCGGCGGGCAGGCGCTGATCGAGGGCATCCTCATGCGGGGCCCGGAGAAGCAGGCCATCGTGGTCCGGGGCCCGGAGGGCCTGGTCATCAAGGAGGAGGAGCTGCGGCTCATCAAGGACCGCTATCCCATTCTGGGTCTGCCCCTCATCCGGGGCAGCGTCACGTTTCTGGACAGCATGGTCAAGGGCGTGAAGGCCCTGATGTTCTCCGCGGACTACTTTCCCGAGGAGGAGGCGGGGGCGGAGGAGCCCTCCAAATTTGAAAAATGGCTGGACGAGAAGCTGGGCAACGAGAAGATGGAGAAGCTGGTCATCGCGCTGTCCGTGGTGATGGCGGTGTGCTTCTCCGTGGGGCTGTTCATGCTCCTGCCCACCTTCCTGGCCAGCTTTGTGGAAAAGGTAACCGACAGCGTGCTGGCGCGCAACCTGGCGGACGCGGCGCTGCGCGTGGCGCTGTTTATGAGCTATATGATCGCGGTATCCCGGATGAAGGACATCCGGCGGGTCTTCTCCTACCACGGGGCGGAGCACAAGACCATCTTCTGCTACGAGAAGCGGCTGGAGCTGACGGTGGAGAACGTCCGCGCCCAGCCCAAACACCACCCCCGCTGCGGCACCAGCTTCATGCTGGTGGTCATCATCGTGGCGATCCTGGTGAACACGGTGGTGTTCGCCCTGTTCCCGGTGGACAATGTTTTTCTCCGGATGGCGGTTCAGCTCCTGCTTCTGCCCCTTGTGGTGGGGATCACCTACGAATTCAACCGCTACGTGGGGGGCCACGACAACCCCGTCACCAATTTTTTGGCCCGGCCCGGCCTGTGGATGCAGAATTTTACCACCTTTGAGCCCGACGACGCTATGATCGAGGTGGCCATCGAGGCGATGAGGAGGGTGATTCCCCAGGAGGAGGGGAAGGATTCCTGGTGAGCGTCGACGCCTCCGGCGGCGAGGGGGGCTGCAGCGCCCCCGGGGCCGTCATTCGGCCTACGGCCGAACGACCGGCCCGGCCGCCTTCCGGCGGCCTGGGTCGCGCCGCCTCGGCGGGGGACTTACGGGGACTGGGTGGAATCTTTGATGGATTGGGTGCCACGTGAATTAGAAAATCCTACGGGGTTCTGATCTAGGAGACTGGTACTTGAATAACTCCGCCTGCCGGCCTTTTAAAGGGGTAGAGCCATCAACGGGGAGCGCCCTATTACAGATTCGCCTAAGCCCCCCAAAAGGAGCCCGTACTCCTTCCTGCGGCGCATATCAGAGAGGCTGTGCAGTCTGTTCCTCCAGGTATTGGCACTACCCTAAGAACACTCCCAAACAGAAGCAGAAGTCCAAGTAAGCGGCCAGCACCAATTTAGACACCCCAGACCTAGCCTCGGGCGCAAAACAAATCAAACACATGAGGAATCCAAAACCTCCGGTTTTGGCAATTTTTTGGTTACTTTTTGTTTGCACAAAAAGTAACCGCGGGGCGCGGGGGCGCGTAGCCCCCGCAAGCTGTAGGGCTGCAACCCAGCCCCCCTCGCCGCCGGAGGCGGCGAAGAAAGGAACCGCTATGATAGCAGAATTAATCGCTGTGGGTACCGAACTCCTCCTGGGAAGCATCGCCAACACCGACGGCCAGATGATCTCGGAAAAGCTGAGCGGCCTGGGGATGACCGTCCACCACCATACGGTGGTGGGGGATAACCCCCAGCGGCTGGCGGAGGCGCTGGAGACCGCGCGGGGACGGGCCGACATCATCATCACCACCGGGGGTCTGGGCCCCACCTATGACGATCTCACCAAGCAGACAATCTGCAGGGTCTTTGGGCGGGAGCTGGTGCTCCATGAGGATATTCTGGAGGAGATCAGAACCTGGTTTGAAACCAAGCTGGGGAAAACAATGCCGGAGAACAACGTCCAACAGGCCATGCTGCCGGCGGGGTGCACCGTCTTCGACAACCCGGTGGGCACCGCGCCGGGCTGCGCCTTCGAGGAGGAGGGTGTCCACGTGCTGATGCTGCCAGGTCCGCCCTTCGAGTGCCGGCATATGTTCGAGAACAGGGCCCAGCCCTATCTGGAGAAGCTCACCGACGGGGTCATCGTCAGCCGGGAAATCAACATCTTCGGCATGGGGGAGAGCTCCGTGGAGGAGATTCTGCGGGAGCCGATGACCACCCTTACCAACCCCACCTTGGCCCCCTACGCCAAGCTCAACGAGTGCATGGTCCGGGCCACCGCCAGGGCGGAGACCCGCGAGGCCGCCGCCGCCCTGCTGGAGCCCCTGGTGGCCCAGGTGCGCGGCGCGCTGGGGGACGTGGTCTACGGCGTGGACGCGGAGAGCCTGGAGGCGGTGGTCTCCGGCCTGCTGCGGGAGAGGGGGCTGACCCTCTCCGCCGCCGAGAGCTGCACCGGCGGGCTCGTGGCTAAGCGCATGACGGATCTGCCCGGCGCGTCGGCGGTGTTCCGGGGCGGCGTGGTCAGCTATACCAACGCAGTCAAGGCCAACGTCCTGGGCGTGCCCGAAGAGCTGCTGGAAAAGTACGGCGCGGTGTCGGAGCCGGTGGCCCGCTCCATGGCGGAGTGCTGCCGGAGACTCTGCGGCAGCGACCTGGCGGTGTCCGTCACCGGCGTGGCGGGCCCGGACAGGGACGACCGGGGCAACGAGATCGGCACCGTCTACATCGCCCTGGCCTCGGAGGAGGAAACCATCTGCCGGAAGCTCTCCTGCGGCAAGGGGAGAGGCCGGGACCGGGTGCGCTCCGCCGCCGCCAGCCACGCCTTCGATCTCATCCGGCGCAGTCTGCTGGGACTGCCCCTGGAGCCCCGGTGAGGCGGCCGGCATGAGACAGAATGTAAAAACAAGGCTGCGGCGGGTCACGGAGACCGGCGTGCTGCTGGCGCTGCTGATCGTTTTGCAGGCGGCCACAAGGTCCGCCGGACAGTATGTGACCGGGACCTGCGTCAATGCCGTGCTGGCGCTGGCGGTGCTGGCGGCGGGGCTGTGGAGCGGCGCGGCGGTGGCGGTGCTGTCCCCCTTCTTCGCCTTCCTGCTGGGCATCGGGCCCCAGCTGCTGCCCATTGTGCCGGCCATCGCGGTGGGAAACGCCGTGTTTGCGGTCCTCCTCTGGGCCCTGGCGGGGCGGGGAAATCCGCCGCTGGGGCGGCGGG
>OFGN01002011.1_pt1 | contig 12132 bp, 11 predicted proteins | sample 1521821 | NCBI WGS metagenome assembly OFGN01 (sample SAMEA3504094, study PRJEB24116) | mouse gut metagenome | biome: mouse gut; feature: mouse-associated habitat; material: faeces | place: Denmark | collected 2011
CCTTGTCGCTCGTATTTTTTGCGTGCCATTCATTGAACAAATCTTGCATTGGAACGATGTCGCTCACCCCGTTGGCGGTGTCGATATTGTCCATGATAGCGATATACCGCACGTTCAGCCGCACGAAATCTTCTTCAAGCAGTTGGCCCACCACAAGACGGTTCCGGCCCAGGCGGGAGTGGTCTTTCACCACGAGGTTTGCCACAAGCCCCTGTTCAGCTAATTCCATGATCTCCATGAAAGCCGGACGGGTGAACGAAACGCCTGAGTAACCGTCATCAAAGAAAAATCTTGGGTTTGGCAGGTGGTTGTCACTGGCGTACTTCTCCAGGATGGCCTTTTGATTTTGGATTGACCCTGAGATACCTTCTTTCTCATCGTCACGGGACAATCTGGCGTATAACGCTGTAATCCTCTGATTATTGGGCTGCTTTTTCTTCAAAGTATGCTCCTTTCCGCAGCCGGATGTGATATGAATTGCAGGGTACAATTATCATACCACATCCGGCGCAAAACTTCAACACTTTACAGTGTGATATTTTGATTGAGAATGCGATTTACTTTTCCCTCGGCGGTTTCGGCATCCTCGCTGAAATGGGCGTTAACGGTGTAAACGGTGCCGCCGATCTCCCGCTCAAAACTGATGGGGCAGGGATATTGATGCTCTTGGAACCATGCAAGACGCTGTTCCTTGCTCAATGTGGCGAGATAGACGGTTTCCTGTTCCACTTTCACCCATATTTCCTCAACAATTTCCCATTGTTTTTCTGTCAATTCGATTTGAAATACGCTCATCTGGCAACGCTCCTTCCCCTGTGCTTATCCTGAGTACGGCCCATGCGCTGGGCCTGCATTTCCTGTTCCAGCTTTAAATTCTCTTTCAGCCGGTCACTCCGGGAGAGTACGCTTTCGGCGGTTTTGATATCCTTTCGGCAGACGGCCATCGCCGCCGTCAGCCGGTCACGCTGGGCCTTGATTTGGGCGATCTCCGCCCCATCGTCACAGCGGCGCAAGCGGTTATAGCACTTCTGGCGGGCGGCCCCCAATTCCTTTATTTCAGTCTGTTTCCCGCTGATAAAGTCTGCAACATCTTCCACTGTGTCCAGCTTTTCCCGACAAATTAACTGCGTCTGACGGCTGATGGTGTCCAGACGGCGGCATTCCTCCCGTAGCTCTGGGGAGAGCGGACGGCGACTGCTCCCTTTGGGAAGAATACCCAAACAGTAGCAATAATGAAGATACAGCCCCCGGAAACCGCCGATCTTCTTCACTGTGCTGAAAGAGCCGTTCAACCGTAAGCGCTTGGGGCGGTGTCGCTGGATGGGCGTGGGCTTGTAGCGCCGATAGCCCAGGTCATAGGCATACCGCTGGCGGTTTTCCTCAATTCGCTCCCGGAGAGCGGGTAGGTCGTAATCTTCTCCCAGCCGATACAATCGCACCGCCTTTTTGCTCCCGATCCGCCGCAGGGTGGCGTATTTGTGTGCGGGGTTAGCATCCAGTTCATAGCCCTGCTCCCGGAGGGCTTTCCGCAGATCATTGCCGTCCACGCTGACCTTGAGGGCGGCGTCCAGCGCTTCCCTCATCAGGTTGTATTTGGTGGGTTCGCCGTTCTTTTCAGCAAAGTAAATGCTCCGGGGTGTTTTGCCTTTCGGATTTTTAATGGTGGAAAGCTGGTATTCCTTGCATAAATCGTCCGATAACTGGCGAAACTGATAGTAGGCCCGTTTGCCGCAGTTGAATTTCCTGCCGTCCCACAGGCCCACGGAATTGACCACAAAATGATTATGATAGGTTCCAGTATTGAAGTGTGTGGCGACCAACACCTGGTATTCATCGCCCCACATCCGCTTTGCCAACTCCACTCCGAGCCGGTGGCATAGTTCCGGGGTGACTTCACCGGGTTTGAAGCTTTGGTAGGCGTGATAGGCGACGTTACCGCCCGTCTTGCCAAACCGCTCCTTGACCACCTGCATTTCCTGAAAAGCGGTGTCCCGGTTACAGTTCACGCCGGTGACAAACATGGCCCGTTCCTCACCCTCAACGGTCTTTTCCCCGTTGGCGGCGTAATGGAGAACATTTTGCAAATCCGAGTAAATGGTCTTATCCGGGTTTTGGGCATAGTCCACTACACGAGCCAAGCTGTCTTTGACAGGCCAGATTTTAGTTGTCGCCATCGTCTACACCTCCGCTGGTGTAGGCCGTCAGGATCAGCCCCGCCAACTCGTTCAGTTGGGCCGCTGTCCGCTCCATGGGCTGGGTGGTGAGGTTATCCCGCAGGACATTGACCTGCTGATAGAGGGTGTGAAACCGCTGGCTGGGGAACACCGCCGCAGGCTTCCCAGTTCCCACCCGCCGGAGATACCCGGACAGGGACAGGCCGCACCGCTTGGCCTGACGCTCCAGCTTCCGCTTTTCCTGCTCAGTCACCCGCACCTGGATGGCTGTCGTTCTCTTTCTGTCGGTCATTTGATCCGCTCCTTTCTGGCCGGGGTGATAGGGGTGGAACCCCTCTCGGCGCAGAGCACCGCCCGCTTTTGGGGTGCCCCCGGCAACACAAAAGCTATGCTCGCTACCCCACAAGACAGGGCTGCGGGCTGTTGGTCGGTGGCTTCTTTTCTGCGGATCACGGTGGGGTCAATAATCATTTAAGGGTGACGCCAAAAGTGATGTCATGGTCGGTTGTGGGCGGCTGAGTGACGGCAATTTTGACGTCACATAGGGCAGACGGCAAAATGCCGTCATAGTGGTTTTTAGCCGGTTGAGGTGACGGCGATTTGCCGTCACGCTGTTTTGCCGCTTTCCCGGATGGCGTTCCTGCCCCTTTTCAGCGGCGTTATCTCGCTCGCTCCACGGTGGAGGTCATGGCGGAGTATCCCATTCAGACGGTCATTCAGTTGTCAGGGGCAAAAAAGAAGCCGGTACATAGACGCACCAACCCCAGCGGGAGCTTTCCTCTCGCTGGGGTTCTTGTGTGGTTGTCTATGTACCGGCTCAATAGCCGTATTCAGTTAGCCCATCAGATGGGGGTTTTAGTTTAGCATATAGAACTGGTGTTTGTCAATACACATCAAGATAATTTTCAAGAGAAAGTGATGAGCTGTACCATCCTGCATCTACATAAGGCTCCCTTTATCAATCATTTTTCTTCGCACGTATAAAGTGTCCCTTTTCATATAAGTAACAGAGGAAGCATACCATTCGATATGCTTCCCCGGTGTCGAAAACTTTGAATCGGCTTCAATAGGATTTGCTTTATCAGAATAAATCCTTTAATTGTGGCTTTTTCTTGAAAATAGTCTCGTCAACAATGTTGTATTTAGACCAAGAACCGTCACCCGCATGATAAACAATAAAGTCGTTTTCACCACAATCAACTACAGGCACTAAACCTAAAGCCTTGAAGTCAACGTGAAGGTCAGCTTGCGCATCAAGAACTTCTGCAAGTGAAAGCGTCCTAAATTCATCATCAAAAAAGACACTTTCTTTTGAAAAAGATAACATCTGCTTCACTACTGTTGATAGTGCATGACCATAAACAGTCTCCACGCAACGTACAACATCATCATTGATAGATACGTTCTCCAACTTAGTAAGATATTCCTTTCGTGTCACGAACCAGCACCTCCAAGCATTTTGTCCATCTTAGTATATGGACTATCCGGGGAATGAACACCCTGTTTATCATAATGAACCTCTGCGTTAAGCGGCGTGATATTCTTAACTTCGTTTTTTCCACCCATTCCAAGCGGTTGAATATGATGTGCATCGTAGTCGCTTCCGGCTTTTCTGATGAGTTTGCCATTGGCAGAATATACGTCATGTTCGTATTTTGGCCATGGACGTCCGTGTTCTTCTTCCCATTGCTTTTTCAAATCCGCTTTTACATCATCAAACTCATCCCGTCGTTTGGCAACCTCCTCTGGTGATAATTTTTCCAAATCGGCAGTCTCAAATGGGCGATCAGGGATGGTTTCAGGGCATTCAGACTTATTTTTCAAGTCCTCAAAATACTCGTCAAGCGTTTGTTCTAAGTCTTTTTCAGCACCGTCAGTTTCTTCCCCCTCTGAAGTATCACACGCTTCGCCAGATGCTTCAGAGCAGAATAGGTTATCCCAAAATGCTTTGCACGTTTGGAAATCCACAATACCCTCTGGCTTGATTTCTTTATACTCGTTGACCTCTGGCCGTTGCGTTAAATCCTTGATTTCTCCGCCAGTAGCATCATTAAACATCACACAACGCCCCCTTTCTTCCAATACAACTCTGTAAACCTACAAAAAAGTTCCCGATAAGAAATATCTCGTTCAGCTTGTTCATACACAATCAGCGCAAGAACGAGGTTAATCTGCCGTTGTGTATATCCCTTTAAGGATGGCTCCAGCAACTCGACGACTCGGCTTGACCAGTTTTCAATATCTTTACATTCCTTAGAGGCTTGAATGGCTTTTTCGGCCCGAAAGAAGTCATATACCAGCGCTCTTAAAGATTCAACCGCTTTTTCACCCTCGGCGGTGATATACTCGATGAAATCACGCTTTACCGTTGTGTCCAATCGGGATTGGACAATTCTTTCCCAAAGCCGCTGTATATCAACTCTATCGCTCCTTCGGTAGATTTCCTTGTTCATTATAAAATCAAGCAGAGTTTCCTCCGTGGGCTTGTCTTGCGGATTAGAGACTAAAAATTGTGCTTTTGGTTTCGGCCAGCCAACACTTTTATACTTGTCCACTTTGCATAGAACGGGTTCCAACCAGTCACTCTGCGTAATGGCAGCTACGCCCTTTTCCAATCTGCCCAGCTCAACAATTTGTTTGTCATCCAGGCCCGAAGCCCTTCCAACCAGTTCTCTGTCAGAATAGTCAGGCAATCTCAGGATAATTTTTGTGTTGGTATTGCGAATTACTGACATATCTAACAGCCCTGGGGATTGATCTGCAATAATGAATCCCTCGCCATATGTCCGCATCTCAGCGATAGAATTTGCCAACAACTCAACCGATTTCCCAAGGAGATTGGCTCCTTCTGTTGTTTGTTCCGTAGACGTCCGTTTTAGTAGATTATGGGCCTCCTCCAGCACAGTGATGTGCTGGAGATTGGAGTTCATCGTAGCATCCTCCTCACGTTGCTCCATCCGATGTTCCTGCAATTTAAGAACAAGCAGCCCCATAATTAGGGCTTTGGTTTCCGTTGAACCCACGCGGCTCAAATCTACAATTACATTTCCATCAAAAAGCTGTTTATCCGGCACATCGTCCGTTGTAAAAATTAGGCCATTGATACCATTGGTAAGGGACCTAATTCTTGTCACAAGCGAACCTGTATAGTCTCCTTTGTTATCGTCAGAATAATCGCTTTCACTCAATACCTGCCTGATCTGTTTAAGTACATCGGAAAATGTTGGAAACAATCTGCTATCATACTTGTTCTCTGACTTCATCAAGTCCCATCCTGCTGCAATATAGGCACGTTCGACAGAATCTTTCAGAATTGCAGGCATAGCTGCATACATAGGCCAGCACACATTGAATATCTCAACAAGCCGATCCAGATGCTCCAGCACATGAACGCTCTTTGGGAAACGGAAGGGGTTGATGCGGAGTAACTGCATATCTGTTAAATTGGGGTTTGTCCCATAGACAATAACATTGTAAGATTGTCCTAAAACAGTTTTGTACTCACCTTTTGCTGGCTCAATAACGAGAAATTTGATTTTCTGTTCTGCTAAGTTCTCCAACAATTTGTATATTGTATTTGATTTACCTGATCCGGTTGATCCAGTGATAAAGGTATGCTTTGTTAATTCTTCTTTTGAGAGTTTGATCCGTTGCGTTTCAATCCGTTCGTGCATATGGTATGCACACCCAATTTCCAAATCTTTGTCTGTACTTATGAGGGAATTGGGTTCTCTGCCAAACTGGACGCACTGTAAAATTGGTAAGCCTTGCACAGAGTTTCTCGGAAAAACCATTACATTTGAAAGTTTATCTGTTTCAACGTAAGCTGTTGGGGTCACAAGCATGGCATTGCTTTTGTCCTGCTCCGCAATCACAAAAATCGGATGTGTAAAATGAGTAATAAATTTTTTAATTTCATCAAATGGCAAATACCCATTGCTTTCTTCTTTTGCCCACGTTTGGATTGCAAAAGGTTCTATAAAAGAGTCGATGCCTTGGGTAACTGCCCGTAAGTAGTTTGCAATGTTCATACTGGCCTTTGCATCCTGCGCCAGGACATAGGTTGAAAACTTCCATAAACCTGTTGCTTGGCTACGGGAAATGCGCTCCATCGTTTTTTCCAACTTTGCCATTAGATTTGCGATGGTGTAGGATTTATAGGTGTAACTGGTATCTTCCGATTCACCAATAGAAATACTGCTGCTTGTACCCTTGGTTTTCGTTGTGCCATTTGTAACAGTCTTTGAAGTGCCCCAGCTGTATCCATAACCCGCACTTATACCAACTGATTTACCTTTCGCTGTTCCACCGGAGAGGTTAATCGGCCCTAAATGGATGCCTATCCCTAAATTGCGGCTCCTGTTCAAACTCCCATTTATGCCAATATTGACAGAATGGGTCTTAAATGTTGAATTACTTATACTCTCGGTATCAGCGATGGACTGCATTTCGCCTTGAGTATCAGTCCTGTTTGAACCTACTTGAAATTGATATTCCAAAAAAGGATGTATTGCCGTTGACATTTCTTCAAAGCCGGAAAGAATTTCCCTTATGTCATTTAGGGTCAGGGATTCGGCCAAGAACACAACAGCATAGCTATCTTCTTCGGATTGCGGAACAATACCATTCAGAAGTTTATCAAGACCTTGTGTGATATAATCCTCAGAATACTCGGAGGGAACATTACTAAGCACAGCAATCGAATTTGTGGAAGGGAAGGAAAATAGGGCCTCCGTATCTTCCACGTTGTCAATCACCATCGTATGTGTTCCTGGAAAATTTCCCTTGATAGAAGCATTGAGAAGGTCGATGTTGCTTTTGCTGTCCTCGTTCCGGCCCAAGCCTTCATTTTTTACTACAAAGTACATTTCAGACGCAGTTGGGGTTCTGACCACAACAAGTGCAATCGTATGGTCTCCATCAGCAAAAAGACTTAGCACATTCTTGAAGCACTCGCCAGGTTTCTCTTTTTCATCAAATATCCAACGGTCAATCTTCAGCGCCCGGATGTTATTGGGGTAGCAAATCATTTCTTCTTTGTTATAGGTTTCATCAAAGTATATCGGGCTATAATCCGTAGTCAGTCGGGAAAGATACGCCTTATCCAACGTATATGCTATTTTGCCAAGGTTGTCCAACAGGACTTTTTCATCCGGTTTACCATTCGGCATGACAGCACCTCCCTTTATTTATTCCATCCCGAAAAAGCCAAGATAAGAGCAGCAACAGCAACAACCAGAACAACAGCTCCAATAATCAGCTTGGAATTTCCTTTTTTCTTGTTCACATAGTCGGCAACTTCATTCAAATAGTAAAGATACTCAGTATTAAAGCACTCAGCAGCAACGGCGCAAGAAAGTTCATCTAAATACTTTTCTGTCCACCGATCCATCGGAGTCTTATTTGGGTAACCGTGGCCAAAAAATGCAGCTTTTATATCAGGATCGTTTACTATTACATTCAGTTCTTCCGTCCCGATTTCACGGTACTTAATGTCCATCGCTATCTTTTCCCGCTTAACTGTTCCATCTAAAAGGTACTTATGGACATCAAACATTTTCTTTCTCCTTCCAAATAATTTGATTAAGTTGTTCCTGGCAACCAACAAGATCGGCAGCGGCGGTAGCTATTCTGTCCCCCAGCGCCATCATTGCGTCCCTGTTTTGAATGAGAGCTTTCATGTTCAGCGAATACTCAGAAAGGTGCAGTTCAAATTGTGACTTTATCTGCATCAACAGTGTTTCCAAAGATTTGCAGAATTCTTTAACATATTCATCACGCATCTCGCCTGCTGCACCAAGTAGCCGCTCCTCAACTGCATGGACAAAACCATCTTTATCCAGATATTCGACATCAAACAGCAGCACTTTATCAGTACGGCGGTGTGAGTCATAAATCTTTCCCACATCCGTCACCTGATCCAACTCCTTTATAGAAGGTTTAGGGACATCCACGAAATATTTCTTGGCAGAATCACTAATTTCGCCATTTTCGGATATAGCCTTTTGTACTGCTGCCATGAAAGAGTCTCTCTGCTGCTCCAGAAGGTTTTGGCGAACCGAACGGAAATTATCAGTGAAGTCCTTAAAAACACTGTCTATTATGGATCGAACCGCTTTTTTATCCTTATCTTTGACCTTGACCTTGCCCAGGCCGAAGAACCATCCCTTCAACCTGCGTTTAAGCGCATCTTTGGTATGACCAACAATGGTTCCATTCAATGTTTCGGGATCAAGTTTCAACGCCTTGAGGGTGCTACTCGGTATCGCATCGGGCGACATACGCATGGCCCCATATGCCTCGGCAATGGCAGATGTAATTGTTTCGGTCAGTTGATCTATATTCCTTTGAATGTCAGAAATTTGCTCCTGATTGCTGTCCCTCAAAGATTTGGCTCGATTGGCCAATTTAGACAAGGCCCGATCAACGCTATCAATAATCGCAAAGGCTTTAACTGCTGCGGCATATTTCTCGCCGTACTGCATAATCTCCTGCTCAAGAGCGTATAAACCAGCACAAATAGAAAGTGCCGCAGGTTCATCGCCATTCCCTTTTGCCTCTGCCAATGCGCTATCACACTTTTCCAGCATTTTACCAGTGGCGTTTTCGGAAGTCGCACAGCGATTTTGGCGATAGCAAAAGCTCGTAGGAACTACATCCATTTCCAGTGTAACTTTTCCGGCCTCAAAAAAGCCTCTGTCCTCGTCAGTTGCAATTCCATTTATAACGGCTTTTGCGGCATACCCATATCTTGCGGATATAAAAAACAGCTTTTTATCCGATAGCTTGATACTTAGAGTATCATCATCCTTACTCTTGATTGTCTGCTGTTGCAAGATGCGCCGCGCATCAGCGGTCTGTGTATCGGCCTTGTTAATTATGAAAAGGGATCGGCCAAGGTCAATACTTGTCCTGCTGTTGTTTTCTTCAGCCTTTCTTAGATGATCTAACAAGACGTTATTTCCTTCGCCCTCTAAACCATCTGGCTTCACAACAAAGATAAGGATGGATTGGCTCTGTTCCTCAAGGGCTTCACTTAATATTTGTTGATGCTCACGATAATTGCTGTCCGTCCCCGGCGTATCGTAAATTACAAACTGTACCTTCTCGCTATCCAACGGGATTGGGAACAGGATAGTTACCTCAGAGGCAATTTCTCCATCTTGGCGTCCATTTAGATGCTGAAGGATTTTATAGATTTGCTCATGTTGCTTGCTTCTGGATTCCTTAACATCATTCATCACTTTTTGAATTTCTGTCCTAACAACGCTTTCAGATGGTCCCTTTGAAAATTCAAAGCATTGTGCGGCTGGATTCCATTCGATCTCAGAAGTAACGCCGAAAATTGTAAACCCAATTTTGACATTCTCCCCTGGTTTGGGGCTGCATACCTTGAACATCTTGGCGGTTTCTGATTTGATACTCTCTGGCAGTATGCGATAACCCATAATTGCATTGATGAGGGCAGACTTACCTGCACTGTAAACTCCAGCAAAACAAAGGCTGACGCGATTATCAGATAAGCTATCAATTTTACCCTTGATATTTTGGATTTCCTCATGGATTTGACGTGCGAAGCTGTCTGCACTCTGTTTTACCTGATCGTTTTTCAGATCGACCTCATACAATTTCTGACGGTGGCTTGCCAAAATAGACGCTGCCTGTTCGCCGTATTTCTTGACCTCTAAATATGTTGTTGCCATATCAGGCAGTTCAATAAGCGAGGTTAAATTGATCTTACACTTCTCAGATTGAGCGTTATACAAATCAACCATCTGAACGAGGTCCTCATAATCAAGTTTCGTTGTAATCACCTGTATATCCACAGACTTCAGCCCATCAAAGGCATTGGCAATATCATCAAAAAAAGAGTTGCCATGATCTTGAAGAACGAATTTTCCTTTTTGCTTCATGTACTGCATCAGGCGACTGTCAGGCCGGATGGGTACATTGTGTCCATTTTGAAACCGCTGGAACTCAACATCCTTTTTTGCGGGATGATATTTCATCACCAGTATTTGCTTATTCATGCCCTACCTCCAAGTCTACTTTCTATCCTTGATTTCCTGCCACAGCTCCGTTGCTGTGTCCGCAATGAGCAGAGAATCTGCTACAATGAACGGCAGTTTTAGCCACCTGCTTCGCCTGCTTTGCGTAGCCATGAACGCTCCTAAAGATATCAATAGTAGCAAAGCGTTCTTACGATCCAAGCGATCCAGCCGTTCCTCAATAGTTTTTGGACTCACTGAAATAGCCTCCGTTGTTTTTAAGTGATAACTTCAATCAAGTCGCCCTGACTTCGTAACCACATATCTATTCCGGTGCCGAATACTTCCACCTCAACGGTATAAACACCACATTCTTCCGACAAGATAGTTGCGGTTGGTAGCCTGTCTAAGACAGCATCTATGTCATAGCCACAGTATTTGAATTTAACCTTTCTTAACTGACCACTATACATGAATTGGACTCTCTTTCGGAACTCTCCTTCTTCAAAACGGTTTTTATATGGCAAGGAAAACCTATCATCCAATACTTTGAGCCTCTTAATTCTATCTATTCGATAGATGGTAGGGAATGGATCATTTGCAATCGTAAACTTCTTTTTAACACCTTCATCTTCAATGAAAGCTGCAAAATAAAAGTAATATTCCGAGAACATGATGGAAACAGGCTTTATCCTGCGCTTCACTACGGTGTGATCCTTGATACGTTTATACCATACTTCGACACAGCGACATTCGCGTATTGCTTGCCCAATGCTCCACAAGGTATCAACGAATTTCTTCTTGTGCCGCGGCTCAACATAATGAAATGCCTCGTTACGAATTAGTTCTGCAACTGTATCTTTATTGGCCTCTGGCACACAGCAGGCAACCAGCTTATCAAGAATTGACATCATTTCAGTTTTTGTAAACGCTCTGCTGTCCAACAAAATTTTACAGACTGCCAGCACTTCGCTGTTAGATAGACTGGCCCCATATACTTGTTCCAGACGATACCCTTTGTGAAAGCGGTCATATATAATTGTGTTTATGCAACCGGAGTTTGAACTGTCATTTGCAAGGTAGGCGCGTATATCTTCTATATCTCGCTGAATACTACGCTCATTTACCCCATATTTTTGGGCTTCCTTGGCCTTGCCGATGGTATAACCGTTTATGAGTTTAGTATATATGGAAAGAATACGCCCTATTTTATCGTATTTAGCTTCTGACATAAAATCCTCCAACTTCTACATTATACACCTCTACAACGACAAAATATGTCTATCTCGAAAATCTCTTTGTATTTTCAACGACTTTCAGCAGAGCAATCATTATGCGACACAAGATTTCTCTAATTTAGTTATTCGACACTATCTCCCATGATACAACATATTATATTCTGCTGCGATTTATTTGTCAATCTTGATAAAATCCGCAGAATGTATAACACTGTGCTATCTTGAATAAGAACCAGGTCAGAAAGAACAACCTTTCTGACCTGGTTCCTATTTAACGATATATAAAATCTGCAAAAATAATTTCTTCAGCCCTTGCCTTACAGTTATTCATTAGCCCAACCCAAGCCACTTGATTTTCAGCTTTGAGTTGCTCTGTAATGCCTTCTTGCGTTGCCATCTGCTTCACAAGCTGAGAAAACATATTTTCAGCCTGTTGATTGGTGTCAGCCAGGTGACTATCCAACTTCCCGCTGAGTAGCAAGGCATTGTAAAGAGCTTTCCTGTGTTTTTGCAGATACTGTCGTCTGCGCTGGCCCCAGACACCCACAGGAACACTTTCCGACACAGTGAGGTTTGGAAGAATATAGTCCCCCTCTTGACGGTAGGTTCCACCCATTTGCTCAAATGTAGACTTTTCCATTATAATTACCTCCAAAATGTTGAATATCCCTGCAATCCAATCACATTCGGCTGTCTACAAATAGTAAGGGAGAGGTAACCTCCTTACGTTAC
>OFGN01002013.1_pt1 | contig 12113 bp, 9 predicted proteins | sample 1521821 | NCBI WGS metagenome assembly OFGN01 (sample SAMEA3504094, study PRJEB24116) | mouse gut metagenome | biome: mouse gut; feature: mouse-associated habitat; material: faeces | place: Denmark | collected 2011
CAGGCTTGCCAGTCACGGAGTCCAGCTTGGTCAGGGTTAAACTGCAAAGAGGCTCATTGAGAAACACAAGGGTCTGTGTGTCCTCCGGGTTGACGGTGACGGTCTGCGTCTGGGTGGACTGGTCGATCACATAGCCTGGAGCCGCCTTTACCTCCTTGGCGACGATAGTACCGGTCACGCCGGAAATGCGGATTTCGCCCTTATCGTCCGTGGTGTAAAGACCGTTGCTGGAGAGGTGGCCGTTGGCATTGTCCACATAGCCGCCGTTGGCGTAGGTGAGCTGGAACTGCGCCCCGGCGATGAAATTCCCGGAAATACTGTCCTTTTTCTGGATAACCAGAGTCCCGGCCCGTTTATTCCAGAACGTGAGCTGCTGAACCTCGCCGCCCTTGATGAGAATGTCCTGCGGGGTTCCGTCAAGAACATAGCCCTCCACGGTCTTGATTTCTCTGGCAATCACGGTGGTGCCGGGTTCGATGCCGTACAGAACGATCTCGCCGGCGTGATCAGTATAATAGACTCCGTCATCCGGTCCGACCGCTGCGCCGCTTCCATCAACTACTTTGAAGGCTACACCGCTCAGAGGTTCGTTTGCAGTCCCCTCAATAAATTTGCGGATGATAAGGGTCGTGGCCGGTTCGTTGTCAAAGGTCAGGCTGTTGGCAACGCCAGTCCGGACAACGATGTTTTTCGGGGTCTCGTCCTTGATATAGCCCGTAGGGGCTTTGCTTTCGGACACTACGATGGTGGCGTTAGGTGCCAGCCCGGAGACGGTCACAGTCCCATCGGTCCCGGTGATATACCGGCCATTGTTGGGGCCGATGGCCCGGCCCTCGCTGTCCCGGACCAGGAACTCCGCCCCTTTCAGCGGCTTCTTGGTCACAGCGTCCCGTTTGAGGATGGTCAACGTGCAGAGGGGGTCATCGTAAAAGCGGAGGGTCTGCGTATCCCCGGCATTGACCACCACAGTCTGCGGGGTGGGGTCCGCCTGATAATTGTCCGGGGCCTTTACCTCGGACACTACATAGGTTCCGGGGAGCAGCTTGGACAGGACGATCTGGCCGCTGCGGTCGGTGGTGTACAGGCCGTTGCTGCTGGTCAGGCCCTCATTGTCCGGGGTCAGCTCCCCGTTGGCGTTGGTGATTCTGAATTGAGCGCCGGAGAGGGGCAGTTTCGTTACGCTGTCGTACTTCTCCACAATCAGCCCGCCCTTGGGGGTGTTGGTGACAATGACCGTCTGTGTGTCGCCGTTGGCCCCAATGACCACGTTGGTGCTGGGGCTGTCCATGACATACCCTGCCGGGGCTTTTGTTTCAGTCAGTACATAGGCCCCCGGCGCGAGGTTGGTAACGCGGATTTCGCCGTTGCTGTCGGTGATAAACAAGCCGTTCTGCGTCAGGGTGCTGTCGCCAATTACGCCGTCCAGCCCCACTTCACACCCTGCGGCGGTAGCCAACCGCCGAAACTCCGCGCCGGGGAGGGGCTGGCCGGTGAGACTGTCCCGTTTCTGGATAATCATGGAGCCTTTCGGCTGGTTCTTAAAGGTGAGGGTAACGGTGCGGCCCTCCTTGATCTGCACGGTCTGGCTCTGGCTGTCGATGATAAAACCGGCAGGGGCACGGGTTTCCGTAACTACAACGCTCTTGCCGGGTTTTAGCCCGCTAATGCGGATTTCGCCGTTCTCGTCGGTGCGGTAAACACCGTTGCTGTCCCCGATCAGGGTGCCGTCCGCGTACATGATTTTGAACTCGGCGTCCTGGAGTGTAATGCTGGGGTTGACGGAGCATACCTTTCTGATAAGCAAAATCCCGTCCGGGGCGTTGTCAAAGCGGACGGTGACAACACTCTGTTCCCCACTGTCGGCCAGAAACACCGTCTCGGAGGCATTGATGATGGAATACCCGTCAGCCGGGTCTACCTCCTCCACCACATAGGTTCCACTTTGCAGCCCCGTCCAGATGGCGGTGCCGTTCTTCCCGGTCACTTTCTGCCCGATGACAGTGCCGCCCGTGCCGGAAGTGCCGCCCAGATAGCGGAGCTGGAAGGTGCATCCCGGCAGAGCCTCGTGGGTCACGCTGTCGTACTTTTCCACAATAATTCCATTCAGCGGCTCATTCTGGAAGGTCAGGGTCTTACTCTCGCCGCCGTGGATAATGACCTTTTGCGTGGTGGGTTCCTTCATCTGAAAGCCGGGGGCGGGGGCCACCTCGGTCACGGTGTACTCGCCGGGGTACATCTTCTTTCCCTGTTCATGCACCTTGATTTCGCCCCTGGCATCGGTGAAAATATACCCGTAGTCGATGGAGCCGGGGGCCTCCGCCGCCTCGCCGTTGCTGGTGTAGGTGACGTGGAACTTGGCCCCCTCAATAGGAGCGCCCGCCACGCTGTCCTCCTTAAAAATGGTCAGCTCCGGGGCCTTGTGGTTGCGGAAAACCAGCGTCTTTTCATCGCCTGGGTGCAAGGAAATTGTCTGCACACGGTCTTTGTCCTTATCCGGCAGATAATAGGGCGCGGGTACAGATTTCTCCGTCACCTCATATGTGCCGGGGGCAACCCGCAGGGTAGCCTTGCCGTCCTCGCCGGTAGTCCAATCGTCCTGATAGTCCCCGTTGATAGCTTTTACGGTGAACACAGTGCCGGGGACAGGCTTACCACTGTCAGCGTCAACCTTGGAGATCGTCAGCTCCGGCTTTTTAAGATTCTCAAAAATGACTTCCTTCTCATCGCCGCCATTCAAGCTGATGGTCTGGGTTGGCTCATCACTGATACAGTACGGCTCCGGGACAGACTTCTCCGTTACGCGATAACTGCCGGGAGCAACCCGCAGCTCCACGGAGCCGCTGGCCTCGGTGGTAACTTCGTGGCGGTAATCGCCGTCAATGGCTTCCAGCAGAAACACCGTACCGGGGATGGGATTGCCCGTACCCTTTTCAATTTTGGTAATTTTCAAAAGAGGCTGTTTGAAATTATCAAAAATCAGCTCCTTATTGTCACCAGCCTCCAGCCAAATGGTCTGCGTGGGTTCATCCCCCACCACATAGGGGGCGGGAACGGACTTCTCAACCACTTCATAGCTGTCCACGGGGATATTGGAGAGGACGGCCCTGCCGTCTGCGCCGGTAGTCACATCGTTGTGGTAGCCGTAGTGGATGCCCTTGATCTCAAAATGGGTATTGGGGATCACATCTCCAGTCTGCGCGTCCCGTTTCAGAATCGTCAGGTTGGGGAGCCGCTTGTCGGAGGCTGTCACGGTGACGGTGCCGCCGCCGTTGATAGTGGCCTGATCCACATGGGCGATGACCGGCTCTGTGAGGGTGGCGTAGGGAGCCGGGGCACTCACCTCCACAAAAGCGTACATTCCCTCGGTCACATCGGTGACGGTAATGGAGCCGTCCGCTTTGGTGGCCTCCGTGCCGACAATCTGGCCGTCCTTGATGATGTTGAACACCGCGCCGGGGAGGGGATTGTCGCTGTCATCCAGTTTGATAAGTTTTACCTTTACCTTGGCGTCATTTTCAAACACCAGGGCAATGTCGCTCTTGCCGTCCCAGCGGAAGGACTGCTTAGTCTTATTCACATCGGGGCTTTTGGTGTAGCCCTCCGGGGGTGTCACTTCCTCGGCGGTGTAGCTGCCAATGGGCATATCCTTCCAGGGAACGTCGGTCAGATAGCCGCCCTCGCCGGTGATGAAGGTTCCAGTAAAATCATTGTCCACGCCCTCAATTTTAATGACCGCCCCGGCGAGGCCCTTGGTGGGGTCATCCGCGTCCACCTTGCGGATACTGCCCTCGCCGGTGATTTCGGGGCTGTCGGCAAAGGTGACGGTTACGGTGTTATTGCCATTGCTGGGCAGGACCACATACTGCGGGCCAGCGTTGTCGATCTCATAGCCCTCCGGGGCCTCCAATTCAGTCACGGCGTAAGTGCCCGCTTCCAGGGCGGACAAGGTATAGGTTCCGCCGCTACCCGTTACGATCTCCTTGGAGTAGGTGCCGTTTTCAGAAGTCACCTTAAATCTCGCTCCGGGCAGGCCCTTGTTGGGATTGGTGCTGTCTACCTTCTTGACAGTGAGATCATACTTCTCACGGGTGATATTCAGTTCCCCAATCATAATGGCCTGTACGTCGCTGGCCGGATGATAGTTAGAGCCGGGGCCAGTGTAAGCGTACTCATAGACGGCGCAATCGCCCCATACGCCCTGCGCCCCCAGGTCGAGGATATACTGGGCGCGGTCACGGAACGATCTGCCGTCCATCGTATCGTCAATGCTGGTATAGCTGGTATGCTCCAGATTGTTATAGACGTACAGCAGTTCCTCGGCGCAAGCGGTCACGGGGTCTGCCAGCAGACCGGCCTTGTAGCGCCAGACAATCGCCTGCACCCAGGCGTTCATCGTCCATGTGTAGTCGCTGTCCCACACATCATCCACGTTCAGGGCGTGGGCTTGATCGGTAAATACGCCGGTAGAGTGGGCGTAGAAAAAGGCCATCATGGTCTTGACGGTGGGATCGGAAATGGACTGGGGATTACCCCACGTGTGGCCCTCCAGGGACCAGCCCATGCCCTTGCCTTTCTCGGCGCAGAAGCCCATGGTACTCTTTCCATTAAGCCCAAAGTGCATCTGGTGGAGATGGCAGGTGCCCAGAGCCGGGGATTCATATTTGACCCCGTTATGAGTACAGTCGTCCATCTTGATGGAGCTGGGGCTTGCCGCCAGCGCCGTGGCAGGCAGCAAGCCCAAGATACACACCAGCACCAACAGCATAGCCGTTATGCGGGTGAGGGAGAACCGGATTTTTTTCATATGTTAAAAAACTCCTTTCCATTTTGCGGTATAAGAAAAGGCCCTTCAGCATGGGGCTGAAAGACCTTTCCATATCCGTATTCAGTTATTCGTAGGGATTGTGGGTGTTCGGTCTGCCAACGATCATATAACAGTAGGTTGCGCCGCCGCTTTCAGTCACACCCACGCCAATACCGTCACAGTCTGGCTTTATCATGGTTTCAAAGTGTCCTGAAGAATTAAGCCAGTTTTCGTGGGCGTGTTGGGCTGCATCCTCTGCGGCAACACCAGTGAATACCGTCAGGTTTATGCCAAAACCGTAAGGATAGCCGCTGTCAATCACGGCTTCGCATTCCTCCTGGGTGTGGTGCCAGGAATACCGCTGATCCGAGAGGGCTTGTGCGGCGTCCATCAGGGCCTCGTTGACTGGCAGCTCCGCCACGCCGTTGGCCTTGCGGGTCTGATTGATAAGCTGAATCAATTCCTGGCGAATCTCCATGTTGTCCGCCAGGGCGGAGCTGGTTTCACCGGCAGGAGAGGATGGACCGTCCGCTTCCACGGTAATTGTCACGCTCCCTGTCCGCCCGTCCGGGGCGGTCACGGTGATGGTGGCCTTACCAGGAGCCTGCGTCTTGGCCGTCCAGTAGCCCAGCACATTTTCTACACGCACAATGGCGGGGTCGCTGGAGACTGCGGTACAGCCCGGTTCCGAAACGATCAGGCCGCTCCCTTCCCCCGCTTTCAAGGTGGTCCCCTTGTAGCTGCTCACCCGAATGGAATCCGTCTGTGCCGGGGCTGTGCCGGTGTATGGCGCGTCGCTGTCAATCTGAACGCCGTCCTGCCAGTATACGTTGAAGCCCACCGCCTGTCCAATGTCCCGCAGCTTCACATAATTGTTGCCGCCAATGCTGTATGCGGTCATCTGAACCTGCTGGCCGTCCACGTAGATGGGCTGGACAGATAATTCCGCTATGACCCCTGCGGCATAGGCGGTCCCACCGCCGAACAGCACCGCTCCAACCAGCATACCCATTACGAAAGTGAAATACCTGTTTTTCATTTTGACGCCTCCATTTCTGTCTATCCGGGAGTTAGCTGCATCTAACCAAGTATATCATAGCAGAAATGGAAATATTTGTCAAGCGGTTTTGCGAAAGTTTTTCCTTAACTTTCGATGCCTTTCACGCACCAGCGGTATTCCCGCTCATTCCTCACACAAGTATAGAGGGTGATCTGGTTGTCGCTGGTGGAGGCGGTGCCGCTGTTGTCCGTCTCGCTGACCTTCTCCACGCTGGTGACAGAGTAGGTGCGGGTCCCCTCCTTGGTGGTGAGGGTGATGCTGTCCCCGATGCTCAGCGTATGGATTTTCCCGAAATAGGAGTTGGTGCCCCGGTTGTGAGCGGCCAGACAGACGTTGCCATTCCAAATGCTGGTGTCGGTGAAATGGCCCACGCCCTTGGTCAACGCCGCGCTGTCCGTTCCCTGGACGATCTTGGCGGTAAGGCCAATAGCGGGAATATGCAGACTGCCCAGGGTTCCGTCCGTATAGTAGCTGTCCTGGGTCACATCCGTATAGCCAACGCCGCCGCTCCCCGTCCAGGTGCTGGTGGAAAAGCTGTGATCGGGGAGGTTGGGCAGAGCGGAGCCGTCCACGCTGGGCAGGGTGGTGTAGTCCACATTCCCCAAGCTGTTGACCAGCCCGCCGTCCATGCCGCCGGGGGCAAGGTTGGGGGTCAGGTACTCGCCGGAGTTGGGGAGGTAGCTGGTGGGCGTTCCGAAACCGGGCGGCATCCGGGCGGCGGTCTTGCTCCGGTTCGTGTTCTGATCTTCTTCCTCCCGGTGAATGACCTCCTGGGAGGTGGGCTTGCCGAACAGATAATCGTCCGCTCCATCAAAGTCGTACTCCAGGGCGCTGGCCGGGGAGACGAACAATGTCACCAGCAGAGACGAAATAAGCAGGGCCTTCAAATAGGTTCGCAGCTTCAAGTGTCTGATCTCCTTTCTCTCATTTTCATCACGCTCCACCCGCCAGCGGCCAAAAGTGCGGCAATGCCGCCTGCACAGCCGAGTACGGAGAGCATTGTAGAGGGTGCGGGGCCGCTCTGGGGCGCAGGGGGCATCTCCTGAGACGTATCCGCCCCGGTCAGGCCGCTGTCCTGGGGCGCGTTGGTTTTCGTATCGTGATAGGGCACATCCGTACAGCCGAAGATGGCGGTATAGGTCACGATCTCGCAGTTGGTTTTGGCAACCTCGCCGGTGTAGTCCGCTGTGACGGTGTAGCCGGTGGCATAGCGGCTGGTGACGGAGCCGGTATAGCTGGCGGTGGCGGTATAGCGCACCACCACATCCTCACCCTCCATATTCGTGGAATCGGACCACTTCACATCCGCCAGCGTCAGCGTCCTGCCGCCCTCTGTCACCGTCTTGGGAACCAGGGACAGGTCCGCGTCGGACAGGTTGGGATAGGTCCGGCTGGCGGAGAGGTTCCGGGTGGAGGTCTTGTAGCCCTTGACCTCCGCCTGGACGCTGTTGTAGTCCAGCTTCAGCATTCCGGCATAGCCGTCCTCCGTCTCCGCCTCGATCTCCGGGGCAAGCTGCTTCAAAATCTCCCCCAGATCGCCGGTGGCGCTGTCCGTGGTGACGGTCTTGGTCAGGGGCTGGGTCTCCACGCCGATCTCATCCTTCCGGGTCATTTCCATCAGGTGGAAGGTCCTGCCGTATTCCTCAAAATCCTCTGTGGGAATACCGGCGGGATCGTCTGAACGGGAAAGCTGGTAGACCTTGCGGATGCGGGGCTGGTCAAAGTCCCCGGCGGTGTAGGATTCTACCTCCACCGGGTAGTAGCAGGCAGCGGAGCGGTCCGCAGCCAGGGCGGGGGGCGAGGCCGCGCACAGAAGCAGTGCGGCAGTACACAGCAGCGTGACGATTCGCTGTATTTTCATAACGATCAGTCTCCTTTCTGAATTTTGTGTGATTGCAGTTTGAGCCGCTATGTACTAAGGCGGGACCCGCAGGCGGCGGAGCAGGTTGCGGTGGGTCAATCCTTATCCCCTCCCTCCGGGCCGGACGTGGCGAAATAGGCTTCAAATTCCTGCCGCTGGGCGGGGGTCAGGGAGGTGAAGCGTTCCCCCTCAAAGCCGCACAGCAGGAAGGTCCCGGCGATGAAGTCCCCGCTGTCCGTGGGATTCTCCCGGTTGGGCATGAGCTTCATGTGCTTGCCCTCGCTGTTGCAAATCAGCATGACCCGCTGGGGCAGGTAGCACCCGGCCTCGATAGGCCCGCCCACAATCTGCTGAAAGGCTTCCAGCGTGTCCTCCACCTGGGCGGGGTGGGGAGCCACGCCGGGTTCTACCACCAGAATGTCGATTTTGTTTGCCATACAGAAATCCTCCTTCGTCTGTCCGGTTTATATTCCAGCCGCTTCCTGGGCCAGATCGTGGCTGACCAGGGATGCGTAATACTGGCTGATGGTCGTGGGCGCGTTGTAGAGCGCCGCCAGGGTGTACGCCTTGATGTTCTTCACCAGCGTGGTGTTCTGGCTCAGGCTGTCCAGAACATAGGCGATATGCTCATGGGTGAGCTTCAGGAACCGGCTTTTGACCACGCCGGTGGGCATTTCCTCTCCGGCGATACGGATGAAGTCCCGCCGGGAACAGCAGACCTCCACCATAAGCTCCACATAGCCCTCCAGCGTTTCCTCATCGTAGGGATGCTCTTGGAGCAGGAGGTCAAAGTCGATATTTTCTTTTATCAGCTCTCGGTATCTATCCATCTCATCCATCCTCATCCGGCTCTTGGGTCGACCGGCAGGGGGAGAAGCAGGAGGCGCGGGGGTAGGGGGAAGGATGGATGGGTCAGTATCGTTCAGATCAGTATTTTTCTTTTCAGTCTTATTAGGAGCGGAAAAATCGCAGTCAAGACCGCGTGTTTCCAGCGGTGCAGACTGCGGAATTTCCGCAGTCAAGAGTGCGGCGCTGTCCAGCGGTCTTGACCGCTGATTTTCCGCAGTCTGGGGAGCCGGAGGCGGCGGGGTCTGTCCCGGCTTCTGGGGCTGGCCGGGTTCCGGGGGCAGGACGAAGTTCTTGACGTAAATCCGCGTGGGCCGTCCCTGGCCCTGCTTCTTCCGCTCGATCAGGCCAATGCCGTCCTTGTCCAGCTCTCGGAACAGCTTTGTGGCCTTGTCCTTGCCGCAGCCCATGAGGTTCATAGCGTCCTCCTGGGTGAAGTAGATGTAGACACGCCCATCGCTGTCCATCCAGCCGTTTTTGATGGACAGCCCCATACGGTCCAGTAGCAGGCCGTAGAGGACCTTGGCCTCAATAGAAACGCTCTTGTAGCGGGGGTCTGTCAGCAGGGTCTTGGGGATGCGGTAAAAGCTGTACTGGTCCGCTTCGGTCCCGTAATAGTAGTCCAGGTTCAGATTTGACGGCATAGTGATTGCCTCCTTTGTGATGTGCGGAAAAACAAAAAAGCGCCCCGGTGACTGTTGATAGTCACCAGGGCGCTCATGCTTCTGCCGCTTGTCATTTTGGCCGTAAACGCAAAAAAGCCCACCCGCAACTGAATTTTAGTCAGTTGCGGATGGGCTTGTCTGATTGATTATGCTGCCGATCTCACACGGACACACAGCCCGTTCATGGGGAGGCCCTTGTACCCAACGAGGTAATAATCCTCTCCGTTGTGCTCCACAACGGTCCGGGTCCAGTAGGGAACATCGTGGTATTCGTCCGTCACCAGGGCTTCAACTGTGCTTCGGCAGTCGTAGAAGTGACCTTTGGCGGTCCGATATTTCCCAGCGGACCCTTTCCGTAGGGTGCTGACCTCGGTGATGGGCTGGGTCAGATAGGAAATGTACTCCTGCACATCCGCCAGCCGGTCCGTGATACGCCGCAATTCCTCCAGGAGAAGGAGCTGCTCGCCATCAGCAAAATCAATGTCGAGGCCGCTCAAATCATCATAGTCCGGGTAGGTAGAGAATTTGAGAAACTGCGCAATGCGCTGGTTCAGCTTGACAGCCTCTGAAAGCACCATTTGTAAATCAGCCATGTTAAGACCCCTTTCCTATAAATGTTGAATTTTCCACGTTTCCAACAAAGACACGATCACTTCCTCCATTTGCTGGGCGGTGTAGGTCTGCGGAAAGTATTGGCGCAGCCTCGTTTGCTTTAAAACTACCTGTACAGCGGCGGGATGTTCCGCTTTCAAAAGGGCTTCAATGACGGTGGGGGTCAGGGTGCCGTCCTTGCTGTGCTGCTTGATCTTTACAAGTTGGCCTTTGCTTGGAATCAGATTCAGCTTGTCCATCACCGATACAAGGTTCGTCTGTTCCTGCGCTGTCAGAGCGGAAATATAGTCGGCGGCTGTGCTGAACGACAGTTTATCTTCGTCCACCAAGACCAACAGGGGCCGGATCAGCTTCGTCAAAGCTATGTACCGAGTAATTGCCAAGCCACAGCTTTCTCCTGCTTCCAGTGCAATCCTTTCTCGCGCTGGTAACTTTGGAACGCCGCGTTCTAAAGTGAGATCACGCCGTTGACCCTGATGCTTCAAGGCTTCCAGTTTCATTTTATAGGCAAAGGCTTTTTCGCTAGGCAGGATTTTCTCCCGCTGGAGGTTGCTGTCCACCATGATAATAGTCGCTTCGTCATCATCCAGTGTCCGAACGAGTACCGGCATGGTGGCCTTACCCGCCAGCTCACTCCCCCGCTTGCGCCGGTGGCCCGCTATGATCTCATAGCCGCCCTCTTGCCGGGGGCGGACGATACCGGGAGAGAGAACGCCGCTTCGTGCGATACTCTCCACTGTTTTCTGCATCGCTTCATCATCCCGTACCTGGAAGGGATGATTTTTGAAAGGGAACAGCTCTGACAGAGGGACCTCCTGCACCAGATTATCGTTGACCTCTGCCGGTCCACTTGTCTGAAACAAAGCGTCATAACCGGTCAACTGTATCTTGCTGGCGCTGCTTTTCATGCCAGAACCTCCCGCGTCAACGCGGCATACGCAGCGGAGACTTTACCGGCAGGGTCATGAAGGTAGATGCTCCGACCCTCCGCGCTGGTTTCTGCCGCCCGGATGGACAAGGGGATAATGCTGTCAAAAATGCGTACACCGTTACCATAGGCATCTCTCAACAGTTCCACGATCTCGCGGGAGTAGTTGGTTCTCATATCCGCCATGGTTATGAGAATACCCGCAATGTCCAGGTGGGGGTTGATTTTCAGCTTCACTTTTGATATGGTATGGATAAGCTGTTCGAGGCCCTTGATGGAGAGGTAATGCGCCTGCATGGGAATCACTACTTCGTCAGCAGCGGCCAGGGCATTGATGGTCAGCATACCCAGGGATGGGCAGCAGTCCAGCAGGATCACATCGTACTGTTCGCGGACACTGTTCAGGTATTCGCGCAAGATTGTCTCGCGGCTCATGGTGTTCACCAGCGTGACCTCCAGGCCAGATAATTCGATGTTGGCGGGAAGGAGATCAACGCCCTCCGCCTGATGAATGATGCCCATTCCGGGAAGTACAGGCTTGTCCGTAATGATAAATCCCAGCACATCGGCAAGGGTCCCTTCAAGCTGGTCCGGGTGCTGATAGCCCAGGCTGGCGGTAAGCGAACCTTGGGGGTCTACGTCCACCAGGAGGACCTTCTTGCCTTCCCGTGCCAGCCCGATTCCCAAATTGACCGTTGTTACAGTCTTGCCAACTCCGCCTTTCTGGTTACAGATTGCCGTAATTTTGGCTGTTTTGCTCATTTTGGCCTCCTTCTATGTTCATAGAATAAAAACAGGACTAAACCAGTGCGCCCCTTGCTGTGGGGTGTTGCTGATTTAGTCCTATTTTAACAGGCCCGTCTTGATAATCCTTGTGGTTCCCACCTCTTAACTCGTACTTGCAGAACTCGATTTGACTTTCAATGCTGATACTGTCCTTGCGGTCCACGGACTGTCTGGCGTAGATCGCGTCGATACGATTTTCCATGATAGCTCCTTTCCTGTCGGGAAATGGAGCTGTCAACCTTTACAAGTATATTATACTAAAGACAGCCCCAGGGCACAAGGATGTGGGGAAACGCAGAAAGGCAGCACCAAAAAAATGCCGCCCTTCAACCTTGCCCCACTTCTGGTCACAGTGGCCAGAAGTCCAGCGAGGATAAATCCATTTCGATCCATGATTGCGCCGTATTTGCCACGCGCCCCCGGCACAGGGGGAGCATCCCAGGCCGCCGTTGGCTCCGGCTGTCATAGCTCCGCAGACAAAGCGACAACTCTCCGCTCCTTTCCCTCCGCTATCCTTATATTTATCTATACTGCATTTTGCGGCCTGCCTG
>OFGN01002015.1_pt1 | contig 12111 bp, 11 predicted proteins | sample 1521821 | NCBI WGS metagenome assembly OFGN01 (sample SAMEA3504094, study PRJEB24116) | mouse gut metagenome | biome: mouse gut; feature: mouse-associated habitat; material: faeces | place: Denmark | collected 2011
CAAGTGGTTGACGAACGATAAGTTTCAAAGTTTCTAAGTCGAAATACTCATCAATAGTACGCTTGTTGATAGTGATACTACCATTGCCACCAGGGATAAGACGAACTCTTGCGATAGCTTTCTTTCTTCTACCAGTTCCCCAGTATTGAACTTTCTTTTTAGCTTTAGCCATAATTTGTATTCCTCCTTATTAGAATTTTAATTCTGTAGGTTGTTGAGCTTGGTGATTGTGCTCAGCACCTTTAAATACTTTTAATTTAGTAATCATATCACGACCTAAAGAGTTTTTAGGAAGCATACCTTGAACAGCTCTTGTAAGTGCTTTGTCTGAATCTTCAGCCATACGCTTTTTAAATTGAATCTCTTTAAGACCACCGATATAACCAGTGTGATAACGATAATATTTTTGCTCTAATTTTTTACCTGTAAGAACGATTTTGTCAGTGTTGATAGCGATAACATAGTCGCCACAATCAACGTTAGGAGTGTAGCAAGGTTTGTTTTTGCCTCTTAGTACACTAGCGATTTGGCTTGCAACTCTACCAAGTACAAGACCATCACAGTCTACAACATACCATTTTCTTTCGATTTCTTCAGGCTTTGCCATATATGATTTCATGGTAAAAAACCTCCGATAAATTTTATAATTGTGAAATGACAATTTTCGGGGGGCTAATCCTTAAATTATACATTTTCATACGCTTAATTATTTTATAATATAAACAATATTATGTCAAGCAAAAAATCGACTATTTTTAATTTTTTAAAAATTTTTTCCAATTTGCTTTAAATAATCATTTTTTAGAAAGATTAATTCTTAAAAAACTCATATAATAAGTTGAAATTTTGTTTCATATTGATAGCTTTATTAAATTAAATATACAAAGCAAACAATAAAAAGACTTTGTATATCAATAAAAAACTTCTTCCAAAGTAAGTGGGTGTGCGGGAGCAGTTAAGCCACCAAAACTTCTATCCCCAGTCTCAAACATTTTGTCTAAAACGCTTATATCAAGTTTCCCCCTTGCGATATCAAGGGAAGTTCCTATAATAATGCGAACCATATTATACAAAAAGCCATTTGCAGTAATTTTTATAGTAATGCAATCTTTGTTTTGTAGATGAGATATATCGTAAATTGTCCTTTCAAAATTAGTAATGTCCGAACCGCTTGACATAAAAGCTTTAAAATTATGAGTGCCTTTAATTTTATCTAAAGCTTGATATAGCAAATCAATATTAATTTTGTATGGATATTGATAATATTTTTTGTATAGCGGGCGATTAATGTTTGTCAAAAGAATTTTATAGCTATATGTTTTTGCTTTAGCATCAAACCTTGCGTGAAAGTCGTCATTCGCTTTGTCGCAAGTTAAAATTGATATGTCATCGGGTAGAATTTGTTGCAAGCAATAAGGAATTTTATTGTCAGGTATGTCAGTTTGTGCATCAAAATGAATTACCTGTGCTTTTGCAGAAACACCGCTGTCAGTTCTACCACTTGCAATTATTTTTGTATCACAACCAAACAATACAGAAAGTGCTTTTTCCGTCACTTCTTGAATTGTCACGGCGTTAGGTTGAATTTGAAAACCTGAATAGCTTTCTCCATCATATTCCATTATACATCTATATCTTGCCATTATCCTATCCAACTTTTAAATAAATTAAAAATATAATAATCAGTGCCAAACAATATTGATTCCGCTGGTGCTTTTGTAAGATAGCAGTCAAGCATAATAAGCACAATTAATACTGCCAAAATTAAAAAAGCAATCAAATCACGATAACTGAAACTAAGTTTTTTCATTTTAGTTCTGTTTTGTGTTGCATTGTAGCATCTTGCGTCCAAAGCATCTGCAAGTTCGTCAGCTCGTCTAAAACTGCTAACAAATAGCGGAATTAAAATTGGAACCATAGATTTAACTCTTTCGTGAACTTTGCCTGTATCAAAAGCTGCACCCCTTGCTTTTTGTGCTGCAATAATTTTATCTGTCTCTTCCATAAGAGTAGGGACAAATCTCAATGCAATGCTCATTGTAATAGCAATATCGTGTACAGGTACTTTAATATACTTTAATGGTTTTAACAAACTTTCTATTGCATCGGTAAGTTCCATTGGTGTTGTAGTCAAGGATAGCATACTCGTACCTATTACCAAAAGTGAAAGTCTTAATGCAAGTTTAATAGTAAAGTCAATCCCTCTGTCAGTAATAGTAAATATCCACCAAGATGCTAAAACATTGCCTTCGTCATACAAAAACAAGTTGATAAATCCCGTAAATATTAATAGGAAAATAATCAATTTTATGCTTTTAAGTACGATTTTCAGTGGGATTTTTGCAACAATTGTAACAATCGTCAAAAAAATGCACACATAAAAGAATGCTGTATATGATTTTGCAAAAAATATAAACACCATATACAAAAGACTGAATATTAGCTTAGCTCGTGGGTCAAGTCTATGCAAAGGGGAATTGGTTGGGTAGTATTGCCCAAATGCCATATCTCTCATAAAGCACCCCCTTGATTTTTGTATTTTGCAATAGCACAAACTAAATCTTGTGGAGTTATAATATCGCCTTCAAGATTAATTCCGTTTGCTTTTAAATGATTATTAACTTTTACTGCAAGCGGTATATCAAGACCGATTTGCAATAATTCTTCAGAATGAGTAAATAATTCGCTTACAGGCAAGTCAAAAGCAATTTTAGAGTCGTTAAATACAATAAGTCTTGTGCAGTATTGTGTAATTTCGTTTATATCGTGTGAGATAACAATTATAGTTGGGGTAATAGTGTTTTTTAAGTTTGTAATCAAATTTAAAATCTGTCTTTTACCAATTGGGTCAAGCCCTGCAGTAGGCTCGTCCAGTATCAAAACTTTAGGCATCATAGCAAGTACGCCTGCAATTGCAACTCTTCTTTTTTGTCCGCCTGACAAGTCAAAAGGTGAGCGGTCTTTGTAGTAGTCATAGTCAAGTCCTACTGCTTGCATAGCTTTTCTTACTCTATCTTTTATTTCTTCTTGTGATAATTTTAAGTTTTTAGGGCCAAAAGCAATGTCTTTTGCCACAGTATCTGCAAAAAGTTGGTATTCGGGATATTGAAAAACCATACCTACTTCCTGTCTCAATTTTCTCAAATCCGGCTTAGGCTTTTTTTGAGTAAGATTTATATCAAAAACTCTTATTTCGCCTTCCTGAGTTTTTATTAGTCCGTTTAAATGTTGTATAAATGTGCTTTTACCGCTACCTGTGTGACCGATAATTCCTAAAAAATCCCCTTCGTTTATGGTAACTGAAATGTCGTTTAAAGAAACTTTTTCATAAGGAGTTTTTTTGCTATAAGTATGTGTAAGGTGTTTTACTTCAATATTTTGCATAACTCCTCCTTAAGACTTTCTTCTGTTAGTATATTACCATCAATTTGTATGCCTTGAGCTTTTAAATCGTTTGCAATTGCAAGTGGCAACGGCAAATCAAGCCCACTACTTTTTATGAGTTCGGTTTGTTTAAAAATGTTTTCTGGAGTGTCAATAGCAATTATTCTTGCATCATTCATAATGGCAACTCTGTCGCAATCAACAGCTTCGTCCATATAGTGAGTAATCCAAATTATAGTAATGTTTTCTTCTTTATTAAGTTGTTTTGCTACCTGCAAAACTTCTTTTCTGCCTTGCGGGTCTAGCATAGCAGTGCTTTCGTCAAAAACGATAATTCTTGGCTTTATTGCAAGTATTCCTGCAATTGCAATCCTTTGTTTTTGTCCGCCAGACATTTTAAAAGGTGTAGATTTTTTATGTGATGACATACCTACTTTTTCAAGTGCCCAATTAACTCTTTCAATTATTTCTTCTCTAGGTACACCTAAATTTTCTGGTCCAAAAGCAATATCATCTTCCACAATGCTTGCAATCATTTGATTATCGGGGTTTTGAAAAACCATACCGATATTACTACGAATTTCAAAAATTTTAGAAATATCTTTTGTGTTCACGCCAAAAATTTCCACTTCACCCAGTCTTGGAATAAGCAAGCCGTTTAGTATTTTAGCAAGGGTAGATTTACCGCTGCCATTATGCCCAAGCAATGCAATAAATTCGCCTTCATTTACATCAAGGCTTACATTATTAAGTGCACGAACAATACCGCCGTTTTGAGTTTTATATTCAAGTGTAGCACCGCTTATGTGGATTGCGTTCATTAATACTCCTAAATCTGTAAAATCTTTTAGATAACTATATCATATAATAATTAAAAAGTAAAGTTTATGGTAGTTATAAAATCAAAAGAATACCGCAGTATTTTTAAAAAGTAACCTATTTTATGCTTTTTAGCATAAAAAGGACAATTTTTGGCTATTGACAATAGTTCGAATTTATAATATAATTATTGTAGTTATATAGTCTTGGAGGAATTATGAGCGAAAATTTTGATAAACAATTGGTTGTTCCTGTGCCTAATGAAAGGCAAATGGCAATTTTAAATATGGGGTATTACAATTTTATACATTTTGGGCTAAACACTTTTACTAAAAAGGAATGGGGAAGCGGACAAGTTCCGACATCTGAATTTAAGCTTAAAAGTCTTGATACAGATAAATGGGTTAAAGACCTTATGGCAACTGGTAGTAAAGGTGTAATTATCACTGCAAAGCACCACGACGGGTTTTGTTTGTTCCCAAGTAAGTATACAGATTATTGCGTAAAAAATACACCTTTTATGGATGGAAAAGGCGATGTCGTAGGCAGTCTTGCCGCATCTTGCAAAAAATATGGCTTTAAATTTGGATTTTACTTGTCGCCTTGGGATAGGCACGAGCCAACTTATGGAACTGAAGCTTATAATGATTATTTTTGCAATCAACTTGAAGAATTATGCACAAATTACGGAGAGATATTCTGCGTGTGGTTTGACGGCGCTTGTGGTGAAGGTGCAAATGGCAAAAAACAAAGATATGATTGGGATAGATTTTATAGCGTAATACATAAATACCAACCTAATTGTGTTATTTCTAACTGTGCTTATGATGTAAGGTGGATAGGCAATGAAGATGGAAAGTGTAGAGAAGCAGAGTGGTCTGTTGTGCCAAAAAGATTGCAATGCTTTGACGAGATAATGCGTAACCAACAACAATCTGAAGGTGTTTTTGCAATGGCAAAAATTGATAACACTGATAAAAATCTTGGTGAGAGAAGTACTATTATAGAAGGTGAAGAAATGGTGTTTTGGCCTTCTGAAATGGATATATCTGCAACTTATGCCGGCTGGTTTTACAGAAAGTGGTTTGAAATTTTCCTTGCAAGAAGTGTGGGAAATTTGGTTGCGTGCTATAAGCGTTCTGTTGGCAACAATGCGACTTTGCTAGTAAATGTTGCACCTAATCCAAAAGGGGAACTGCCTGCAAAATTTATTCGCAGAATGACAAAAGCAAAAGAAAGAATACAAAAAATGTTTAGCACACAAGTTGAATGTGAGCTAAAGCAAATAGGAACTTATGAGTATGAAATAACTTTTCCTAAAGGTAAAGTTTCCAAAATTGTACTAGCGGAAGATTTGAGCAAAAGCCAAAGAGTGGAAGAATTTGCACTTTTTGCAAATGGAAAAAGGATATTCAAAAGCAAAACTATAGGCTTTAAAAAGTTTTGTATTTTTAACAAAATCAATACTGATAAAATTACTATTAAGATAATTGACTCTAGATGTGAGCCTTATTTAGCAAGTTGCAGAGTGTATAGATAAAGTATAAAAATTGCATAAATAAATGATAAAAAACATTGGCGTTAGCGAATGTTTTTTATTTTTATAGCCATAATAATTGCAAAAATATTAAAAATGGTGTATATTAAAAATATAATACAATAAAATGGGGATATGTATATTGTATGAAAAAAAATAACAAAAAAGATTTTGATAATAAAAATTTAATAGGGAATACCGACAATGTTGAAAGCCAAAACGATTTAAGTAATGGTTTTGACGATTTAATGTATGATAGCTTAGATGGCGACTATCAATATTTTGATGGTAACGAGTTTGATGAAGTGGAAGAAAAGGCAGAAAAGTCGGCTTCTGAAGAATATTTAATTGCAGAAACTCAGGAAAATATAATTTTGCCGGAAGTAGAAGGTGCAGAAATAGCTTTGGTTGAAGATAACAGACCGATAAAAGTGCGTGAGATTGCCGTACAGTCTGATACAACCAAAGTAAATGCTTTTGACTTATTTTTCTTAAGACTTTGGGCAGGTATGGTATCATTGCTTGGTTATACTGCAAATGGTATTAACTATATTTTTTATAAAATTTTTAAACATAAATTGCCTGTTAAGTATATAAAAGCATTTTTGGTAGCATTGGTAATTATATTGTTGCTTATTATGATTTTGGTTCCAGCAACAGCAAATAGTCAGCCAAAAAGTAAAGGCGACGGCGGATTAGTTGTGTTTGAAAGTAATATGATTCCCGTTCAGGTAAGAGTAGACGACGGAAGTGGTGACCCAGTTTATAAATGGGGATATTTAGAAAAAAAGAAAGCTTCAACTGGCACTAAAGATTCGCTAAAAATTCCTGCAATATATGAAGAAGCTTTACCTTTTAATAGATATGACATTGCGTGGGTAAGAGTTCGTGACGAAAAAGGACATTATTGGCAACTTATTAACAAAAACGGCAAACGTGTTGGCGACAGAATGTATGCGGTTAGCAATTCATTGCCTATTGGAGTTAGACCTTTTGGCGAGTTTACTGATAGCAAACTTGCTTGGGTAAATGAGAATGGTAAGTTTGGTTATATTGACATAAAAGGTAATGTAAAAATCAACTGCGATTTAGATGTGGCAGGTGATTTTATCGAAGGTATTGCAAGAGTAGGCAGAGGTGCTTATCAATGGTTTATTGATAAAAAAGGTAACATTATCGGAAGAGCACGTGATTATGTGGAAGTACTTGACTTTTCTTGTGGATTGGGTGCTGTAAATCAAGGTGGCAGATGGGGCTTTATCAACAAAAAAGGTAAAGAAGTTATCGAGCTAAAGTATGATGCCGTAAGTAGATTTGTTGATGGATATGCAATGGTAAAAATGGGCAAGACATTTGGACTTATTGATACTGACGGCAATTTGGTTATAAATACTCAATGGTTTTATGATATTGTTATCAATAACAGTGTTTTTGAAGAGTTTATTGAAAATCATAAATAAAAAATAAATAACTTGGATAATAAAATAGTCGCTACAAAAAAAGTAACGGCTATTTTGTTTGGTTAGACAATAAAAGTTTTAAAAGGCGTGCAAATTTATATAAAAAATAAAAAAACTATTGAAATAATAACATATATATGTTAAAATATTTGATATGGGAGAAAATTATGAAAAGTATTCAAGATTATTTGTCAATAATTGATAATGTTATTGAAAAAGGAAAATTTAAAGATAATTGGGAAAGTTTGTCTGAGTTTAAAATGCCGTCTTGGTATAGAAAAGGAAGATTTGGACTTTTTGTGCATTGGGGTGTTTATTCTGTGCCTGCTTTTGGTAATGAGTGGTATCCAAGGCGTATGTATCTTAAATTTGACCCTTGTTATAACCATAGGATAAAAACTTATGGCGAAAATGCCGATTATAGACAGATTGTGGAAAAATTTAATCCTACTGAATTTAATGCGGACGAATGGGCTAAAATTTTTAAAAGTAGCGGTGCTCAATTTGTTATGCCTGTATGCGAGCATCACGACGGCATTAAAATGTATGAGAGTGAGCTTAATAGGTGGAATACAAAAGAACTATTAGGCAAAGATTTTATGCTTGAGCTTAAAAATAGTATTGAGAAAAACGGAATGAAGTTTTTTGCATCTAACCACAGAGCGGAACATTATTTCTTTTTGAATGGTGCAAGAGCAAATTGCCCTGAATCTGAAGTTACTAAAAACTTATATCCTGATTTATATGGACCAGCTGCATTGCCTGATAGCGGAAATCCTTATCAAGATACTTCACTTAAAGTTACAAAAGAGTGGTGTGAAGATTGGCTTTGCTCAAGCTGTGAGATGATAGATAGACTTGAGCCTTATGCGGTTTATTTTGACTGGTGGATTTATATGCCAGAGTTTAAACCATATATAAAGAAATTTTTGGCATACTACTATAATCGCGCTTTAGAGTGGGGTAAAGAAGTAGGTGTATTTTACAAATGGGGTTCGATTATGCCAGGCTGTGCAATCTACGATGTGGAAAGAGGACAAATAGATAACATTGCACTTGAGCTTTGGCAAAACGATACTGCTATTGCAAAAAATAGTTGGGGATATACAGAGAATAACTCATTTAAAAAACCTGCCGATTTAATAAGAAATATGGTGGACGTAGTGTCAAAGAATGGTTGCTTTATGCTAAATGTCGGACCAAAAGCAAGCGGCGTAGTTTGCGATGAAGAAAAACAAGTTTTAAAAACTATTGGAGAGTGGCTTGAAGTTAACGGCGAAGCTATTTATGACTCTTATCCTTTTAGCGTTTACGGCGAAGGTAAAAAGATAAAAAACAAGGCTTTTAATGAAAACTTGGTTTACGGCAAAAACGATTACAGGTTTACATACAAAACTGGTTGTGTATATGTGTTCCCAATGCAAAGCAAATTAATGAAAACTTACAAAATCAAATCACTTAAATTTGCAAACGAAGGCGGAATACGATATGATATCAAAAAAGTTGAAATTTTGGGCTATGAAAATGTAAAAGTTGATTACAAAAGAGATAAAAAGTGTATGACACTTAATGTGCTATCCGAAATCAACACTGATATGCCGATTTGCTTTAAAATTACTATTGACTAAACTTATCTATAAAGGATTAAAAAATGCGAAAAGTACTTTCTAAAAAAGGGAAAATTATAATAAGTATTGTAGCTTGCTTTTTAGCAGTGATTATTATTTTAAGCTCAGTACTTGCTAATTTGCAGTATGCAAAAGAAAACTTTGCTTTATATTCTGGAGCAAGGGATATTTTGCTTAAAAATTTTGAAAAAGTTGCACAAAGTGACAATGCGGAATTAAAAAGAGTAATTGATAATACTCACCCTATGAATTTAGTCAATTACTATGGTGGTGAAGACATTGTTACTTTTTGGAATACACTTTCTAAAAAACAACAAGAGTGTAGCATACTACTTTTAATCCCAGGTCAGACTTTGCTTGCAAAAAATGAGACTAATTTGCATAATTTAGAAAGTTGGGCAGATACTTGCGAACAAAAAGGAATACCTTATGCTATTCAAAGCATAAATGGAGAAACACATATGGAAGCAAGAATGCCAGTTAAATATATTGAAGAAAGATTTGCTGTAAGACACAAGTGGTTTTATGGTATAAATGCAGCTGAGCTTTATAATGGTGTAACTTGGCGTGGGAAAGCAGAAAGTGATAATTCATTATACATTATTGATACAATAAAACTTTGTGCAAAATATGGTGCTTACTTTATTTGGACAGATACTAACTTAAATTATAAAAACGGAATGATTTTGGATTGGCTTGAGAACAATGAAAGCTTATATTCCACTTTTAAAATGTATAGCCAAAATATTTGTATGTTAAATAAGGAGAGTATTGCAGACCCTGCGACCTATGGTTTGTTACAAGGCTTATGGCTAAGCGGTCTTATTGGCAACTGGGGTGTTTCAAGCGATTGGTGGCATTGGCAGATTGATGGAAATAAATCGTTGTTTGGCGAGCACGACGATTATATCGGTAACGAGTGGGAACAAATTTTCTGCTATCCTGAAAATATGTATGTGCAGTCAATGATGCTTGTAATAAGTAGGGGAGCAACTTGCTTTTCACAAGAAGCACCAAACTTTTCTATAAGTTACAAAGGTGAAGTTACTGCTGGGTACGAGTATTCTTTAAGTCCGTTTTTAGATAGAATAATGGACGGCAGAATAACTATTCCTACTTTAAGCCAAGTGTTTGATGCAACTTCTTTTGCAGTTATCGGAAAAGAAAATTATCTTTTATCCAATTATAATATGAAAGAAAGTAATTTGTATCCTGCTATGGGACAATCTGGAATTGTGCCGCTACTTCCTAAAAATTTGAGAAATACGGAACGTGCGATTTTTACAGAGCGTGGTATTGTACTAGTAAATTATAAAGTTTCACGCAAGGAATTTATGCGTGTATACGGCGAAAATGATGCAAATACCTACCTTACAAATACAGGACAAAATTGGTATTTTATAAACAATTTGGAAAATAAGCAAGGTAGTAAGTATGCAAAATTTGCTCCAAAATATGCGGGAGCGGAAAGTTTTTATATTGAGTCGGAAGAACACTGTTCAGCAGTAATTTCTGATACAAGATATGGTTTTAATGTTTATTTGAGTAATTATCGTACAGATAAAACATTTATGATTCAAAAAGATTCTGCCAATATATTTGAGACAGGTAACTGGGCAGACTATGTTGCTAAATTTTTGACCTTAGACGATAGAACAGGCAGTCCGTTAGGTGCAACAGATAGTGAACTTAGAAAAACAGTTATTGAAATAGTCGGAACATTTGACGGAGGCGAACCTTTTGTTGAGTTTACTAATAATTTTAATGGCTCAGGTAAAAATAATAGACCTTATACAATTAAAAAAGATTGGAATAGCGACAATAAAGTGTTAAGGCTTGAGATATTGCATAATGGTATAGTTGAGTTTAATGTCAGACTAGACGATACTGAAGAAGAATACTCTGGTGTATGGCGAAGAGAAATTGATGACATTTATGATAGGATAGATGCTGATACAACAAAGCTTCTAGAACTTGTAAAAGTAAAGATAGAAAATAGTAATATTTACACTTACTTTAGCTATCTTGAATATGATAAACAATTTGAAAAAGCAAAAGTTATGATTAGTGAGAAAACTTATAGCCAAAAGCAAATTGATAGTCAAGTGAAGGCATTGAAAAAAGCTACAGATAATTTGATTAATATTGAAAAAGAAATTGAAGTATTGCAAAAAGTCAATAATGGCAGTTATCAAGCGGCAGCAATGGTAGCTTACGATAGTTTGCTTAGAGAAATGCTATCTTGTTTGAATTATGTTAATGGAAGAAGTAACAAGCTAACTTACGCATCAATTTACAAAAATAAAGACATTAATTGCACTTTTTCACCAAAAAGAAGGGCAATAACCAAAGCGTATAACAATTTGTTATTGTTTGTTTAATAACTAAAGGTAATATATGGTATATGACAAATTAGTTAGGGATAAAATACCTAAGCTATATGAAAGCGAAGGTAAAATATGTGTGACGGAAGAGCTAGAAATGGAGCAGTTTGCAAATAAATTGCTTGAGACATTAGATAGTGAAATAGAAAGTTTCAAAAAAGCATTCAATGCAGAAGATGACGAGCTTGCCGTTAAAAAAATAGCAGATAGCGTAGAAGTTTTTTATGCTATACTTGATTTGATTGGCGTAACAAAAGAATCCTTTGAAAAAATACGACTTGCAAAATGTAATAAATTTGGCGGATTTGAAGGACGGATTTTGCTTAAAGAAATTGTGGATAAAAAATAAAATTCAATTAAATTTTGATTTTTATTTAAAGGAGAGTAGTTTTTGAAGGACGGATTTGAGCCTGTATTTGATATCAATAGCAAAATATTGATTTTAGGGAGTTTTCCAAGTGTTTTATCATTTAAGCAGGGCTTTTACTATGGTAACCCACGCAATAGATTTTGGGGACTAATGCAAGAAGTTTTTGGTATGAGCATAGAAAGCATAAATAGTAAAAAGCAACTTTTATTAAAAAATAATATTGCGTTGTGGGATATTGTGCTTAGTGGCGAAAATTTGAATAACGGCAGAGAAAGTAGCAGTGATAGTAATTTAAAGTGTGAAATAGTTGCGGATATTCCTAAAATAATAAGCCAAAGTAAAATAGTTAGTATAATTTGTAATGGCAAAAAAGCTTACGAGTTGTTTTGTAAATATTATCCTAATCTAATTGATATAGCGGTTTGTTTACCATCAACTAGCCCTGCAAATGTAAGATTTGACAAGGATATATGGATAAAAACATTAGAGAATAAATTAAAATAACAAAAAATAACCACCATAACAATGG
>OFGN01002023.1_pt1 | contig 12064 bp, 8 predicted proteins | sample 1521821 | NCBI WGS metagenome assembly OFGN01 (sample SAMEA3504094, study PRJEB24116) | mouse gut metagenome | biome: mouse gut; feature: mouse-associated habitat; material: faeces | place: Denmark | collected 2011
CAATATTTCTCTTCTAAGTCGCATGCTATCCATCACGCCTTTTGAGTAACAAGCCTTTACTCTTGACAAAGTATCTGTTGCAACATTAATTTTTCCAACAATATCCTCAAACTCTTTGATATGTGTTTTAGAAAGTCGCAAAGGAATATCAATGTCAACGATTTTATCTCCTTGACTGGATGGAATCATAAAGTCCTCGTCTGATAACGACAACTTTTCTTTTACAAAACTATAAAAACTTTCTGTTGGCTCTTCGATATGGTCAGGATTACCCCACCTAAACATAGTGCGATATGTGTTTTCATCCTCCACATCCAAACGCCAACTTGGCTTGTAATCTTTATATTTCATTATTTTCCTCGTTCACAATTTCATACAATTTCAAATATAATGGTTGCAACTGTGGATAAATACCCTTATAAACTTTGTTAAACAAATGCTTATAAATTTTTGTATTATCCAAATTTGGTTTAAATTCATCCTTAAAGTGCACCATTGCTTTGTTACATTCATCGATATTCGCAAACTCGCCTTTAATCCAAAAAGCAATCATTGCAGCCCCAAGTCCACTTGTTTCATAAGTCTGCACTCGATACACCGGTCTTCCAAACATATCTGCAGTAATTTGACAAATCGCATCACTCTGCGAACCGCCTCCAGAAACAGAAATTTTGTTTATTTTTTGTCCACTCTTCTTTTCAAGATATTCAAGCCCTTCATACAAAGCATAACCAATGCCTTCCACAATTGATTTATAAACATGTGCCTTTGTGTGACAATCGTTAAATCCAATTATTGTACCCTTTGCCTCAGGAATTTTAAGTCCAGGAGCCCAGTAAGGTTGCAACATTAAGCCATTGCTACCAGCAGGAATTTCCAACAAACTTTTATCCAAAATTTGCTCTGTTGGAACGCCAATATGTTCTGCAATTTTTTCCTCTGCATGTCCAAATTGCTTTTTGAACCAAGTAACCATCCAAAATCCTCTTGATATTTGAATTTCCGGACTAAAATATCCACGAACAAGGCTGTTATATGCAGGCATATATTTTTGTGGTTCAACATATTTTTTTGTGGTAATTTGAAGTGTTGTGGCAGTGCCAAAACTTACAGATGCCGTATCTGGACACAACGCTCCAGTGCCAAGAGTTTCGCACGCTTTATCACTTCCACTTGCAATAATCTCAAGTCCTTCTGGGATTCCAGTAATTTCAGCAACTTCTTTTGAAATTGTTCCAATAATTTCACCAGGTTTTATCAGTTCACATAGTTTTTCTCTTTCAACATTGTAAACAGTGAAAGTCAATTCATATGGCTTTTGCCATCTCTCTTTTTTATAATTATAAGGCAATCTGCTTGCCTGAGATGCAGTGCAATCACACAATCTTCCACTCAATTTAAAATTAAGATAAGCAGAAATAAGTATATAGTACTTTGTCTTATTCCACAATTCGGGTTGATTTTCTTTCATCCAAGTGGATGGTGACATTCTGCGTTGTTTAACTGCTGTTCTATACATTCCTGCAATGCGAAATAACAGAGTCTTTATAAGAGGGAATTTTTGTTTTGGTTTAGCAAGACGCTGATCAAGCCAAGTTATTGACGGACGAAGTGGATTATAATTTTCATCAAGAAAAGCATAAGTATTTCTGATTGAAGTGATTGACATTGCAATAACATCATTCCACAATTCTCCTGCTTTAGCTTTTAAACCTTGAGAGGCCTCCACAACAGCAGTCCAATAATCCTCAGTATTTTTTTCTGCATACCCCACTTTTGGTTGATAATATGCTTCAGTTTCCACCTTGTTCGTGCAAACGGCCTCGCCTTTCTTGTTAAACAAAAAAGCCCTTGTGCTTTGAGTGCCAACATCAAAAACCAAAACTAGAGGTTCTCCCATAAATTATCTCCTGTATAATCAAATAACTTAATCGTTAATAGTATAGCATATTTTTGCAACAAAAGTAAACATTTATATAATAAATTTTATTTTATTTAAACAAAAAATTTTGTTGTTCAGCAAAAATTATTGATAATTTCACAAAAAATCACAAAAAACCATTCAAAAATCGGTATGTTTTTACATTTTCAAGTTTCTAAAAAAATATATACAAAATAAAAAACAAAGCAAACAAGTTTTCGATTGTTTACTTTGCATTTGATTTTTTTATCAATTACATAATCTTTTTGACATAGTCCCAAATGCTTGCTTTTTTGATTTCTTCTGCTGCAAGCACATCACAAACTGCCACTTTTTGTCCGTCTATAACTGCATAAACTTCGCCAATTTTATCTCCACAATTAATAGGAGCTTTCACACTTTCTGGAATGTTGTATTCAAGTTTAGCGTTGCCTTCTCCTTTTGCTTGCAAAACTGACAAGTCGGATTTTGCCATAACAGCAAGTTTATCTTTTTTTCCACCATTAACTTTCACATCAACACTAAGTGGTGAACCACCCTTCACAAGCACAACATTTTTAAAGTTATTAAAGCCATAGTTAAACAAGGTTGACATAGCTCTAAATCTTGCCTTAGAGTCTTGTGCACCAAGCACACTGCCAACAACTCTCATTCCGTCTCTTACGGCAGTACCTGCCAAACAGAATTTTGCGCTATCAGTGTAGCCAGTTTTTCCGGCATCACAACCTTTGTAGTGTCTGATTAACTTGTTTGTGTTTGCCATTTGAGTTACTCTTCCTGATGGATGAGTGTAATCCTCAAGCCAAATTGTTGAAAAGTTATAATACTCTTTGTGCTTTGCAAGTTCTCTCATCATACAAGCCACATCTTTAGCTGTTGAATATTGCTCTTCTTTCGTAGGATAACCTGTTGCATTTGAAAACAAAGTATCATTCATACCAAGAGCTGCTGCTCTTTGATTCATCATACCAGTAAATGCAACTTCATCTCCTCCAATAAGCTCTGCAACTGCCACAGATGCATCGTTTGCACTCATTGTTACAATACCTTTAATAAGGTCGGAAAGTGGATATTCTACTCCCTCATCCAAAAACATTTCGGAACCAACTTGTGCTGCTGCCTCGTGTGAAATTGTCACCTTTTGATCAAGTGAAAGCTTTCCACTGTCAACATTTTCAAAAGTAATCAGCAATGTCATAATTTTTACCATACTTGCAATCGGCTTTTTATCATTTTCGCCTTTTGCATAAAGAACTCTGCCACTATTAAAATCCACCAAGTAGCAATTATCTGAACCGATAACCTGCTCTTTTGGTGCCATTCCTGTGCAAGCAAAAACTGCACAGATAGTAATCAATAAAATTAAGCAATAAAAAAACTTCTTCATTTCTCACCTCTTACTACAAATAGTGTGCGAAAAATTGAAGAAGTTATGCAAATAAAATTTAACAATTACACAACAAATTTTATTAATTTTTTTTATCTTTTACAAATCGCTTTTTTGATGTTTTAACAGTCTTTTGCTTTTCCTCGCCAATTTTAAAATCTGTGTGTTTTTCGAATCGTGAGGCGATTATTTCATTTTTCAACAATACACCATAATTGTCAATCTTTTGACGCAACTTGCTACCAACAAAACTATTGCTGTTTGGATAAATTTTAAGCAGTTCCACCACAGACATTGCAATGCAATTATTCCCTTGAATTGTCTTTAGGCTTTGACTTGTCCCCAGCAACTTTGAACACACAAAAATTGGATTATATTCTCTAGTAATACCGATTTTTGAAGGGTTAACGCCAAAATTTCCACTGGCAATCAACACATCGTCGTACTTTAATTCACCAATCACGGACGCAAAAAAATCATTAACAAACAAAATTGCATCTTCCATTTTGTCTTTGTTGCCACTCAAAGCAAACTTTGCAAAATCATTAAATTCTGCAATCAAAACGCTGTCTTTTTCGCTCTTAAACTCGCTTAACAAATATGCAATTTCTCTGTCGCTCTCACAAATTTTATCCGCCTCTGTGCAATCGGAATTGGACGAGAAACATACGACATCAACATTATGCTTCTTCAAAGTATCAATCAAATTTTCTGCAATGCTATTGTCATCATCAAAAACAACATTGCCCAAAATTTCTTTAAAACCACATTCAAAATTTGTTTTTGTGGTAAGCATTCTCCCTCTTAAAAAATGTCCTAATGCTGGTGTATTATCCTCTTGCAGGCAGCATTTAAAAAGCCCCATTTTTTTCAAAATTGTTGCTTGTTGAATGCACTTAACCTGCTCTGCTGTACACTCGTATTCGCTGTCATATTTTGAGTAATCAGGCAAACTGCCAACTCCCAGTCCATTAATTACAAATAAAAATATCCTCATATTGTGATTATACAATATAAGGATACATTTGTCAATGTAAAAAAACATAAATATTCAATACTATTTTAATGTTATTCAATGTTCGCATTTGCAAAGCGAAATAATAAGGCATTTTTTCAAATCAAAAAACAAACAACTTTTACACAATCAAACGATAATGATAAACTTTGCTATGGCAGGAATAATAATACAAATCAAAATCAAAAATAACAGCAATAATGCACAAACGCACAAAATATGTTTTATGATAATTTTATTTGTGTTTTTGCACACCAATCCCTTGCCACCACAACTCATCCTGTAAAAATTGCAAATACAAGTAACAGCAATCAAGCTTGCAATAACAGCAATATACATTGGTATTGTAAAAGTTATAATGCAAATAAATCCAACAAATTTGTCTGCAATAATAATTCCTACCAATCTTCCACCAAAGCGATAGGCTGTGTAAAACAATACAATGTAAGGCAAGCAGTAAAAATACTTATGATAAAGCTGCAAATAACACAATGCCATACCAAAAATAGTAAGCAACAAAACTTTGATAAATGTACCAAACAAATTGAACTGTTCATTGCTGATAAGCACAATATAGTTATATCTGCTTGTTACATTTTCTCTAAGCGAAGTTATTACTATTCCCAAAACAAGCCCACCAATAATAGTAAGCATAAGGCACAGCAACAATCGTTTATGCTCTTTAATATAACATTTTAAGCTTGTTAACAAATAATCTAATTTACAACGAAATCCACCTTGCATACCAAAAATAAATTATGCAAGGAATATTCAGTTTATGTCAAATTTTAAATAATTTTTTGTTTTTTACAAAAAAAATAATAAAACAAAAAATTATACTATCCTCAATTATGTAATGAAATTTTAAATATTAATCAATAGAACTCATATCTGATTTTTTCAATCATAGTATATATAAAATGCTTGTTTGTAGGCTTGCCCTTAACATCAGAAATTGTTGAACCAAATGTTTGATAAAGCAAATCACTGTTGCCATAAAGCCACGCATTACTGATACTGTTTTGAATATCTTTTTCAATAGTCGCGATATTTTTTTTATATTTATCAGCAATCAATTTGTATCCTACTCTAGATAGTGGCTCTAAATTTTCGCCTTTTATCCCCAAATTAATAATATCAGCCAAATAATTTAAGCCGATATTGTTTGGTTTAAAACCATATTTTAATAAATAATCGTAAATCATATGCACTCCACCTCTGTTTCTTTTATTTTATCACTTTTTTTATGTCGAATTATAGCTTTTTTTGTCGAATTTTGTCGAATAATGTCGAAAAAAAACACATTCCTAAAATAATTAAGAATGTATTTTTGTTCAATATCAATTAAATCTTAAAAAATTATCTCTAAAAATCACTTAAGTCAAACATCATAAAACAAGAGATAAAAGATATAATCAATCAACACTTTAAAACAAAATTATTAATTATTTGTCAATCATCCAATCTATATAAGTGCCATAGCCTTTGGTGCTGTCTGCCAAAAAAACATGCGTTACTGCGCCAATCAATTTGCCTTTTTGAACAATAGGACTGCCACTCATTCCTTGCACAATGCCACCACACAATTTAATAAGCCTTTCATCAGTTACTCTGTAAAGAATACCTTTTGGTTTGTCTTTATCCTGCTTGCAAGCCTTAATTATTTCAATATCATAATATGTTGGTATACCTGTAAACGCAGAAGACACAATTTGTGCTTTTCCTGGCTTAACACTTTTGCAAGATGCAACATTAATTTTTTTCAATCCAGAAGTATCACCTGAATAATTTCCAAAAATGCCTTGCGTTTCGTTGGTATCAATGTTTCCAAGTTTAACCTCTTTTACAAGATTACCAACCAACTCCCCTGCACTATTCTTTTTGCCTTTGTAAACGCTAAAAATATTCGCATCGCAAATAAAGCCATTCACAGCAGTTGTGCCATCCTTGCAATATACATCACTTATAGGATGTCCCAACGCACCAAATCTACCATCTTTTGTATCAATAAATGTCAATGTACCAATACCATCTGTTGCATCAGACACACTAAGCCCAATTTTAAACTCTCCAGAAATGCTATCTTTTTCTGCTTTAACAAAAGCAGTGTATGGCACACCATTTCTTATCATAGAAAGCTCTATATTGTTTTTGTCCACCTGACTAATAACATTTGCAATATCTTCAGAGGAATACACCTCATTACCATTTATTTTTTTCAGCAAATCGCCTTTTTTGATATCACTATCAGCAAGAGGTGTTTGCACACCTTCAGCTGTCACAACAGGCAAAATGCTCTCCACTAGCAGGCCATTTGGACGAACTTCCACGCCTATCGGCTGACCTCCCAAATAAACTTGCCTATTTGACAATTTTTCTTCCTTTATCGTTGGGGTAAAGTTTAACAAAAAAACTTCCTCAGTGCCACCCGTAAACCCTAATGCCATAATAAAAACAGCAAGCAATAAAATAAGGCTTACCGAAACAATAATTTTCTTTTTTGACAAATTCACAATTCCCTCCTTATACAAATAGTCTTTTGAGAAATGCAAAAGCTATTCTATAAATGAGCGTTTTAAATTTGTAAATTTTACCAGAAGATATATTGCTCTTATTTTTTTGAAAACTACACGATATTATGTTGTCTTAACAAATCAATTTTAAAAGTTACATTTCAATCGATTCGTAAAAATATTATATAACTATATTTTTATACAACATACTACCATTTGTCAATCAAACAATAATATGATTATTGTAAAATTTATGCGAATAAAATAAAAGAAAGATTTTCAATCACTTAAAAATCTCCCTTTTAAAAACATTATTTATAATTGTCATTTGCTATTAAATTTAATTTTTGACTATAAATTTGATAGCAAAACAAAAGCAAAATTATTCAAATCAAGCTGTTTCCTCTTCATATGGTGGAGGTTCGATACCATCCAATTCCAAAGGAGTTGCATCGTCTTTTTTGTAAAGCAGTTTCAAACAAATTGGTGTCAAGAAACTTGAAATGATAATTAGTAATACAACCGGGAACATATATTTCGCATCTATTATTCCCGAATTTATTCCTTTGTTTGCCACAATAAGCACAACTTCTCCTCTTGCCATCATACCAAAGCCAACCCTAACAGAGTCTTTGAAAGAATACTTGCACATCAATGCTCCTGCACCACAACCAAGTATTTTTGCAAGCAAACCAAACACCACAAATGCCACACTAAAACCTAAAAGTTCAACATTGAAGGTTGAAAAATCCATTCCTATACCAATGTTTGCAAAGAATATCGGACCAAAGAACATATAAGAGTTTGTATCAATCTTCTTTTCAATATATTCAGTTGATGGCATATTGCTCATTACAACACCTGCAACAAACGCACCAGTAATGGCAGCAACACCAAACAACGCCTCAGATGCCCAAGCAAAAATCAAACATATTACAAGTCCGAAAATTGGAATTCTTCTGCTGACAGGGAATTTTTTTGAAAGCCACTTGATAATGTAGTGACAAAGCACACCAGCACCAACAGCAAACACAAAGAAAAGCAAAACTCTGATGACTGTTTCTGTAATTGTAACATTGCCATCGCCACTGCCATTTATGCTTATAACAACTGACAAAATCAAAATACCAATAATATCATCCAAAATCGCAGCACTCAAAATACTACTGCCGACTTTTCCTTTCAATTTGCCAAGTTCCTTTAAAACTTCAACGGTAATGCCAACTGAAGTTGCAGTAAGCATAATACCAAAGAAAATACAATGCATAACTTCTGATTGAGAGTTAAATGCAGCAAATTTTCTGTCTATACCCCAACCTACAAAAAAGCCAAAAACAAGAGGAACAACCACACCAAGAACTGTTATAACGATTGATGGCAAGCCATTCTTTTTGATTTCTTTAATATTTGTGTCAAGACCAGATGAAAACATAATCATCAAAACACCAATTTGAGATAATGCCTTAAAAACTATGTCAATCTCCGCATTGGCACCAACTTTAATAAAACCAGTTATTGGTCCTAAAAGCATACCTGCAAGCAACGCTCCCACAACTTGAGGAAGTCCAAGTTTACGACAGATTATGCCAAATATTTTTGTTGTCAAAAGCAAAACGCCTAGATACAAAAATAATGTAACAACAAATTCAGTTTGCAATGCAATATTAAATGCTAACAAATTTTTGAACATAGACATCTTTTTACTCCCAATAAAATATTTCTAAGTTTTCTAAACCTATGACATTATACTCTTATTAAGAATTATTGTCAAATTAATTATGGGCAAATATCAAATATTTTCAAAAAAATTCGCTTGTTATCTTATATTTTAAAATTTAATTGATTTTTCAATTTTATTGACAAAAAAAATCTGCCATAAAGCAAGCAGATTTATCAATATTAGTTTTAAAACTTCGCATGATTAAATTTGAGTCATAAAAGTAAAATTGCAACAAAACAATTACGCAAACATATACTTATTTGCGCAATTAAAGCAAAATCAAATCAAATTTTATTATTTAATTTCAAAATTCATCAAAAGTTCTTTAAGGGCAATCATTTCTTCCTTAGACAAAGTAACACCCTTACCCATTTTGCTACCATCTGGGGACCACTCTCTGATATCATATTTAGCCTCTTTTTCTACAACCTCTGTTGCACGAATAAGATCTCGAACATCCTTATGGACAGTCATTGGAATAATACCATGATCCTCGTTGTATTTTTCCTGAATCTCACGACGTCGCGCTGTCTCATCCATGGCGCGTCGCATTGACCCTGTTATTTTATCTGCATATAAAATAACACGTCCTTGTGCGTTACGGGCAGCACGTCCAATTGTTTGAATAAGGGAACGGTCACTACGTAAAAATCCCTCTTTATCCGCATCTAAAATCGCTATCAGAGAAATTTCTGGAATATCCAGACCCTCTCTCAATAAATTAATACCCACTAATACATCAAATACATCTAAACGCATATCCCTAATAATCTCTGTGCGTTCTAATGTATCAATATCAGAATGTAAATACTTCACTCTTATCCCGACTTCTTTCATAAAGTCTGTCAAATCTTCTGCCATTCGTTTTGTCAATGTTGTCACTAAAACCTTATTCTTTCGTTCCACTTCTTTCTTTATTTCAGAGATCAAATCATCAATTTGCCCTTCCACAGGACGAACTGTAATTTCTGGATCTAATAATCCGGTCGGACGGATAATCTGCTCTGTCCGCAATAACTCATGATCTTTCTCATATACAGAAGGAGTAGCAGATACAAAAAGCATCTGGTTAATTTTACTTTCAAATTCTTCAAAACTCAAAGGACGGTTGTCTTTTGCAGACGGCAGACGAAATCCATATTCCACTAAAGTAGACTTCCTAGATTGGTCACCAGCATACATCCCTCTCACCTGTGGTATTGTAATATGCGACTCATCTACAATAATTAGATAATCATCTGGAAAGAAATCCATGAGAGTATAAGGAGGCTGTCCGGGCTTTAAGCCATTGAAATGTCTGGAATAATTCTCGATTCCAGAACAAAACCCTGTTTCCCTGAGCATCTCAATATCAAAATTTGTTCTCTCTGCGATCCTCTGTGCCTCTAATAGTTTATCCTCACTTTTAAAAAACAATACTTGCTCTTTCATCTCCTGCTCTATCTCTTTTAGAGCTGGTTCTATCGCTGTTGGATCTACTACATAATGAGAAGCTGGATAAATATAGGCATGTTCTAAAATATACTTTATCTCTCCTGTAACCACATTAATTTCTGTAATCTTCTCAATCTCATCTCCAAAGAACTCCACCCGAAGCGCTGTATCACTTGCAGAAGTCAAAAAGATTTCCAGCACATCTCCTCTCACTCGAAATGTCCCTCGCTTAAAATCCATATCATTTCTCACATATTGTATTTCGATTAATTTATCTATAATGTCATCTCTATCCTTCGTCATTCCGGGTCTTAAAGAAAGTGTCATATTTTGATAAAACTCTGGATTACCGATTCCATAAATACAAGAAACACTCGCCACTACAATCACATCTTTTCTCTCTGTCAATGCCGCTGTAGCAGAATGTCTGAGTTTATCAATCTCTTCATTAATAGCAGAATCTTTCTCAATATAAGTATCTGTTGAAGGCACATATGCTTCTGGCTGATAATAATCATAATAGGAAACAAAATATTCCACTGAATTTTCAGGGAACATCTCCTTAAACTCTCCATATAACTGCGCTGCTAATGTCTTATTATGAGCGATGACAAGCGTCGGCTTATTGAGTGCCTGAATGACATTCGCCATTGTGAATGTCTTACCAGAACCAGTAACTCCTAATAAAGTCTGAAATTGATTGCCCTCCTGAAATCCTTTCACTAACTGCTCGATTGCCTGTGGCTGATCACCTGTTGGCTTATATGGAGCGTGTAAATGAAAAACAGCATCGCTCTTTGTGTTGTTTTCAGGAACAAGCGGCGAAGCAGATTGCGAATATTCCATTTTCTCTGGCATACGAAAACCTCTCTTTCACAGATTCAATATGGCTGTTATCAGTCTTAAATTTGTGCAATTTCCAAAAAAATTCGTGTAATTTCTCTTTTTTTCAGTTGGCTTACGTCAAACTTTCTAGATTACACGAATAAATTTATAAATTCACTTTTTTTAATGCTATAATACCAAATAATATAAGGTGTTACAATATATAACGAAAGTCACAAAAATCTCTGTAACTGTTACTTTTATAGTATAGCACTATCTCTCCAAAAAGTACAGAGAAATTGAACATTTGTTCTGTATTTTTTGTTGCTATTTTATTTTGGAAGAATTTTTTTATTCACAGGGATAACAAAGGTTCGCTAAGAGAAAGAAGTATTCCAACGAAGCCGCGCTTTCGCTCCGTTCCAGACGTAGCGGTACTAAATTCACAAATCCCGCTTCTTGCGGGTTTGTTCATTAAGTGCCGACGTCTTCCAAGGGGCTTCTTTTGGAATACTTTCTTGCCTCCGCTGATTGGTTGGCTGTTCTACTTTTGGAAGAATGAATGTTATGATAAGCTATGAAATTTAAGTAAGGAGATATGTAGAAGTAATTCTCAAAAAGGTCAGTATAGATGAATATTTGGAGTTTCTTAATTATCTATGAGTAAAAGAAATACAAGTTTATGGATAATCTTTTTATAACATAAATCTAAAAATTATACATACTTTTTAATAAGATAATTTTTATGAGGAAGATTATGTTAAATTATATTTGGGGAGCTATGATTGTCATCGGTATTCTTTTTGGCGCTGTGAATGGGAAAATGCCAGAACTGACAAATGCTGCACTGGATTCGGCGAAGGAATCCGTCACACTTTGTATTACCATGCTAGGAGTGATGTCTTTATGGACAGGAATAATGGAAGTGGCTCGCTCTTCTGGATTAATAGATTCTCTTACAAAAAAGATCGAACCATTTATCCATTTTCTATTCCCTAAAATTCCTAAAAATCATCCTGCCAAAGAATATATTGCGACAAATATTATTGCTAATGTTCTCGGTTTAGGATGGGCTGCTACACCTGCTGGATTAAAAGCTATGGAAGAATTATCTAAAATAGACAAGGAACGGCATGGTGGAAAGATAACGGGAATCGCTTCTAATGAAATGTGCACTTTTTTAATTATTAATATCTCTTCTTTACAATTAATTCCTGTCAATATGATAGCCTACCGTAGTCAATATGGC
>OFGN01002025.1_pt1 | contig 12045 bp, 11 predicted proteins | sample 1521821 | NCBI WGS metagenome assembly OFGN01 (sample SAMEA3504094, study PRJEB24116) | mouse gut metagenome | biome: mouse gut; feature: mouse-associated habitat; material: faeces | place: Denmark | collected 2011
GTTCGCTTATGTCAGCAGCCCGGCTGGTACAACTAACGACTTTGGCAACAATGCTGCGGCTGTGAAGGTCGTTGACGCTGGCGCTGTGGCAAACTTGGGTACCACCAATACCATCACTGTCCCTGGAACTGCCAAGGATGTTGATGATATTACCTTCACCTATGGTAACCAGGCTGCTCTGAACGCCTAAGCTATCCATATTTTACCCCCGGGCACAAGCCCGGGGGCCTTTTTCATCAGATGGGCATGAAGGCAATCACCGAGTAGAATTTTCCTGAATTGAACTGTTCCGACGCTCCCGTGATGGAATACCAGCTCAATGTGGTACCGTCCCATGTGACTTCAAGAACGCCTAAAACATTGCCATGCGGGTTGACCTGTCTTACTCCCGGAATAAACACAGCCATATTTTTCTCGACGACAAAAACAATTGAGGGCATCCTGGGAAAGGTAATGGAGTTTGGAGAATCCTTACCGTGCAGACCCGTTCCTTTATAGGTCGTGACCCAGATTTGGCAGTTGCCCTTGGCATTCAGGGCGGTTCTCAGGGCAGCGTCTCCTGCCGCGCGAGCGTCGGCCTCAGCCCTGATGGCCGCGTCGATTTTGGCGTTGTCCGCGTTGAAATCCTCCATCAGGACCCGGTCGTCCCGCTCCCACTGGTTGAGCGCGTAGTTGGGTGTTTGATTGCTTGGCATGTTGTTTCCTCCTTTGTGTGTTGTGGGGGACGGCCCTCTCCGTCACGGCTTCGCCGTGCCACCTCTCCCAAAGGGAGAGGCAAGAGGAGCGTGCGGCCTCAGGGATATCTTCTTGGCTTCCCCTCTGGGGGAGCTGTCAGCCGAAGGCTGACTGAGAGGGCCTTTGGCTGCCCCACATGGGAGCATAGCCCCGAGTAGTCAATGAAAAGCGGCTACTCCCGGCGGCTGTTTTCCTCCGCGATCTCCAGAAGCCCGGTCAGCTTCTCCCAGTCCTCCGGGGCGATACCTGCTGAGAGCCGCTGCTGGAACTCCTCGTGGGTCTGGTTGATGATCTTCACCATCTCTTCCCCCTGGGGGGTCAGGAACAGTTGGTATTGCCGCCGGTTCTCCGGGTTGGTCTGTCTCCGGATGTGGCCCGCGTCCTCCAGACGCCGGGCGTCACGGGCCGTACTGGCCTTGTCCAGGGCGTAGAAGGTGCAGATCTCCTCCTGGCTGGCTCCGGGCCGCCGGGCGGTGTAGATCAGGATCAGGTGCATGAATCCCACGTAGCCATGGGGCGTCAGCACCCGGCGCAGGGCCACCATCCTGCGGCGGTTGATGCGCAGGAGGCTGGTGAGGACGGGGCTGGTCATGGCGCGGCCTCCTCCCCCTGGGGCCGGAGAGCCGCATCCTGGGCCGCCTGCCGGATCATCGCCTTCATCCGGCGAACCAGCGGCACAGCCAGGGCGATTGACAGCACGTCCGCCACCGCCTGAACGGCGGCCACGCCGTTAGCACCCCCAAGCATGGTCATGGGATACACGATCGGCAAAAAGCAGCTCCCCTGCCGGGAGGTGGACAGCAGCACCGCCCCCAGGGCCTTGCCCAGTCCGGCGCAGAGCATATTGACCACCGCCACCCAGCTGTGGGCGGGCAGGGCCAGACATTGTAGCCGGATAGCCAGCGCCCCCACAGCCTGCATCTCCGGGTCCGCTTTGGCGAAGAGGGTGATGAGCGGCTCGGCAAAGATCGCCAGCAGTACGCCCATGACCGCCGCGCCGACGACCGCCGTCCGGGCGGCAAAGCGGTAGCTCTCCTCCACCCGGTCGTAACGTTTCGCCCCCCAGTTGAAGCCCGCCACCGGCTGAAACCCGGTGCCAAATCCAAGGATGACCCCGAAGGGGAACATCATGACCTTGGTGGACACGCCGATGCCCGCCAGCACGGAGTCGGAAATACCCCCGGCGATGCGGTTGAGGACAATGGCGGAGATCACCGCCAGGCCGTTGCGGAACAGGGAGGAGGAGCCAACAGACACGATCTGCCCCACAATGGTCCCGTCCGGCCGGAACAGCCGGGGGGACAGGCAGATGAAGAGGGGGTCCAGGAAGCAGTTGAGGATGCCGCCGAAGCCCATGCCAATCATGCTCAGCATGGCGCTGCCCTCCGCCCGCAGGCACTGGTTCATAACGAAGTTGGCAGCCATGAAGGGGGCCGCCAGCAGCACGTAGGAGGCATACTCCGCGGCATACTGCTCGCAGGTGTCCGTCGCTCCCAGCAGGCGCACCATGGGGCGCATGAAGGCCAGCCCCAGCACCATCACCACCGCGCCGAAAGCCATGGCGGAGAAAAAGGCGACGGAGAAGACCCTGCTGGCCCGCTCCTCCTTCCGAGCGCCCAGCAGCCGGGAAATATAGCTTGCCGCGCCCACGGCCAGCATGGACCCGGCCATCATGATGATCTGGTCCAGGGAGGCGTTGACGCTGACCGCCGCTGTTGCGTTGGTGCCCAGGGAGCTGACGAAGAAGGTGTCTGCCAGATTATAAATTGAGGTAATGAGAAAGGAGACAATGGATGGGGCTGCCATCCTGATGATAATTTTCGGCAGAGACTCTGTCAGCATCATGGTTTTCCGGTAGTCCTGACGTCTTTGTTCTGCTTCCGTCATAAAAATCTATCCCCCCGTAAAAGTCTCATATGAAACTGTTTTATATGAGACATATTGTAGCAGACGAGAGAAAAAAGTCAAGACAGGCGGAGATGTTTTTGCCGGAGGTCCGGGAGAATCTGCGGCCCTGCGTGCCGTCTGCTGCAAGGGGGCTTATCGTCCGCCCAGGGCGGCATCCACATTTTCCCCTATTCTTTCCAGGAGCCGGAATAATTCTTCCCGTTCCCCCTCCGCGAGTCCCGCTAAAAGCAGCTCCCCATACTGCCGCTGGACAGCCTGCCCCGCCGCCACCACCGGCCCGGCCGCCTCCGTCAGGCGGAGATGGATGGTCTTCCGGTTGCCTGCCCGCTTCTCACGCTCCAGCAGGCCGCGGCCCGCCAGGGCTTCTATGCCGGCAGATACATGGGACTTGGCCAGATGCCGGACCTCTACGATATCCCGGGCGGTATCATATTCCGGATTGTTTGCCAGAAACAGCAGAATATCTGCCTCCAGCTGGGTCAGTCCCCAGCTTTCCAGCATGGAGGTGAACAGACCGCAGTACAGCTTGCGCAGCCCCTGAGAACGGATAAAAAATACGGGCAGCATGGCATTTTTCCTTCTTTCCGCATAATTTTGACCGTAATATAGCACACGAAAGGAGCGCTGTCAAGATTTCTTAATTTTCCTTTAAGACCCATCGGTTCCCCTTGCAATGGCACTGGACCGGTGCTACAATATGTCGGGCTTTGAGCCCGGATAATTTTGTTCTAGGAGGCAATGATTATGAAAAAAATGACGCGTATCGCGGCCCTGCTGGCCGCGGCTGTCCTGACGCTGTGCCTGACTGCCTGCGGCGGCGGTCAGGCGGGCGGAGGGGATCCCCTGGCGGCTGCCCGGAAGAACATAGACGCCGCTTCCAGTATGGATGCGGTCATGACCATGAATATGGAGATGGAGGCAGGCGGCGAGACCGTGAAGACCGTCACTTCCATGGATATGTCCATGTTCAACAAGCCTATGCGCATGAAGGTGGAGGCTACTACAGAGGCGGCCGGTCAGGAGGCTGTGATCTCCATCTATGCCGAGGAGTCCGGAGACGGCAGCTATACGCTGTACATGAACGACGGTACAAGCTGGCACTCCACTGCCGCCACGGCTGAGGATCTGGAGCAGTACGAGGTCGGTCAGATCATGTCCGCGTACATAGACTTTGCCAGCAGCCTCAAGCAGGAGGGTACCGAGACCATGGACGGCGTCAGCGTCTACAAATACACCGGCGTCATCACTGGCCAGAACATGCAGGACGTCATCCTGGAGTCCGGCGCACTGAACTCTCTGAGCAGTCTGGGCATCAGTGAGGACCAGATGAAGGAAATGCTGTCCGGGCTGGGCGATATCCCCGTGACGCTGTGGATCACCGAGACGGACCTGTACCCCGTGCGCTACGATATGGACATGACCGGCGTCATGGACGGACTGATGAAGGCCGTGCTGGAGAGCCTGGGCGATCAGGCTCAGGGCCTGACCATGAGCGTCCCCGAGATGACCATTACCATTACCTGCTCAAATATTAACAGCGCAACCGACTTCACCATTCCCGACGAGGCGAAAAACTGAGCAGACCGCCCTCCGCAAAGCGGAGGGCGGTTTTGCTTTCCGGAGGGGAGCGGCTGCCTGTGCCGGCAAACATCTGGTGTTCCGCAAAATTCGTATAGAGAACACATGGAAATTTTCCCTTATACATGTTATAATAGGAGCGGCCAGCAGGCTTTGAGCGAAATCATGATCCGGAGCGGCGAACCAGGCTGGGAGAAAAAGCAGGCTCCGAGAAGAAGGAAGAGGTGTCCTATGAGCGGAATATTGTATCTGATTGCAACCCCCATCGGCAACCTGGGGGACCTGAGCCCCCGGGCTGCCGCCGTGCTGGAGAGTGCGGATTTCATCGCCGCCGAAGACACCCGGGTGACCATGAAGCTCCTCAGCCACCTGGGGCTGAAAAAGCCCATGGTCAGCTATCACGAACACAACAAGGCCGCCGCCGGTCCGGCCATTCTCTCCCGCCTGCTGGCGGGGGAGAGCTGCGCTTTGGCTACCGATGCCGGCACCCCTGCCATCAGCGACCCCGGGGAGGACCTGGTAGCGCTGTGTGCCGAGAACGGGGTAGCGGTCCAGGCCGTGCCGGGCTGCTGCGCGCTGATTTCCGCCCTGACGGTCAGCGGGCTGCCTGCGGGGCGGTTTGTCTTTGAGGGATTTCTGCCGGTGAATAAGGCCCAGCGCCGGGAGAGGCTCCAGGGACTGCTGGGGGAGGAGCGGACGCTCATCTTCTACGAGGCTCCCCACCGCCTGCGCGCCACGCTGGACGATCTGCTCTCCGCTTTCGGGGACCGGAGAGCCGCTCTGTGCCGGGAGCTGACCAAGCTCCATGAGGACATCATGCGCACCACCCTGGCGCAGGCGGCGGAGTGGTACAAGGAGAAGGAACCCAGAGGGGAATACGTCCTGGTGCTGGCCGGGGCGGAGCGGCGGGAGGAGAGCGCCGTCACCCTGGCGCAGGGTGTGGCCCTGGTGCTGGAGCGGCGGGCCAGAGGCGAACGGATGAAGGACGCCGTGCGCCAGGTGGCCGCCGACACCGGCCTGAGCAGAAATGAGCTGTATGATGCCGCTCTGGAGGCATCCAGAGAAGCGTAACGGAAAGCCTGCCGGTGAAGCGCCCCGCTGCTGTATGGCGGCGGTACGCATATGCGCTTTTCAAAACCGCGTTGCAGGTCCCTGCTGATATTTTCCTGAAAAAATCCCCCGGCGCAGCAATTTCCTGCACCAGGGGAAGCGCTTATCCGCTGCCTCTTTGCGGGAGAGGCGCAAGGCGCGGAACCGATGCGTGTGTCAGTCCTCCGTATCCTCCTCGCGGGGCTCCTCTTTGGGCCGCTCCAGCATCTCGAAGACGGGCTTCAGCGTATAGGCATCGGCTTGGGCGATGAAGCCCAGGCCGATAAACAGCCAGAAGGGCAGGGTATACACCAGTGTGTTGGGCAAGAAGATGGCCAAAAGCAGGGGCAGCAGGTGCAGGAAGACCATGGCGATGGTCTTGGGCAGATACCGGATGGACAGGATCAGCGCGTTCTGAAAGTGCTGGAACAGCTTGTTTTCATACCGCCCGATGAGGGGCAGCAGATAAGACAGCACCGCCGCCGTCAGAAAGCCCAGCAGGTAGATCAGACAGACCAGCAGCGTGTAGGCGTTTCCCGTGTAGTACAGCCGCAGCAGAATGAAGTCGCATACCAGCGCCGCGATTGCCAGCAGCCCCAGCAGTCCCACAGCCATCCCCTGCCGGAGGTTGCTGCGGAAAGCCCGGAAATAGGTCCGAAGAATGCCGCCGCACCGGTCCAGAGTCAGATCATATACCGTCTTGTTCAGGGCTACCAGCGCCGGCCCCATGGTCACCACCGGCAGACAGCATATTATACATACCATATTCAGCACTGCCAGATCCGCCACCCGGGCGAGGACCTGAAAGACCGGGTTGTCCAGATTAAACAAATTTTTCATGCGGTCCATCCTCTTTCCGGAGCCGCGCCTTGCCGGCGGCGTCCGCCCTCTTCAGGATTTTTATAGCAAGCTTCAGAATTCATGACAAAAAAGGAGGGGAGGACAAAGGGCGCAGGGCAAGGCGGAGGACGCAGGCGGGCTGACGCCCGCCAAGGACGACAACGCGGCCATGCGCACTTTGTACCCCCGAGCTTTTGCCAGGAATTCTGATGATTGCTATAGATAAAGTATAGCACACAATGGGCAAAATGGGAAGAGAAAAGCGGAAATTTGCGGAATCCATCGGTTGAATACTGAGATATGCCGTTTCTGCGGCTTGACTTTTCGGCGGCGGCATGGTAGCGTGCGCTCATGCTTTTACACAGAAGAACCGCTTCCGCCTTCTCAGGGGCGGAGAGAGGATATATGATGATGGAGGAAAATTTTATGGCGATGCTACAGTTTCCCCAGCCCAAGCTGGTGGAGAAGACCGGCGAGGGCACATGGCGTCTTACCGGACGGGTGATCCTGCCGGAGGACGGCAGCCTGGATCGGGCCGCAGCCCTGTTGGGAGAGGACTACCCCGCCCTGGCGGCGGCAGAGAAGGTCCGCGGCGGCGCGGTCCGGCCCGGTGACCTAGTGGTCCGGCTGGGACAGCCGGAGGTGCTGGCGGACAAGACCACCTTTGACGAGGGCTTCACCGTGGAGGTGGGCGCCTCTGCGGAGCTGACGGCCCAGTCCCGCCGGGCGGCCGTCTACGGCCTGCGGACCGTTTTCGAGGCGGGGGAGCTGGCCTTCGGCCGTCTCGCCGACTGGCCCTGCACAAATGAGCGGGGCCTCCACCTGGACGCGGGGCGGAAATACTATACGAAGGACTGGATCATGGAGCGGGTCAAGGACCTGTCCCGGAACCGGATGAACGTGCTGTGGCTCCACTTCTCTGAAAACGAGGGCTTCCGCATCGACAGCGAGCGGCACCCGGAGGTGCCTTCCCGGTTCCACCTGACCAAGGATGAGGTCCGGGAGATTATCGCCCTGTGCGGCGAGCTGTTCGTGGACATCAACCCCGCCCTGGACTGCCCGGGGCACCTGGGCGCCGCCCTGCTGGAGCATCCCCGGTGGAGGCTGAACAGGGAGATGGCGGAGCCCCTGTACTCCGCTCTGGACATCACCAACCCCGATGCCCGGGCCTTCCTGCTGGAGCTGGTGGACGAGTACGCGGAGCTGTTTGCCGGGTCCAAGGTATTCCATATCGGCGGCGACGAATTCATTGATTTCAACCACTTTGAGCGCTTCCCGGAGATGGATGCCTGCGCCAGGGAGCGCCTGGGCCCCGACTGCGGCGGCGTGGATCTCTACGTGGATTTCCTCAATCAGGTCATTGCCCACGTCCGGGCCAAGGGCTTCCAGGTCCGGGTTTGGAATGACGGCCTGTTCCGCCCCGACCAGGCGGAACACGTGGAGCTGGACCGGAACGTGCAGATCGCTTTCTGGAGCAACTGGGACAAGGGCATGGCTCCCCTGAAGGCCTTCCTGGACCGGGGATATCAGGTGGTGAACTACCACAGCGAATACCTCTATTTCATTCTGCTCATCCGGAAGGACTACTCCGATCCCGATCCGGACAAGATCCTGACCCAGTGGCATCCCGGCATGTTCCCCACCCATCCTGTCAGCGGGCCCCAGACGCTGGACCCCAAGTCGGAGCAGATGCTGGGCTGCTGCTACTCCATCTGGAGCGACTGGCCGGACCTGGAGGACGAGGAGGAAGTGGACCGGCGCAGCCGGGATTCCATCCGCGCTTTTGGCATCCGCTGCTGGCAGTAATTGCCGGATTGACACAAGGTTTTACCGGTTTTTCCGCAAAAAAGGGAGAGGGGACGGATCAGACAGTCCGCCCTCTCTCTTTTTTGACGAATCAAAATGTGCAAATCGCCAGTTTTTTGTGCATGCAGACGGATACGCTCCTTCCTATACTACAAAACGGCCTTTGGATACTTTTCCGGATTCTGGAATACCGATATAATAGCTACCGTTGACCCGGTGGATTTTGTAAAAAATGCCGAAAAAATCCGCCAGAGCGAGAGAGGAAGGAATGGTGACCCATATGCAAGACAACAAAGCCCCGGCGAAGACCCAGGCCAAGCCGCCGGCAGAGAAGAAGAGCAAATGGACCAAGGACGACACCGAGCTGTCCATCCTGGCGCTGCCAACCACCATTTGGTACATACTCTTCTGCTATCTGCCTATGTTTGGCATTATCCTCGCGTTCAAGGATTATAAGATTACCCCTGGCGCGAGCTTCCTGACCAGCCTGCTCAAGAGCGACTGGGTAGGATTTGACAACTTCAAGTATTTCTTTACCCTGCAAGACTTTCCCCAGATCCTGCGCAACACCCTGCTGTACAACATTGTGTTCATCGTCCTGGATATTGTCCTGCCTGTGGGGCTGGCCATCCTCATCAGCAATATCTACAGCAAGCGCAAGTCCAAGTCCTACCAGACCCTGATGTTCATGCCCCACTTTATGAGCTGGGTCGTCATCAGCTACTTCGTCTATGCTTTCCTGGTCACCGACAAGGGCCTGCTCAACGCCATTATCCGGGCTTTCGGCGGCGAGAATATTCAGTGGTATTCCTTCCCCGCCGCGTGGCCGTTCATCATCATTATCATGCACGTGTGGAAGACCATCGGCTACAAGATGGTGGTCTACCTGGCCAGTATTACCGGTATTGACAGCAGCCTCTACGAGGCGGCGGTGCTGGATGGCGCCACCAAGTACCAGCAGGCCAAGTACATTACCATCCCCTCGCTGCGTCCCATCATCATCATGATGTTCATTCTGGCCATCGGCGGCATCTTCTCCTCTGACTTCGGCCTGTTCTATCAGGTGTCCCGGGGAGCCCAGCAGCCTTTGACGCCTGTGGTTGCCACTCTGGACGTGAAGGTCTACCAGATGCTGACTTCCGGCACCGTCAGTCTGGGCAAGACCACGGCGGCTTCCCTGTTCCAGGCGGTCGTGGGCTGTATCACCATCCTGACGGCCAACGCCGTTGTGCGTAAGGTGGACCGCTCCAGCGCACTGATTTAAGGAGGCGGAAATCATGAGTAAAAAGAATGCAGCGGTCAGCGGCGATACCCTCAGCCGCCTGAACCGGATCAAGCCCGCAACGAACTTCCTGTTCAACCTGATGTTCCTGATCCTGGCACTGGCCTGCTTCCTGCCCATTATTTTCATTTTCATCATTTCCATTACGGACAACAACATCATCCGTTCGGAGGGCTATCAGATCCTCGTCACTGCCAGGACCTTCTCCGGCAGCGCCTATGAGTACCTGTGGGGCCAGCGGCAGACCATCCTCAACGCCCTGTGGGTGTCCGTGTACGTCACGGCGCTGGGCACCATCCTGGGCGTGATGCTCACCAGCCTTATGGGCTACGTCCTGAGCCGGACGGAGCATAAGCTGAACAACTTCCTGACCATCCTGGTATTCATCCCCATGGTCTTCGGCGGCGGCATGACCGCTTCCTACGTCATCAACTCCCAGGTGCTGCACCTGTCGGATACCATGTGGATTCTGATCCTGCCTCTGGCGGTCAGCAGCTTCAACGTGACCATCGCCCGGACCTTCTTCCGCACCACGATCCCGGACGGCATCATTGAGTCGGCCAAGATCGACGGAGCCAGCCAGTGGACGGTGTTTTTCCGGATCATCCTGCCCATTTCCAAGCCCGTGCTGGCCACCATCGGCCTGTTCCTGGCTTTCGGCTACTGGAACGACTGGTTCCAGGCCAAGCTGTACATCCGCAATGACAAGCTCTATTCCCTCCAGGCCATGCTGGACCGGATGCAGCAGAATCTGGACTACCTGACCAAGAACCCCACGGCCATGCTGGCTACCGCCTCCGACCTGAAGAAGAACATGCCGCAGGAGTCCGTCCGTATGGCAATCGCTTTCGTGGTCGCCGTGCCCATCGCCTGTGTGTATCCCTTCTTCCAGAAGTATTTCATCTCCGGCCTGACCGTGGGCGCGGTGAAGGGATAAAGAGCTTCAGGATGTGCCGGCATCCCTTGTGAGAACGCCGGCCTGAGCGCGGACCGCAAGGTGTATTTTCGGCGTACGCGCTGCCGGAAACGCGATTGAAATTTGTGTCGGCATTTAGGCGCAGAAACCAGTATTGAACGGCTCCATACCGTTTGATAAATATGTCACTTACAACACAACAAGGAGGAAACATTGAAAATGAAGAAATTTCTTGCTCTGCTCCTCGCCTGCGTCATGACCCTGGCCCTGCTGGCCGGTTGCGGCGGCAGCGGCAACGACGCCAACAAGGGCGGCGGTGATGATGGCGAGATCCCCACGATCACCTGGTATCAGGTGGGCGGCGGCGAGCCTGCCAACCTGGCGTCCTGGACCGAGAAGGTCAACGCTTATCTGGAAGAGAAGATCGGCGTACACCTCAACGTCCAGTGCATCTCCTGGGGCGGCTGGGGCGACCAGCGTTCCGTGATCCTGTCCACCAACGAGCCCTATGACATCCTGTTCACCGATTCCGGCTCCTACACCAGCGACGTGGCCATGGGCGCGTTTGCCGATCTGACCGAACTCATCAAGGAGACCCCCGGCATCACCGACCTGATTCCCGAGAGCTACATTGATGCCTGCAAGATCGGCGGCAAGCTCTACGGCATCCCCGCCTACAAGGACAACGCCGCGGCCCAGTTCTTTGTCTGGACCAAGGAGTATGTTGACGCTTACTATCCCGATTACGCCAACGTTCACTCCCTGGCAGAGGCCACTCCCGCTGTCAAGGCCATCAAGGAAGGCACCGGCGAGCCCCCCATGCTGCTGAACAAGGACGGCCTCTCCTGCGTGGTGGGCAACCGTTATGACCAGCTGGGCATGGCCGGCATGGGCGCCATCGGCGTGAGCTACTACGATGATTCCGGCAAGGTGGTCTGCACCTTCGAGCAGCAGGACGTTCTGGATCAGCTGGAGGTCCTGCATGAGTGGATGACGGAAGGTTACACCAACTCCGACGCCGCCACCGCCAGCGAAGCCTCCGGCATGTGCGGTCTGGGCGTAGCCCAGGGCTGGCCCTCCGCCGCTAAGGGCTGGGGCGATGGCCGCGGCGCCGAGGTCGTGGTTTCCGCTTTCGGCGATCCCGTTGTCTCCACCGACACCATCCAGGGCTCCCTGGCCTGCATCAGCGCTTCCTCCGCTCACCAGCTGGAAGCCCTGAAGGTTCTGGAGCTGGTCAGCACCGACAGCAAGTTCCGTGACATGCTGGCCTACGGCGAAGAGGGCGTGAACTTCGAGTACGTCGAGGGCAGCACCGGCGAGCAGCGCGTCCACAAGATCAACACCGACTGGACCATGGCCGCCTACACTCAGGGCACCTTCATGACCATGACCCCCACCGACGACGTAGCCGAGAACCCCTATACCACCGAGGTTGCTTCCCAGAACGAGAGCGCCCGTTCCTCCGTGGCTCTGGGCTTCGTGTTCGACAAGACCAACGTTGTTGACCAGATCGCCGCCTGCCAGGCCATCTTTGAGGAGTACAAGGGCCTGATCCAGACCGGTACCGGCGATCCCAAGCCCACCGTGGATGAGATGATGGCCAAGATGCGCGCTTCCGGCTTCGAAGACATCGTGACCGAGGCCCAGACGCAGCTGGATGCTTTCCTGGGCAAGTAATCCGCCGCGCTTCCTGAAGCCTGAGATCTGATTGAACAAAAGGGGCTGTTGCAGCCGTTTGGGTTTGCAGCAGCCCCTTTTCTTACAGGAGGAGCTATACATACTTTTTTCCTGAAGGCGCAGACTAGGCCATGTTTGAAAAATGTCAAAACGCCCAAGCGGCGGATCTTTTTCCGCCACTCTGCGTTGTATTTTTTTGCCGGGCGTCAGCCCG
>OFGN01002032.1_pt1 | contig 12007 bp, 16 predicted proteins | sample 1521821 | NCBI WGS metagenome assembly OFGN01 (sample SAMEA3504094, study PRJEB24116) | mouse gut metagenome | biome: mouse gut; feature: mouse-associated habitat; material: faeces | place: Denmark | collected 2011
AAATAACCTAAAATAATATAAATAAAAATAATTATTGACAAAATTTATATATTGGTGTACATTCTTATTAGATTATATTAAAAAAAATTAATATAATCTAATAAGAATTAAAATTAATTCGTTTAAAGAAAATATAATGTATAAAAAGAATAAGTAGATGAAGTATTTGAGCGGATTAGAAAATTATTTTTTGTAAGAAAGATGTAATACCTTAAAAATGTGGAGGAAGTATATATATGCGTCAAAACCTTCTTTTCAATATGTCGTTGTCAGGAAACATGGTTTTTATCTTATATATTTTGACCTATCCGTTAACGAAAAGATATTTTTCATTAGAGTGGAGATATAGAATTTTAAAAATTGCGATTGTTTTTTATCTTATTCCAATTTCGTTGTGCAAGTATTTCATACTGAATGCACTCCATAGATGTTTTCCGCTGTTGTGGGATAAAATAAGCCATATAATAGTAAATATGGATAGTAAATATACCATAATTGTGAGTCAGGACTTTATGAAACTATCTTCAAGGGTTAGTTATATGCTGGTAGTTCTTCTTATTATTGCGATTGTTGCGTTTTCCATCATACGAGAACGGATTATCCAATACTGGAAATGGAAAAAAGTATGCACCGTCGGTTTTGAAAAACCAACAAATCTGGAACAACAGATTTTCTTTAAAGCAAAAAAAGAAATAGGGATAAAAAAGAAAGTAGAACTTATCTGTTCCGAATATTGTAATTCTCCGATGACAAGTGGTATTTTATCATCTATTCTGATATTACCCAAATGGGATGAAGATATAGATGAAAATAAATATGAATATATGCTTCGGCATGAACTGGTACATATTAAGCATCATGACTTATTCATAAAATATATAGGACTATTCGTGATGGCTGTCCATTGGTATAATCCTTTTGTTTATCTAATGTTTTATGAGATTTCGGTTATTAGTGAAATGTATTGTGACAGCATTGTAATTGGAGGAAAAGGAGAAGAAGAACGCAGGAATTATGGAGAGCTGATTTTAAAATTAGCCGTACAGAATAAATTTGCTAATAAACGGCAATTTTTTATTGGTATGGCAGATAGCAGAAGTAAATGGATATATAAAAGGAGGATTTTGGAAATGAAAAGGGCTAAGAAATACAAGGCAGTACTGCCTGTTGTTATGACTGTGTTAATATGCATGATTGGCGGGATAACAACTTTTGCATATGATTCACCACAGACAATTTATAATGATATAGGTTATGATTTTGACGCAGATGCGAATTATACATTTGAAACATCAGAAGAAAGTACGGATTTACCATCAGATTATTTTTTTATAGATGATGATGGAAAGATTTATGATTTAAGCAAAATAGAAAAAAATAGCAGAAGTCTTTGCAGTCATGACTTTTCCATACATGGAACTTTGAATCAACATAAAAAAGATGGAAATGGCGGATGTGTAACAAATAGCTATGATGCATGGCGATGTTCTATCTGTTCTGCTATAAAAACCGGAGAGTTAAAAAGTACTTTAACTTATAAATCTTGCCCGCATTAATACATGGAGGAATGAGTCGGATGAAAAAGAATTATGGTTTAACAAACACAGAACTGCAAATTATGGAATTGTTATGGACAGCACAGGAACCAATGTCATTCAGGGAGATTATGGATGTTGCTCTAAATGACTGGAAAAAAACATGGAAAGTACAGACTTTAAATTCATTTTTGCTTGGACTGCAGAAAATGGGACTGGTCGGAACAGACAGGGGAATGTCCTCTTACAATGTGTACTATGCTCTGTGTACAAAAGACCAGCACATTCATAACTGGACAAAAAAAATGGTGGCTGAATGTTATGGAAATTCCTTTTCTCGTTTTGTCGCAGCTTTTATTGGAGATGGAAAATTGTCAGAGGAGGAGGCAGATGAACTGAGGAAGTTATTGTAAAGGCAAATACGATAAAATCAGGATAAATTAAAATGCCAAAAACTTCATGGACAAATTGGTTAGATATTAGCAAATATTTATGGAGTAATTATCTGCTAATGAGGAACGACTGATTTAACTTTTATTATTAAAGACCTAAGAGATATACAGTATAAAGCAGGCAATCTTTCAGGATATGTTAAATATAGTTGGATATTTTTATTGACATAATAAAAATATAATATTACTCTACAAATATGTAGTACAAAGGAGGGTAGCGAGGAAATTTTTACAAATTATATGTGATGAAAGGAAAAATGTATGAAAAAAACTAAAATTATATGTATTTTATCTTTTGTAGTGTGCCTTTTATTGGGCAATGTAGTATTTGCTGTTGAACCAAGTGAAACTGAAGAGACAGAGTGCTTATCAGAGATCAGTGTTTCTAAAGAAGCAGAAGATAGTATCTTGGAAGAAACTGAAGATAATACGGAAAAAACTGAAATTTTAGAAAATAGTTCATTACTAAATGATGAAGTTTGCACTGAGGATAATTTGGTGGAAAGTGACGCCAATAATGCATATAATATTTCATTAGTAAAAACTACTCAGATAATTCCATCTTCATCAACACAAGATTTAGTTAACAAAGGTATTATTTTATATAAGATAACAGTTACTGCAACGGTAAGAAACACAAATGGATCGATTGCAAGGAATCAGGCAATATCTTTCGCAAATTATCCACAGAATGCAAATGTAAAACAAGTATCTTATGAAGGGAGAACTGACTCAAATGGAACAGCGAAAGCATACTATGAGGTTCGCGGAGTTACTAATTTTACTGTCAGGGCACAATGTGGTAGAACACAGAAATCCTTAAGTATAACACCAAATGAGAAATGCGATTATCAAAATACTTTTTATTTAACTGCATATATAATTGCATTAGAATCGGATTATTCAGCGTCAACGAAAGTAGCGGCTGCTGGAATTTCGAATTATAAATTTAGAAAGGAATTTTTGGATGCCGTAAAATTGAATGGTTCAGGATATTCTGATGATAACAAGTTTTATATTCGCTACAACGCCTCTACTAAGCAGTACGAAAAAAAGGATCCCGTTACAGCAACAGGGACTACTCCGACTGTAGGGCGGACAATAGCTGTTGATAATTATTATATACCAAGATATAATACCACTGCCCAGTATGGGTGTGTATCTATTGCAGATGTAGGTAACCGAAAAGCTGAAGATGCTGGAGGTGGCATCAAAAAATATCATATTGATGTTTTTGTGGGAAATGGAAAGGCAAAGGCAAACGCTTTTGCTTATAATCAAAAGTATAAGAAGGTAACATATCTTGGAAATAATAAAAATATATAAAATATTATTAAAAAACGCAAAAAAATAATAGCAAGTTTTCTTGCTATTAAAAAAATTAAATTGAAATAAAATTGCATAAAAGAATAAATGGACAAGTAAAACTTGTCCATTTAAATTACTTATTGATAATTTCTTTAAGTTTAGCAGCCTTACCAGTTCTACCACGCAAGTAATAAAGTTTAGCTCTTCTAACTTTACCATTACGAACGATATCAATGTGGTCAATCTTTGGTGAATGGAATGGGAAAGTTCTTTCAACACCAACACCGAATGAAAGACGACGAACAGTGAAAGTTTCACGAATGCTGCCGTTTTTACGAGCGATAACTACACCTTCAAAAGCTTGAAGTCTTTCTTTGTTACCCTCTTTGATTTTGAACCATACTTTAACAGTTTGACCAATTTTAATATCAGGCAAATCTGTACGAAGATTCTCTTGCTCAATAACATCAATAATATTACTCATTTGACCTACCTCCTATTACGCAGTGTTCATATTGCTATAGCGGAACACCCGAAGTCTTAATCATTTTATCATATATAAGTTTACTTTGCAAGCATTTTACACATAAATTTTAATAAATTTTTATTTTTTTATTTCAATTTAGCCAAAAGGCGTCTTTAATATGCTCTATTTCGTCACCTGTAGTACCTATCACATCAAATCTAACTTGCATATTGTACAAATGATTTGAAGATATGTACATTTTTGCCGAGCGAATGATATGTTTAATTTTGTCTTTAGTAATTGCTTCAAGTGGATTTCCGTAAGAATAACTGTATCTTGTTTTTACTTCCACAAACACTAAATTATCGCCATCTTGTGCAATAATATCAATTTCGCCGTCACCAATATGAACATTTCTTGCAATAATTTTGTAACCCTTACCTTTTAAATATTCGGCTGCAATATGTTCACCCTTGTCACCTATCTTTTTAGTATTTAAGCCACGCATAATTATTCCTTAACAAAGTTTTTTATAAAACTGCGTCTATGTATTTCACAAGGACCAAATTGCTTAATCGCATCTATATGCACTTTAGTGCCATATCCCTTGTGTTTTTCAAAAGCATATTCAGGATATTTATTTGCAAGCTCCACCATTAAATTATCTCTGTAAACTTTTGCAATAATACTTGCAGCACCAATGTTATAACTCAAATAATCGCCTTTTATGATATTTACAATAGGTATATCGGTATTTAAAGTTAGTGCATCAACCAAAGCAACATCTGGCTTGATTGTTAAGCCTTCTAAAGCATTTTTCATACAAAGTTTTGTTGCTTCCAAAATATTAATTTCGTCAATAACAGCGGGTGAAATTTCCGCAATGTTATAGCAAATTGCATTTTCTTTAATCAAATCGCTTAATTTATTTCTCTTTTTCTCACTTACTTTTTTGCTGTCGTCAATACCTTCAATCAATTTATCAAGTGTCATAATTACGGCTGCACAAACTACAGGTCCTGCAAGCGGACCTCTTCCTACTTCGTCTACACCTGCAATATATTTATATCCTTTGTTTAAACACTCTAATTCATATTTCAATTTGTCTTGAACGCTCAATTTTTCCATATTTTATCCTTTGAATATTGATTTAAATACTTATTTTAAAATTAGAAATCTTATAGATTTTCTACCTTTTCAAGCATAATTAAACCTAGTTTGCCTTTTCTGAAATCGTCTATAATGGTTTTTGCAAGTCTTTCAGTATCAAGCACGCCACCTTTTAATAAAAAACCGCGTTTTTTTGCTATATACTCAATTGCAGCATTATTTTCATTAGGCAATTCCGTAATTTTATATCTTTGCATAAAAGAATCATAATAATTATTTCTGCAAAAATCAATCATTTCTTCAGCTAGTTCTACTATATTTAATATATCTTCATTAATACTACCAACAAAAGCTAAGTGCTTTGCGTGCTCTTGATTTTCAAAAGACGGCCATAAAGTTCCTGGGGTGTCAAGCAACTCAACCCCTTTTGTAAGCACAACCCACTGCTTACCGCGTGTAACACCTGGTTTATCGCCTGTTATAGTGCGTTTTGAGCCACATAAGCTATTTATTAATGTAGATTTACCGCTATTTGGAATACCTACCACCATAGCTCTAATACTTCTATTAACCCCTTTATTTTGGTATTTTTCTATAAGGCTTTTATTTATAATTTTAAGTCCGTCTATAACTTTTGATGTGTTTCCGTTTGCACTATTACAAACTACTACTTGCATATTATTTTGTTTGAAATATTTTAGCCATTCTGTCAAATCTTCACGAGATACCAAATCCGCCTTATTTAGCACATATAAAATTGGTTTACCTTGAGCAAGCTCATTCAATTTAGGATTAAAAGATGCAGCAATACATCTACTATCTAATACATAAATCAAACAATCCACCAATTTTACATTTTCTTCCATCATTCTCAAGGCTTTTGTCATATGCCCTGGAAACCATTGAATAAACATTATTTATCCTCCAACAAATCGGGTCTTCTCTCTTTAGTGATTTTTAATTGCTCATTATAACGCCATTTATCAATTTCTTGATGATTTCCGCTAAGCAATATTTCAGGCACAGCCATTCCATTGTAAACTTGCGGTCTTGTGTACTGCGGATATTCCAAAAGTCCGTTTGAAAAGCTTTCTTCGTTTGTAGACTCTGAACTACCAAGAACTCCGTCAATATACCTTGCTAAAGCATCAATAGTTACCATACAAGCAAGCTCACCACCAGTAAGCACATAATCACCGATTGATAGCTCCATATCAATTTCACTATCAATAACTCTTTGGTCAACGCCTTCATAATGTCCACATAAAAAAAGCAAATTTTCTTCTCTGCTCAATTCTTCAACAAGCGGTTGTGACAAAGTTTTCCCTTTTGGCGATAAAAATATTCTTTTACAAACTCTATTTGGGTCAACAGCTTTTATTGCATCACAAATCGGCTGTGGAGTCATAACCATACCACTGCCACCACCAAACGGATAGTCGTCACATTTTTTATGTTTATCCAAACTATACTCTCTTATATCGGTAATGTTTAAAATAAACTTTTCTTTTTCAAGTGCTCTGCCAATAACACTCTCTTTCAAGCTATCAAACATATTTGGAAATAATGTCAATACTTCAATCTTCATAAACTGCTATTTGCTCCAAAATTTCGCTATTTAAATATATTTTCTTGCTATCAATATCTACTTTTAACAACACTGTTTTTAAACAAGGAAACATAAAATCTTTATTATTATTTATTCCTTTTACAACATAAACATCGGCTGCACCATATTGTAAAATATTATCCAATACACCAATAGTTTTTTCACAAACTATAATTTCCGAACCGATAATATCTGCAATTAAATATCGTCCTTCTTCAAGTTTTGGCATTTTATCTCTTTTAAATGATACTTGCATGCCGCGTAAAAGTTCCGCTTGATTTCTGTCATCAACACCTTCAAGCTTAAAAAATACTCCGTTAACAAGATTTTTAACACTTGTAACTTTGTAGCTAACATTATCAAGATAAATTTCTTTTAACTTACTTACAAGCTGTTTGTCACTTGCGGTTATGTCTACTTTTATCTCGCCTTTTATGCCTTGCGGTTTAATAACTTTACCTATTACAATTCTATCCATAACACTCAAAATCCTTTGAAAATCGATATTAAATTTACAAATTTAGTTGTAATTACCAATAGACCCCACTTTTTGGGTGGGGTCAAAGGTTTATTACTTTTCGTTAATTTCTACGCTATAGCGTTTGTTTTGCTTCATACCTGAAGACTTGATAATTGCTCTAATTGCCTTTGCAACTCTGCCTTGTTTACCGATAATTCTACCGATTTCACTTTTGTCAGAGTTTATATTGATTATTTGATTTTCTTCATCAATCTCAATATCTACTAAGCTAGGGTCATCAACAAGTCCATTAATTATTGTTCTTACTAATTCTTGCATAATTATTTAATAAGTCCTTCTTTTTTAAGCAAATCTTTAACAGTATCAGTACATTGAGCACCATTGCTTAACCATTTGCTAGCAATTTCAGTATCAATTTTTACAACTGCTGGCTCTTTAGTTGGGTCATAATAACCGATTGATTCGATATATTGACCATCTCTTGCTTTTCTGCTGTCCATTGCTACAATACGATAAAATGGCTTACCTTTTTTACCCATTCTTGTTAATCTTAATTTAACTGCCATAAGAATAATTCCTCCAAAATTTGTTCATTTTTTATTTTATTTATATAATTAAAATTAATTATCTATTATTTTATTTAGCAATATGTTATTAAAACGGCATTCTCATTCTGCCTTTCATACCACCGCTTGTCATTCTACGCATCATTTCTTTTGTCTGCTCAAATTGTTTTAAAAGAGAGTTTACTTCCTGAATTGATGTTCCGCTACCATTTGCTATTCTTTTTCTTCTTGAGCCTTTAATAATCTGTGGATTCTCTCTCTCATTTGGTGTCATTGAACGAATAATTGCCTTTAATCTGTCAATTTGCTTGTCGTCAATATCCAAATCTTGACCTTTAAGCTTACCACTTAAACCAGGAATCATATTAAGCATATCTTTCATACTGCCCATTTGATTCATTCTCTCAAACTGCTCAAGATAGTCATTTAAATCAAAGGATTTATCTTTAATTTTCTTTTGTAATTTTTTTGCGTCTTCTTCGGTAATTGCGTTTTGTGCTTTTTCAATAAGTGTAAGCACATCGCCCATACCTAAAATTCTTGAAGCCATTCTGTCTGGGTGGAAAGCTTCAATATCTGTCATTTTTTCGCCGATACCACAGAATTTAACTGGTTTGCCAGTTACTGCTTTTATTGATAAAGCCGCACCGCCCCTAGTATCACCATCTAGCTTTGTAAGTACAACGCCTGTAATATCTAATTGTTTGTTAAAGGTATCTGCAACATTTACAGCATCTTGACCTGTCATACTATCGACAGTTAGCAATATTTCGTGCGGTTTATAAGTATTCTTTATAGACTGCAATTCTTCCATCAACTCTTCGTCAATATGAAGTCGTCCTGCAGTATCTATAATCACTACATCGTGACCATTTTTTGTAGCTAAGTCAAAAGCACCTTTTAAAATTTTTAAAGGAGCGATTTGTCCTTGTTCATAAACAGGCACTCCTACACTGCCACCAACCACTTGTAATTGCTTAATTGCTGCAGGTCGGTAAATATCACAAGCAACTAACAATGGTTTTTTGCCTTGCTTTTTAAGCATAAGTGCAAGTTTACCGCACATAGTAGTTTTACCTGCACCTTGCAAACCACACATCATAATTATTGTAGGTGGTTTATCACTTACGGCAAGCTTTGAGTGAGTTGCACCCATAAGCTCGATAAGTTCTTCATTAACGATTTTTATAACTTGTTGAGCGGGTGATAAACTGCGTAAAATATCTTCACCAATAGCTTTTTCACTTACTTTGTTAACAAACTGCTTAACAACGGTAAAGTTAACATCCGCTTCCAAAAGTGCAACTCTGACTTCTCTCATAGCACCTTTTACTTCAAGCTCTGTAAGTTTACCCTTATTTTTCAGTTTTGAAAAAATATGTCCAAGTCTATCGCTCAAACTATTAAATGTCCCCATCATTATCCTCCAAGATTTCTTTAAGCAAATTAAGCGACTTTTTGCTATTATCTATATCATTATTGTCAATAGCATTTTCAAGTTGCAACATTACTTCTTGCATTTTAAGAAACTTTTTACTCAAACCAAGTTTTGTTTCATAATCTTCAAGTAAATTTTCTGCACGCTTAATTGTATCCCTAACCGCTTGACGGCTAACACCAAATTGCTCTGCTATTTCAAAAAGTGAAATATCGCAATCATAATATAGCCTAATCATTTCGCATTGGTGTTTTGTAAGCAGACAACCATAAAAATCATTATATCTACTTATAAATAGTTTATTTGATTTTGACATTGTACTGCTCCTTCGCATAATGTGTAAAGGACTTTACCTTTACACCAATTATATAGCACAAAAAAATATTTGTCAAGCATTTAGCATTAAAATTTAATTTAATATTGCATATTTATATATTAATTGTGAAATTATATATATTTATTAAAATCGAAAAAATATAAATTTTGCAATCGCAATTTTTTAATTTATAGTTAAAATTACATTAAATCAATCGAAAATCGATATTAAATTATATTTTATTCCTTATAATTAATTTGATATTTTTTTGTTTTATATTTCTGTTTACTTCGGCTAGTGTTTACTGACATTTCCCTATCTGCATCAATAATTGTATCACTTATAAGATTTTGAACATCTGAATTTAACTTTTCTTTATTTATAGTAAGTGATAATTCATTTGCACCAAAATGCTTTTGAATTAGTTTAACAAGCCAATTTTCAAGTTTGTCGCTATATTTCCACAAACCTACAAACATTGCAATTACTGCAATACCAATTAATATCCAAAGCAAAATGCCCCACCAAGTATTAAGTGGTATTTTACCCATAATATCAAATGTCAAGGTTTGTCCAATTATTGTAAGTGGTCTTGTAACTATTTGCATTATAAAAAATGTAGTATAGGACATTGTAGTTACACCAGCAAATATACAAAGCAAATCGTCAGGGAATACAGGTAGCAAAAACATCATAAACAACATCATTTTATCTCTGCCCTTCAACATTTTTTGATATTTGTTGTATGATTTTGCACCTACCATCCAAATTAGCAATTTAACACCGAATACTCTCCCCAAAAAGAATGCAAACATAGAACCCAGCATCATTCCAACCAAGCTACAAACAAATACAAGCGGAAGATTTTGGAATGCAGCCATACCTGCTGCTGTAGTTATTGCAGAAGGTATAGGTATAAATGTAACTTGTAAGAACTGAATCAAAATGTAAATCAATGGTCCCCATATACCTGTCTTTTGCATTAAATCGGAAATATTTTCCGCATCTTTAAGTAGTTCCAATGTTCCTGACTTTAGTAGTCCTATATAAATAGCAAAGCCAATTGCCGCAAAAAACAAAACTATCAAAGTAAGTTTAAACATTGCTTCTTTTCTTTTGTAAATACAAGCAACGCAAATCATCGAAACTAAAAAAGCACCGATAATCAATAATATAGGAAGATAAACTTTCATTTCACCAAATAAAAATATTGACTCAATCATAGTAGCTAAGCCTAAAAAAACTGCTACTAACGAAAAAGTTAATTTTGATTTATCACTCATTTTGTCCTCCTAAAATTTTATCTACTTCTGCTCTTGCCATTTTGTCACATTCATTGTTATAAGCATTGTCACTATGTCCTTTAACTTTAATAAACTCCACTTGATGACTTTGCACAAGATTATCAAGTTGTTGCCATAGTTCGACGTTTTTAACTTGTTTGTTTTGTTTTTTCCAACCATTTGCTTTCCAATTATCTACCCATTTTTGCAAGTAAGCATTTACAACATAAGCGGAGTCGGAATATATTTTAACACTGCATTTTTCCTTAAGACAAAGCAAAGCATTAATTACAGCAAGCAATTCCATTCTATTATTAGTGGTATTTTGCTCACCACCGGATATCTTTTTTTCCACTCCATTATAAATAAGTATTGCCCCCCAGCCACCGGGACCAGGATTAAAGCTACAAGCTCCGTCCGTATAAATTTCTATTTCTTTCACTTACCTAGCTCCTGTGACCTATTTCTGCATTTAATCATTGCACTATCTATAATTTCATACAAATTATCTTGCTTAAAGCTATCTACTGCTTGAATAGTTGTGCCACCTTTTGAGCAAACTGCTTTTATCAAATCGCTAATAGGTTCGCTTGCCGTGTCAACCATACCAATACTACCTGCAAAAGTTTGTAATACGCAAGTTTTTGCATCTTCATAGCTAAGTCCCATTTTAACGCCGCTTTCTATCATACCTTCAATGAACATATATACATACGCAGGTCCGCTACCGCTTACTGCAGTAATAGCGTGAAATAAATCTTCTTCTAAATATATTGTTTTACCAATGCTGTCAAATATACTCTTAACAAATTCTTTTTCATTGTTTGGTATATCGTCATTTTTACGAATAGCAGTCATACCCTTTTTTAATTTACAAGGAGTATTTGGCATAACTCTTGTAACATTGCTATTTGCAAAATATTTTTTTATACCTGCATAAGTAATTCCCGCCATTATTGAAATAATATGTTGAGCTTTGCATTTACTACCAAGCTCTGCTGCGATTTCGTTAAATATTTGTGGTTTCACTGCAAGCAAAATATACTCACACTCTGTAAGAATTTTTTCATTCTCTTTATAAGTAATAATTCCATCTATTCCAAGCTCGCAAAATGGGTCTGTTGCAATAATTTTGCTAGGCTCAATCAATTTGCTCTCAACAATACCATTTGCAATTGCTTTTGCCATATTTCCTGCACCTATAATGCCCAATTTGTAATTATATTCCATATTTTCTCCTTTACTTACAGAAAAAAATTTCTGTTTACACTTAAATTCAACTATTTTACTACTCTGTTTTTTATTTAAAAAGCTAAAATATACAAAATTTTATATTTTAATCATAAATCTATTGACAACTACAAAATTTTATCATATAATAGACTAGTCTTAGGGGAGTGGCTCAACGGTAGAGTAGTGGTCTCCAAAACCATTGGTTGCGTG
>OFGN01002043.1_pt1 | contig 11941 bp, 16 predicted proteins | sample 1521821 | NCBI WGS metagenome assembly OFGN01 (sample SAMEA3504094, study PRJEB24116) | mouse gut metagenome | biome: mouse gut; feature: mouse-associated habitat; material: faeces | place: Denmark | collected 2011
CTCACTATCTCTCCACAGGCTGACACGGCATGCCCTGCCGCCGTGTCACCTGTTAGCAAACAAAGGCAGGAAAGTCAAAATTCCAGTCAAGGTACGCCTTATATCCCCGCCCTGAAGAGCGGGGCTTTACGGCGCGTTGAGGTAAATTCTTCGCACAGCCCGCGCCCTTTCCGGGCAGAGCCTCCGTTTTTCTGTCACACTGGCGGAAAAACGGAGGTTTTTTGTATGGCGGAAGGAATTTACGCGCCGGACGGAACATTCATCCCCTTCAGCGGCGTCGACCTCGGCACGGAGCTTGCCACGCGACAGAATGCCGGGCTGACGCTCGGCGAGATCACGGGCTGGCTTGACGTTCTGCCCGATCCCGATCCCGTGCTGCGCAAGCGCCATGATGACGCATCGATCCTTGGGGATCTTTCCGCCGACGATCAGGTGACCACCACCATGCTCGCCCGGAAAAATCGTGCGCTGAACTGCCCGCACTTTTCCTTCCGGGCCGGAGCGCCGGAAGGGGAATCCCCCACGCCGGAGGCGGAGGAGCTGTACCGCCGCTTCCGGCAAGATCTGGAGCGGGCCAACCTGCGGAGCATCATCAGCGGGATTCTCGATGCGCCCTTCTGGGGGATTTCGCCGCTGGAACTCATCTGGCGGCGCGGCGGGGACTGGTGGCATCTCGTGGATATCGTACCGCGCCCGGCGCACTGGTTCGGGTTCGACCAGCACAACAGCCCGCTGTTTGTGGGCGCATGCGGAACGCTGTCGGCGGAGCCGATCCCCCTGCCGCCGGGGAAGTTTGTCATTGTCAGTCATCACGCCACCTACGACAACCCCTACGGGCTGCGCCTGCTCTCGCGCTGCCTGTGGCCCGTGGCCTTCAAGCGGGGCGGGCTGCAATTTTACGCGAAATTCGTGGAACGCCACGGGATGCCGTGGGTGATAGGCGAAGCCTCGGCAGGCGCGGAACGCCCGGATAAACGGGATATGGCGCGGGATCTGGCCCGTATGGTGCAGGACTGCGTCGCGGTCGTCCCGCACGGCTCGAATGTCCAGCTCTTGAGCGCCGGGCAGACGCAGGGGGCCATCCACGAGGATTTCCTGTCCCGGCAGGATCGGGCCATCTCTAAGGTGCTCATGGGGCAGACCCTGACAATCGAGACGGACGGCAAGAACAGTCTCGCGGCCACGGAAGCACACAAGGGTGTCGCGGACGACATCGCGGACTCCGACAAGGCGATGGTCGCCGACGTCTTTAACGAAATCTGCTGGCTCTATGCGCGGTTGAACGCCGAGGAATCCGTCCTCGCCCCACTATTCAGCTACGAGGAACCCGAAGACCTGAACAGCCGGGCCGATCTCGATGCCAAGCTCAAGAGCATGGGCGTCAAGTGGCTTCGTGCCCATTTCGAGAACGACTACAGCCTGAAGCCCGAAGAGTTCGAGCTTGAAGGGGAGGGAGAGCCCGTAGCGGCCCCGGCTTCTTCTGAAGCGCCGGAGTCGGATGCCCCAGAAGTTGACTTCGCAGCCTCTTCCGGACGCACCCTGGCCGAAGATGCACAAGAGCGGCTTGATGCTGTCCTAGCCAAGCATCTGCCGGAGGCACTGAAGGCCAATCGCAAGTTCGTCAGCCAACTTGAGAAGATCGTCGAGGGCGCCACAACATTTGAAGAACTGGAACTGGAGCTGGCCACGCTGTTGTCTGGCGAGGTGGAGTCGTCGGAATTCGAAGACCTTATGGCCCGCTGCATGTCAGGGGTCTCCGGATATGGTGCCGCCGCTGTGAACGCGGAAGCGGAGGCCGACGATGCCTGAGATTCCCGATCCGGAGATCGTCTTTCAGGGCGTCCAGCCCGATGCGGCTATCAATTTTTGGAAGGACAGGGCGAAGCTCACGTCCGCGCAGGCTAGGGTGCTTGATGCCGGAGCCCGAAGTCGAGCCTTCTATGTGACCGGGCTTGCCGAGATGGACATGGTCAACCTTGTCCACAGGAAGATTCTGGAGGCGCTGGAGAACGGAACGACGCTTGAAGCCTTCAAGGAAGGTATCGGGAGGGTCATCGCATCCGAGGGGTGGAAGGATTACCGCGTTGAAACCATCTTCCGCAACAACCTCCAGACAGCCTACGCCGCCGGACGTTATGCAAAAATACAGGCGGTTAAAAAAACGCGCCCGTATTTGCAGTACTTCACTATGGGCGACATGAGGGTACGGCCTTCGCATGCCGTATTAAACGGTGTGGTTTATCCGGCAGATCATCCGTTTTGGGATGAAAACTATACGCCGAACGGACACAAATGCCGCTGCGGGACACGGACGCTTTCAGAGCGGCAGGTGAAGCGGGAGAAACTTACAGTCCAGAAAAAAATGCCCGGCGACATGATGTGGACTGACCCCAAGACGGGAATGAAGTACCACGTCGCCCGCCCCGGCGCGGATGACGGCTTCCGCAACAACCCCGGCAAAGACTGGTTCGCGGGGCTCCATCCAGAAGAAGTGGACTTTGATGCGGGCGAGGACATGGTCAAATCCGCACTGTGCGTCTTGCCGAAGCCGGACAGCGCCGACTTTGCGGACGTGCGGACCCAGCGCACGGTCGGGCGCGGTCAGGAGTGCCTGCCGCCGCTCGCGGAGCTTGCCCCAGAACACATCCTGCCCGTGAAGAAGGCGGACATCCTGCCCACGGGCCTGTCAGAAGAAGCCTACGCGCTCGCGTTCCTCAGGGAATTCGGCCTGAAGTCTCTGGATGACAGCACACTGTTCCGGCTGCCGTGGTTACGGACGCCGCTGCTCATCAGCAAGCAGCTTTTACTGACCAAGGCAACAGGAAAGCTCAAGACCGACAAGTCAGGTCGTGGCCCTTATATGCGGCTCATGGCGCAGTCGATCAAGAATCCCTACGAGGTCTGGCAAGTTCCCATGAGCTTGTCGGGGAAAGTCCATATTACCTTGCGATTCCTTCGTCTTTTCAAAGGAGAGGATGGAGGATTCGGGGGATATTCGGCGTTCAACTGGATTGGTGGAGGGCGGTACTGGTCGGGGGCTACTGTTTTCAAGGCCAAGGACAATTTTGAAAGGGCAGCAGGCTATCTGGAGCAGCAGCGCAACGGTATTCTGCTTTTCCGTGAGGGAGGCGGGGGCATTCTTCAAAAATAAAAGCGCCGGAAACAAGCTCCGACGCTTTTGAACCGACTGGTGCCGATGCAAGTAGGACTCGGCAAGGACCACATCAGATGATGACGCCTACTCATCTACGAGAGGTGCCCCTCAGTTCCGTTTAAACTTTACCCATCAATCCTCAAGGAGTCAACGATGTCCGAAGCTAATACGTTTCGCCTCGCCATCGCCCGCACGGGCCAGTTCATCGATTCGCAGGGCCGCCCGCAGAGCTTTTCCGAAGCTGACCTCGACGCCATCGCCGCCAGCTACAAGCCCGGGAAGCTCGAAGCGCCGCTCGTCTTCGGGCATCCCGCCGTGAGTGATCCCGCCTACGGCTGGGTGAAGGGCCTCAAACGCGAAGGTGAAAAATTGTTTGCACAGATTGCGCAGATTCCGGACGAAGTGCGGAAGCTCGTGCAAGATGGCCGCTACAAGTACGTGTCCATGTCTCTGATGCCCGACCGGAAGACGCTCCGGCACGTGGGGCTCCTAGGGGCCGCCGTGCCAGCTATCGACGGGCTGGGCCCGGTCTCTCTGTCCGGGGGCGGCGACGCGGTCACCATCAATTTTGCACAAGGAGACGGCAAAATGCCCACTATTGAGGAACTGCAGGCCGAAGTGTCCACGCTCAAAATCGAGCGGGAGGGCCTGAAGGAGAAACTCGCCGACGCCGAGGCCAAGGTCACGCGGCTGGCCAGCGACTTCGCGGCGTACCGGGAAGGCGTCGAGGTGAAGGCCCGCGAGGGCCGGATTGACGCCCTGATCAAGGAAGGAAAGGTGAAGCCCGCCGAGCGCGCCCGCTGCCTGAACTTCGCGGCGGTGCTGGCCAAGTCCGGGGAGACCTTCGACTTTGCGGCCGCGGACGGCACGGTCGAGAAGCTCTCGGCTGAGGAGGCGTACTTCCGCGAGCTTGAGGCCCGCGAAGCAAGCCGCCTGAACGTCGATTTTTCGGCAATGGTCCCGCCCGCGCACGCGACCAACAGTGGAGAGGCCGCCGCGCAGCCCTCCGATATCATCAACAAACTTTAGGAGGAACCCATGCCAGCCGAAGGAATGCTTGGCGGATACACAATCACCGGCGAGCGGGTCGGCACTGATGAGCATCCGCTCGTCCGCAAGCACCTGCCCATCGATACGGATGTGGTGACCGCCGTGCTGGAGCCCGGCGTGTTGCTCAAGGAAGTCGAGGTAAAAGGCACCGAAGACGAAAGCGATACCGTCGTCGAGCACAAGTATGCGCCGTGGGTCGAGACAGACGCCGTCGCCCCCTGCGCCGTGGTCGATGACCGTTTCGACCCTGAAAGCGACGCCAGCGCTGATTGCATCATCCACGGCTGCGTCCGGACGCGGATGCTGAAAGTCGGCGCGACCAGCCCCACGGCCCCGAGCGTCGTCGCACTCTCCAAACTCTCGCACAACGGCATCTTTGCCGTATAGGACTGAATATGCTTGCGAATCTGAAAAAAATCTTCAATCCGGCGGCGGTGGCGCAGGCTCTCCAGCCCATGCCTCCTCTGAAATCTACGGTCATGGATACCTTCTTCACTAACCGCCCTGCGCATCCGATGGCGGTGATCGGCCTCTCTGAGCTGCACCGGGTGATCGAGACGGTGCCGGTCGTGCGCCGTGACGGTGCGCCGGTGGCGCTCGGCGGGGAAGACTTCGAGACGCAGTTCTTCGCCCCGCTGCCGATCAAAGTGAAAATTGCGGTGACGGCCTCGGAGCTGAACGACCTACGGGTGATCATGAACGACGCCACGGCGGTGGCTGCATGGCGCTCGGCAAAGCTCGAGCAGATCCGCCGTACCATCCGGCTGACCACGGAAGCCTTCTGCTCCACGGTGCTTACCACGGGCAGCCTTACATGGCCCAAGCAGCTCGAAGGCGGTCGGAGGGAAACATACAGCATCGATTACGGCGATCCGCTGACACATACCCTGGGCACTAAGTTGGCGGCGGACAGCAAAATCTCCGATGTCTACGATCTGCTTATCATAATGGAAGAGAAGATCCAGATGGCCGGGGTCGGTGGCTCTGCGGACTTCTGGTGTGGCAAGGATGTGTTCAAAGCGCTCATGGACATGGTGCAAGGCTACCGCTCCACCGCCGACCAACGGATGATCAAGGTGGAGCTGGGTGCCGGGTGGATCTCAATCGGCGGGTACGTCATTCACGTGCTGAACGAGACCTACCCCGATCCCGAAGGTCAGTGGGTGCCTAAGCTCAACACGAAAACGCTGATGGCCGTGGCCAAGGATGTGCCGGGCACGATCTGGTACTGCGCCCTCGACAGCATCAGCGCGAACCTCGCGGCTTTGCCCATGCACATCGTGCCCATCCAGTCGCTGGACGATTCGAGCCTCACGTTGATCGCCCAGTCCAAACCCGTTCCCGTCCGTCCGCCGAAGGCCACATGTCTGTGTGTCGCCGTAGCCTGATCCGAAAACGCCGTTTCCGGCCCATGAAAGGGCCGGGACGGACAACGAGACGGGTAAAATCTTTGGACTAGTCTTAGACTAGTCTTAAACGCCCGCAAAAGGGAAGCCATGCTGTTTTGCACCCGCGAGCAGATCACTGATCTCCTGCTCGTCGACTATGTGAGAGCTTGCGAGGAGAAAAATCCGGGCCTCGTCGACCGCACGATTGCAGCCGTCACCGGTGAGATCATGAGCATGCTCTCGTACAGGTATCCGCAGCCGTGGCCGACCGTGCCCGAGCTCATCAGGTACATCGCCGGGGTCATCAGCGCCTACCGCGTCGTCGAGGCGATTACGACGCTGGTGGACAGCGAGGCGACGGTCGACAACGAATGGCTGCCGCTCCAGAAGCAGTGGCGATACTGCACTGAACTGCTTGAGGACATCCGTGACGGCAAACAGAAGCTCACTGAGCTGGATGAAGCCTTCCTTGACCGGGAAGAGCCTACATTCGCCGTTGTCAGCCCCAAGCCCTTCTTTGATTTCCGGGGGTTCTGATGGCGAAGAGTGGCGTAAGCCTGAATTGGGGCGGCTTTGACAGGCGTCTCATGGAAGCGGCGCGAGGGCTGGCTGCGCATCAAGCGATTCTCGCTGACATCGGCGAGGCGCTGGTGAGCAGCACGGTTCAACATTTTGTTGAGGGGAAGGGGCCGGACGGCGAGGGCTGGAAACCCTCGGAACGCTCGGCGCGGGACGGCGGTAAACCGTTGTCCGACACCGGGCGGCTTCGGCAGTCTATCGAGTACACAACGACGCCGGACAGCGTGATGGTCGGCACCAACGTCATCTATGGGCGCATCCACCAGCTTGGGGGCGAGATCAGGCCAAAGCGTAAAAAGGCTCTGAAGGTAAAGGGAAAACTGGTCTCGAAAGTGACCATGCCCGCCCGTCCCTACCTTTATATAGATGACGAGGACAGGGAAGAGGTGGCGCACATTATTGCTCTTCATACCAAAGGAAAACGCTGATGGAAAAACTCATCATGGAAGCGGTCACGCGGGCGGCGGTCGCCGCCGGGCTTCCGGCGGAGCGGGTCATGACCGAGTCCGCAAAGGATAACATCACCTTGCCGCGCCCCCGGCTTGAAGTCCAGATGCAGCCAGCGACCTACAAGCGCACCGGCAGAAAACTCGGTGCGACGCGCACGAAGACGCAGCACATCACCAAACGCGAGCTGTACGAAGTCAGTCAGCAGGTGTTGCTGAACGTCCTTGCCGAGGACGAGAATTGGCTGTCGACGTTCAGCTTTGATTTTGTCAGGGCGCTCCCCAAAGGAGTGAACGACAAGATGGGCAACTGGGTGGGCATCCGCGTGCAGAAAGCCACGCCGGGCAAGCCTCCGGTCAAGCGCGTGGGTGATGCCGAGATTACTGTTTTCACCCGGCTGAACACGCTGTTTCTGCTGACGTTCACGGGCCGGGTGACCGAAGAGATCACGCACAACCTCGTCACTGACGTAACCATCAACCCTCATTGGGAGAAATGATATGGCTGAAAATGAAACCCAAGACGAAATGAAGGAAGGGGCGGACCTCGGGCAGGCTTCCGTTGCCGAAAAAAGGAAGGTCGCCCCGAAAAAGGAGGCCGCGCCCTCCTCGTCCACCGCTCCTGCGGGGGCCACGCCCCTTGTCACCCAAGATGAGAATGGCGGCCTCACGTCTCTGGACGAGCTGGCGCTGAGGTTCCGCACGCCGTCGTGGATGCAGAGTGCACTGCTGCGACTCATGGGATGGGAAAAGGGCAAGATGGTGACTGAAGACGAATATGGGCGGGCTGTTGAACGCTTGTCCGGTCGCAAGCTCGGCGGGGGGAGACTGTAATGGGGGACGTGTTCGAATATCTGGTCGACGGCACCAGCGGGCTTGCGCCCGGGGGCGTCGACGGCAAGGCGATGGTCGCCGGGGTCTGCTCGAAGGGGCAGGTCGGCAAGCCGTATCTCGTGGGTACCCGTTCCGATCTGGTCGGGATGCTCGGGGTCGGGCCACTGGTAGACAGGCTGCGCGACGTGCTGGCCACCGCCGGGCAGGATGCCGTCGTGGTTGCGGTCCCTGTGCAGGGGCAGCAGGGTGGCTACATCTCCTCTCCGATCTGGAGCGGAGGGAACGGCAGCTATCCGGCGGCATCCGTTTCCGGCGTGCCCCAGAAAAACGCGGATGTTGTTATCGAAGTGCTCTCCGCCGGGCAGGTCGGCACGGCGACGGTGAGAGTGTCCACGGATGGAGGTGAGGCTTTCGGCTCTCCGGAGACGGTCGCCGCAGCTCCCCATCGGCGTATCTGACGAGGCGACCGGGGCCACGCTCCTGCTGCCTGAGAACGCCCTTCTGGAAGAAGGGCAGCGCCTGCGCTTTGCCGTGCGCTGCGCGGTGGGGCCCGTCGAGCGTGTCGGGGATGCGTCGAGCCCGCTCATCACTGTCACCGGCGATGTGCTGGCCGGGGCCGAGCTGTCCGTCCAGATCGTGAAGGGCGGCGACCGCAACGAGGGGACGTATCAGCTCTCCGTGGACGGCGGCGACAACTACGGGAAAGTCCGGACCATCCCGGTCGACGGCACGGTGGCCACCGATCTCGGCGTGACGATCACCTTCCCCGCCGGCGACTATGTCGGCGGCACAACCTATGCCTGCCGCCTGCTTCCGCCTGAGCCGAGCATCGTGGACGTCATGGCGGCGCTGGAATCGCCCCTCTCCGTCCATGATGTGGAGTTCGTCTACATCGCGGCCCCGTCGGATTCCGTGGACTGGGCGGCCCTGTCCGCAAAGGCCGACGAGCTGTGGAACCTGCACAGGCCCACTTACTTTAAGTGCGAGGCGCGCCTGCCCCGCGACGGTGAAGACCTCAACGATTTCGCCGCCTACCTGCTTGCTGAACGGCAGGATTTCGCCTCCAGATTCGTGCAGGTCTGTTGTCAGTACGGCGAGGTCGCGGACTCCACAGGGCTGTCCAAGCTCAGAAACTGGTGCGGTCTGCAGGCAGGGCGCGTCATCTCCATCCCGGTCCAGCGCGCCACTGGGCGCGTGCGCGACGGTAACATCTCACAAGGTACGCTGCCGGAAGGATGGGAGACGGTGCAGCCTACGCTGGAAGAGGCCGGATACCTCACCGCCAAGAAGTACGCCGGGCAGTCCGGCGCGTACTGGGGCGACTCCCGCACGATGGCCGACGCCACCAGCGACTTCCGTTATGAAGAAGTCCTGCGCGTCGTCTTCAAGGCCGTCCGCAAGATGCGCATCGCGGCCCTGAAGTCCATGTACGACGATCTGGACCCGGTGGTGCCGGATTCGGATACTGGGCTTGGGTACCTCAAGGCCAACATCGCCGGGGCTCTCGACACGATGGTCGCCGCCATGCCCAAGGAACTGGCGGGATACAGCATCTCCATCCCGTCCAAGCAGGACTACGTCAACAACGGCCTTGCGGTCGAAGCGCGGCTTATCGGCATCGGCATCATCCGCGAGATCAAGCTTTATGCTTCGTATGCCTACGCGGGCACGCGGGGCGATACCCGACTGGAGGGCTGATATGGCTATCAACGGCAGACAGTACGACTGGGAAGACATCAGCGTCGCCCTTCCTTCCGGCGTCGCGGTGGGCATCACCGAGATCAAGTACACTGACGGGCAGGGCGCGGAAGCCCGCTACGGCAAAGGGGCGATTCCCCGTGGCTACGGGCGCACCAACTATGAAGCGTCGGGTTCATTCGTGCTCGACCGTGACGAATGGGAGCCGCTGAAAAAGGAACTGGCGGCGTCCGGCGGCGGAGGCATCTATGACCACAAGCCTTTCCCCATCGTCGTGAACTACGGCAATGACGAGATGGGCAGCGTTACGGATACGCTGCCGGACTGCAAGATCACCAAGTTCGACGGCGGGGGCGGCTCGCAGGGCGATTCCAACGTTTCGGCGATCACCTGTGAGATTGTTATCCTTTCCCCGATCCTGTGGAATGGCACGCCCGCAAAAAAGGCTACCAGTGGGCTGAAGCTGTAACGCCTTAAGCGGCGTGCCGTTTTCTGGCATGAAAATGAAGTGACAATGAAAAAGGCCGGGCATATCCGGCCTTTTTCATTGTCATTCTCATCTTGGGTGAAAAACTTCTTGACCTAAAGAAGTATTTAGGTAAATAATTTCAAAAAAAAGGGGGTGAAATGACTCGAAACGAGCAAGGGTATGAAAAAACGCTTACCCTGAAAGTTTCGGCAGAGGAACACCGCAAAATAAAACTTCTGGCTACAGAGGCAGGGGTAACGATCAAGGAATTTCTTTTCCGGCTGATCGACGAAAAATACCCCAACTGGCGGCATAAGGAAAAACAATAAAAACAGCCGTTGTCTGGTCTCGACCCCCAGACAACGGCCTAACCTGAAACACTACACCGGAGGTAGTGAAATGGCTGAGAATATGTTAACTCAAGCCGTATCGTTCATCAATGACAATTCCACAATGGAAATCGGCCTGACAGCTGAAGGTCAGCCCGCAGCGCGCTCGGACATCGTGGCCTATCATTTCCATCGTAATCACAAGGATGTATTGCGTGACATCCGTAGATTACGTGCCAAGTGCCCGGAATCTTTCTACCGGCGCAATTTTGCGCCCGTTGATTATCAGGATGCGAAGGGTGAAAAACGGCTCGCATATCTCCTCACCCGCGACGCTTTCTCCCTTCTGGTGATGGGCTTTACCGGAGCGGAGGCGGTGCTCTGGAAAATCCGTTATATTGAGGCGTTCAATATATTAGAAGCCGCCGTGCTGAAAAACCGGGCCGAACTTGCCCGCGAGTCCGGGTATCAGCAGGGACTGGACGAAGGCAGGGCCTCGGTCGCACCCATGCTGGAGGAGACCCGGCAGGACACGGCCCGCCAGTTCTGGCGGTTTGGCCCGGTACAGAAGCGCCGCCTGCGTTCCGCCGTGCGGTACCGCAAAATGGGGCTGGGGATTCATGCCATCGCCAAGCTTCTGGATGTGAGCGCATGGGAAGTGTCCCGGCTGCTCAAGGCCGCAGAAGCCTTGGGCGAGTTGCCAGACAGGGCCACCCGGCCCATACAGGGCAGTCTCTTTGCCTCCGTCACAAGTCCCGAACAGACAGGAGGGGCGGCGTCATGACGGACTATCGGCGCAACGATCCGGGCGACATCTCGACGCAGCTTCACTCCCGGCTCTCCTTTTTGGCGCTGGCGACGCTGGCCATAAGCGATTTCAGCGAACGCAACGACGTTTCGGATACTCCCGCATGGGAGGGCCTGTTCTACTTCACGCAGGACTTGCTGGATATGACCTCGGCGTTAATGGAAAAAACAGCCTAATATGATTGGAGACGGGGCGGCCTTCGGGCCGCCTTTTTTGTTTGCACAGCGTGCGAGGATTCCGGAAAAGCGCCTGTGCTCCGGGTAGGGTGGCGTCGATGGCCGCTGGTCGGCCCAACTGCAACCCACAGGAGCAATCCCATGTCTCAAGCCACTCCCGAAAGAAAGTACGCCGAATTCTCCCACTCCTTCGTCGATCCGTGGGCAGGTGACGGTGAGGAAACCTCGTTCACCTTCCATTTCGCCAAGCCCAACAAAGCGCAGATCAAACGCATGCAGGACACCGCCGGGAAAAGCGCGGCGCAGGCGTCCCGCAATCTGCTCCTCGAGATCGTGCGTCCTGAGGAGAAAGATGCGTTGCTTGAAGCGTTCGACAGCTATCCCGGCCTTGTGACGGCCTTTGCATCCGCCATTATCAAAGGCGTCGGCGTTGCCGACTTGGGAAAGTAACACTGTCCCCTTTCGACAAAGGGGACGCGCTCGTCCGCTTCTGGCTCCATGATGAGCCCGCGGACGACATCGAGGCGTGGAGCGGGCACCTTGCACAGGAAGGCTTCATCGAAGAGCGCACGCTCCGCGCCCTCGCGCAGATCATCCACGGCAAAAAAGCGGTGAAATAATGGAAGTCTTCAGCGTCTTCGCAACCATGTCCCTCGTCGACATGCTCTCCAACCCCCTTGAGCGCATCAACAAGAAGCTCAAGGGGGTTGACGGCAGCGTCTCCGGGCTCGGCAAGCGGATGGGGGCGCTGACCATGTCCATGATGCCCGTCGTCGTGGGGGCCGGGCTGCTGCTCGGAGCCTTCGGACTGGCCTCGGCAGCCGCGATCAAGTTCGAGAGCGCGATGGCCGACGTCGGGAAGGTCGTGAACTTCGAGACGCAGGCCGAGTTTCGGGCCATGTCCAAGGAGATCATGGACATGGCCGGGCGGATACCGATGGCGGCGGACGGCATCGCCGCAATCGTCGCGGCAGCCGGGCAGTCGGGCATCGCCAAGCAGGACTTGACCG
>OFGN01002056.1_pt1 | contig 11823 bp, 8 predicted proteins | sample 1521821 | NCBI WGS metagenome assembly OFGN01 (sample SAMEA3504094, study PRJEB24116) | mouse gut metagenome | biome: mouse gut; feature: mouse-associated habitat; material: faeces | place: Denmark | collected 2011
AGATGGAGGAGGACCAGCAGGGCTTCAACTCTGTCTACATGATGCTCGACTCAGGAGCCCGAGGTTCCAGAGACCAGATCCGTCAGCTCTCCGGTATGCGTGGTCTTATGGCCAAGCCCCAGAAAGCCGGTGCCGAAGGCGGCCAGATTATCGAGAACCCGATTCTTGCCAACTTCAAGGAGGGTCTGTCGGTGCTTGAGTACTTCATCTCCACCCACGGTGCCCGCAAGGGTCTCGCCGATACCGCCCTTAAGACTGCCGATGCAGGTTATCTAACGCGTCGTCTTGTCGATGTGGCCCACGATGTCATCATTACGGAGGAGGACTGCGGAACTCTCCGCGGACTCGTCTGCACCGAGATCAAGAACAACGAGGAAATTGTCGCTTCCCTCAAGGAGCGCATACTCGGCCGTGTGTCGGTCCACGACGTGGTGGATCCCTACAATCCCGATGAGATCATCGTCCATGCCGGCGAGGAAATCACCGAGGCCATCGCCGACCGTATCGAGCAGTCTCCGATCGAGTCCGTCGAGATCAGGTCAGTTCTCACCTGCGAATCGAAAAAGGGTGTCTGCGCGAAATGCTACGGCCGAAATCTCTCGAATCACCGTATGGTGCAGAAGGGAGAGGCTGTGGGCGTGATTGCCGCCCAGTCCATCGGCGAGCCCGGTACACAGCTTACACTCCGTACGTTCCACGTCGGTGGTGTCGCAGGTAACGTGGCCGCTGTCAAGGACGTGACCACCCGCCACGAAGGACGTCTCGAAATCGACGAACTCCGTACTGTCAAGGACTCCGACAATGTCGACATCGTTGTGGGTCGTATGGCCGAGATGAGAATTGTGGAGCCCAACTCCGGAATCGTACTCATGACGGCGAATATTCCCTACGGCTCGCGTCTCTACTGCAAGCCCGGCTCGATTGTGTCCAAGGATACGATGATCTGCGAATGGGACCCCTTCAACGCCGTGATTATCGCGGAAGAGGGCGGTAAGGTGCGTTTCGAGAATGTGGAGGAAGGCGTCACCTTCCGTGTGGAGGGCGATGACTCCACCAATCTCCACGAGAAAATCATGATAGAGTCCAAGGACCGCACAAAAGTGCCTTCCGCGCAGCTATATAATGAAGATGGCGAGCTTATCCGCTCCTATTCCCTCCCCGTAGGCGCGCATCTCCTCATTGACGAGGGCGATACGCTTACGCCCGGACAGGTGTTTGTGAAGATTCCCCGTTCCGCAGGTTCCGCGGGTGACATCACCGGCGGTCTTCCCCGTGTCACCGAGCTCTTCGAGGCGCGTAATCCGTCGAACCCCGCCGTCGTGTCGGAAATCGACGGAGAGGTGTCGTTCGGCAAGATCAAGCGAGGTAACCGCGAGATTTCAGTCACGAGCAAACTCGGCGAAGAGAAGAAGTACCTTGTGCCTCTCTCCAAGCAGATCCTTGTTCAGGAAAACGACTATGTGCGTGCCGGAACGCCTCTTTCCGACGGAGCCATCACTCCTTCCGATATCCTCAACATCAAGGGTCCCACTGCCGTGCAGGAATATATCGTCAACGAGGTTCAGGACGTCTACCGCATGCAGGGTGTGAAGATCAACGACAAGCACTTCGAGGTGATTGTCCGCCAGATGATGCGCAAGGTCAACATCCTCGATCCCGGCGACACACGCTTCCTCGAGCAGCAGGTGGTCGACAAGCGCGAGTTCATGGAGGAGAACGACTATATCTGGGGTAAGAAGTATATCATCGACGCCGGTGACAGCACCACTTACCTCAAGGGTCAGATCATAACGCAGCGCAAGCTTCGCGATGAGAATTCTGTGCTCAAGCGCAACGACAAGAAGATAATGACGGTACGCGACGCTGTGCCCGCCACCTCGGAACAGATTCTGCAGGGAATCACTCGCGCCGCGCTCCAGACGTCAAGCTTCATCTCCGCGGCATCCTTCCAGGAGACAACCAAGGTGCTCAACGAAGCTGCCATCAACGGCAAGAGCGACACGCTCGAGGGTATGAAAGAGAACGTGATCTGCGGACACCTCATTCCCGCCGGAACCGGCCTACGTGAGTACCAGAAGCTGATCGTGGCCAACAAAGACGAGCTCGCCAGTCTGCAGCTCACTGACAGTCCCGAGGAGATTCTCGATGTAGAGACTGTGGAAGCGAACTGACGCACCCTATTGACAAATCTGACCACTGCTTTGATATGTGGCGGTCTGAATAAACCTGGCGCGGGGAGATAAGACCATCTCTCCGCGCTTTGTTTTTACAACTGTGACGTATCGCTTGCGATGACAAAACAAGCAAAGGTCTCACCATATCCATTAACAATAAAACTTATCATGACGACTTTAAATGCGGTGGCGGCAGCTCCTCGAAACACCGTGATTTCCATCTGCAAGGGAATCGCAATCATATTGATGGTGGCAGGACATGCCGAACTCCCGACCATTCTCTCTAACTTCATCTATGTGTTCCACATGCCGCTCTTCTTCATAACGGCAGGTTATTTCTTTTCGCGGAAATATCTTGCCGACCCTTGGGCGTTTTGCGCGAAAAGGTTCAAAGGACTTTATGTGCCTTTCGTGAAATGGAGTCTTTTTTTCCTTGTGCTGCATAATGTCTTCTTTCATTTCGGGATACTAAACGAGCAGTACGGCAACTGGCAGGGTGGGGTGACACATCCATATTCGCCCTCGGATTTCGTGCAAAGACTCATTCTGATATTTACCTCGATGAGCGGTTACGATGAGTTTATGGCGGGTGCGTTCTGGTTCTTCCGCGGACTTCTTGTGGCAAGTATCCTATTCCTTGTGATATATCGTTTGCTTGATTCCAAAGCTGGATGGCGTCCTGAAATCACTGTGTCCGCAATCTGTGTTGCCGCCCTTGCATTCCAGGCGTTCCGTCTCGGCTGCGGGCTTAAAATACCTGTTATCCCAAACGGTGGACTGAGAGAAATATGGGGTATGTTTTTCTTCGGAACCGGCGTGCTTTACCGCCGCTTCGAACCGGCAATAAAAGATAGATGGTGGCTCTCTCTGATATGTCTTGCCATCCTGTGCGTGGCGGCCGCAAACCATTTCTGCGGCATGAACAACAGGGGGCAGCTCCGCGATGTGCTCACACTGCCGCTGACCGGGATTGCCGGATTTCTCCTTACCCACCATATATCTGTATTGGTAGATTCCTCTGCGGGGATCATCAGGCGCACGCTTGTGCATATCGGGAACAACACGCTGTACATCTTCATCTTCCACATAATATCGTTCAAGCCGGTGAGTGCCCTGAAAATATGGTGGTACGGACTTGATCCGGCCCAGATAGGATGTCACATGGTGATACACTACCGTAACCACGAAGACTTATTCTGGATTCTCTACACAGTCGCTGGAGTGGCGTTACCGCTTCTCGGGCTCGCACTCGTCCGCAATATCCGCAGAAGGCTTGCGGCGAGAAAAACGGCGATGGACATAATCCCCGACTAACTGCGGAGCGCAGGATGTCGGGTTTCCTGAAGGCATTGAAATGTTAAGGATATGCTGCAAATCATCGTTCATGGTAAAAAGATATTAAATGGGTGTAAAATAGGTGAAAAAAGTTAACCGGGCATCATTGGCATTGTTTTAAAGATACAAAGCAATATGGATAGAATGTCCAAGGTTTCGCGAGAAAGTTTGAGCATGGTAAGTTTAGTTAGATATAGTTTATAGTGGAATCGTGGAAAGCCCGCATCGAATGCGGGCTTTCCTTTGATTATTAGATGTTTGCAAATTTATGAATTCTGATACTCAAATGGTTGCGAGTAAAGCGTCGATTGGTTTTGATTGGATTGGATTAGGTGGGATTTGTTATGGTTGGCCGTTTTTATAGCCATTTTCATAGCCATTTGATTCCGCGTCAGATTCATTTGAATCGAACTTTTTCATAGCATTCTTTTATTAAGGAGATACGATATATCTACACGAAGCAACTCCGCAATCTTTGCCAAGGTGTTCAAGTCAGGCTGGTTGGTATTAGTACACCATTTAGAAACAGTGGTGCGATTGACACCCAATTGTTCTGCTAACCAAACACTGGTTCTCTTTTCCTCTGCAAGAACCACTTTTAAATGATTCAAATCAGCCATAATAACATATAAAGAATAAACCAATGCAAATTTAGTGATTTTGCACGAGACTTAAAAATAAGACAAAGGTTTGTGTAAATTTAAATGTTGAATGTCAGTGTACTGTAATATTAAGTCTTGACTACATCATTTCTTGGATTGAAGCCTTTTTAAGTCTCGATCAAGTTCCTTTATACTTTCAAGTTGAGCAAGCTGTTTCTGTTCCTCGATGTAAAGGGCGTATTCTTTCTCGGCTTTTGCCACAGCAAGTTCATGACGAATTTTTCCTGCTGTTTCAAGAATATTATGACCATTCATTTGAAGAATAAGACGGAGTTTGTCAATCCAATCCTTCATATACATCTTGCGGTGATTGAGGGCTTGCGTCTCGGCAAAGGCGAGGTATTGCTCGACTATGAGTTTCAAATTCTGCAACTCAGTCTCGTTAAGATAGTTTTTTCCGGTGGTAATGTCGCATTTTCTTACTTTGCCGGGTTTGGAGGTAGATTTCAACCCCATATTGGGGAGACAGTGATTTGCCCGATAATATATAAGTTGAGCCGCTGTCTGACCACTTACTGCCCAAAGAAGTTTGTTTTGTACTTCCTTGAAGAATTTGTCGGTCAACTCGGATTTAGGGTCATAATCGTAGCTCGTCTTGTATATATCCTTGATTTGTTGATAGAAAACTTTTTCTTCTACTCTTATTTCACGGATACGGTCAAGAAGTTCCTTAAAGTAGTTCATGGAACTACCGCTCTTGAAACGCTCGTCATTAAGGGCAAAACCCTTGACTATATAATCTCTAAGCCTTTGGGTAGCCCAAATCCGGAATTGTGTGCCTTGTTGGGATTTAATTCTATAACCTACGGATATAATAACATCAAGGCTGTAATATCTGACGGGCTTGTCGGAATTTGGAATTTGCAAAAAATGCAAATTCCTTTCTTCGTCAAGTTCTCCTTCTTGGAATACATTGCTGATATGGCGGGAGATAACACTTATATCCCGTTGAAACAATTCGCTCATTTGTCTCTGTGTCAACCAAACGGTTTCATCGGCAAAAAGTACATCTACCTTTATTATGCCATCCTCGGATTTGTATATTACAATTTCGTCATTCATAATCATATAAAAACATCGGCTGCGGGTTCATGTCGCGATCAAGTGACGCTCTGCGACATTACTTCCGTAGCCGAGTTGAATATCTTCTGTGAGAGCGTCATCAATCACTCTGTAAATTTAGATAAAAATCCTGAGATTCCCAGGCTGCAATATAAAGAAATGATTTTTTCTTTAGAGGAATGGTTCGGTGTTGGTCAAGAATGTTTGGTAATATCAACAAGTAAAGAAGGTCTGTCTTTTCTGGCAAAGTTGCAATAAGCTGTTTAGCTATGAATTAAAATAGTGGCAGCGGATGCGGGATGCAACGGTTGAGAGGATTTACGGACTTTCTGTACGGGCCGATTGTACAGAGAGGTGTCCGAATAAGTACCAACTGTACGGAATCGGACAAGGTGGCCTGATGCTAATATGCGCATAATCAGATAAATGCCAAATTGGAACAAATATTGTAAGGCCATTGGCATGGACAGAGAAATATCTAAAGAGGCAAAAAGGAAGCGGCGACTGCGGATGGCGCTGTCTGTCGCAGCTCCGGTATTGGTTCTGGCAGGCGTGGCCGCGGCGCTTATATTCACCGGCGGCAAGACTTACAATGAATCAGATGTCACTCCCGGGATCGTGAAGCGCGGCAGCATAGAGACTGCCGCGGTGGCGTCCGGGCTTATCGTGCCGGTCTACGAGGAAATCATGGTTTCTCCGGTGACCTCGGTTATAATGGAGGCGTGCGTCCGCGAAGGGGACGTGGTGGAAGCGGGGACAGCGCTTCTTGTGCTCGACACATACAGCGAGCGCGTGGCATACGAGAAACTTTCGGACGAACGATCGATCAAGATTTCCGAGGAGGAACGGGGACGGCTCGGGGAGAGTACCGAGCGCGGGAGTCTCGAGATGAAGATAAAGAGCAAGGAGATCCAGACGGAGCGGCTCCGGGTCGAGATGGAGAACGAACGGAAACTCGACAGCATCGGGAGCGGCACTGGTGACAGAATCCGCCAGGCAGAGCTGGCATGGCGCATATCGCGCCTCGAACTCGACCAGCTGCGCAGTCAGCTTGACAATCTGCGCAAGACGCACCGGGCCAGTGCCGAAGGACGTAATCTCGAGCGCTCCATTCTCGACAAGAACCTCGCCCAGATGCGGCGTACCCTTGACAATGCCCGCGTCACCGCCCCGCGCCGGGGCACTGTGACATACCTAAATACCAAGATAGGATCCACTGTCAGCCAGGGAGAGAAGATAGCCGTGATTTCCGATTTGTCCAGATTCCGCATCGAAGGAGAGATGCCTGAGGCAGATGCCGACAAATTAGGGATAGGTGCGGCGGTAAATGTCAGGATAGGCCGTGCGCTTATCCGTGGAAGGGTGGCCAACATTGTTCCCCTTGCGTCGGGAGGGGTGGTGCGCTTCACCGTAACGCTCGACAACGATGCCGATTCACATCTGCGCTCCGGACGCCGCTGCGAACTGGGAGTGGTCCACGACTCCATACCCGATGTGCTATATATTCCCAACGGAAACTATTATAAGGGAAAAGGACAATATCTGATGTATGTCGGGACGGAAGAGAACGAATATGAACTCCGGACGGTAAAACTTGGCGACAGCAGCTTCGATGCCGTCGAGGTGGTAGCCGGACTTGAAGAGGGCGAGAGAATACTTGCCGACGATCCGAAAGATTTTAAAAACAGCCGACATATAAAAATCAAAAACAAATAGTGAATTAAAATCAACTGTTTAAATCATAAGCATATAGCTATGGATGTGATAAAACTTGAAGGGGTGGAGAAAATCTACCGTACAAAAGAGATCGAGACGGTGGCGCTTGAGAACGTGAACCTTACGGTGGAGGAGGGGGAATTTGTAAGCGTTATGGGTCCGTCGGGATGTGGCAAGTCCACGCTGCTCAATCTGATCGGACTTCTTGACAATCCCACCAAAGGGACAGTGGACCTGCTCGGCAGCTCCACTGCCGGGATGAAGGATTCCGGGATGTCTGAATTCCGTAACCGCAACATCGGATTTGTGTTTCAGAGCTTTCATCTGATACCGTCGCTCAATGTGGCCGACAATGTGGCATTGCCGCTGATATACCGTGCCGGGGTCTCGGCCGCAGAGTGTGACCGCCGCGTCAGGGAGGTTTTGGAACGGCTTGGCATGAGTCACCGCATGAAGCATTTTCCGTCGCAGATTTCGGGCGGCCAGTGTCAGAGGGTGGCGATCGCACGCGCCATCGTGGGTGACCCTCGAATAATCCTCGCCGACGAGCCGACGGGAAACCTCGACTCTCGCATGGGTGCCGAGGTGATGGCTCTCCTGCATGAGCTGAACCGTGCCGACGGACGCACCATCGTGATGGTGACTCATAACGAGGAACAGGCGTCGAAAACCGACCGTGTGATTCATTTCCTCGATGGGCGCCAGATAATTTGAATGAAACCTATAAGACGAACAAACAGAATATGAGAAGATATTTCAGTCAGATATGGTATGAGATGCGCCATCAGCCGCTGGTAATGTGGATCTCGGTGGGCGGGACCGCCCTCGCCATATTCATGGTGATGGTGCTTTTCACGGTGGACCGTGTCAGTTTCGTACCGGCCCCTCCCGAAGACAATCGTGACCGCATGATGGTGGGCTTCGGTGTGGATCTTCATTTTGAAAACGGATCTATATCCAGTCTGCTTTCTGACACGGGCGTTAAAAAATTATACTCTAAAGTCAAGGGTATAAAATATCTGTCCTTCACCAATGCTCCGGAGACGAAGGATGTAGGCTCAGACGGCCGGATAGTGACCGAGATGAGTGTCAGAGGAGTGGATGACGTTTACTGGAAGATGTTCGGCATCAGATTCCAGTCCGGACATCCCTTCACCGCCGGCGATGTGGAGAGCGGAAGCCGCGTGGCGGTGATTGCGATGAGCCGCGCCCGCGAACTTTTCAATGATGACGAGGTCCGGGGACGCACCATTTATATAAACCAGCTTCCATACAGGGTGACTGGAGTGGTCGAGGATGTGAGTCCCTTCTTCACATTCGCCCATTCCGACGTCTGGGTTCCTTACCGGAAGGATACTCCGAACGAGTACAGCGAATTTGTCGGAAATACGACTCCTCTGATGGAACTGGAATCTAAAGAAGTTATCCCGCTGGTGAAGAGAGAGGTAAAGGCCCGCTATGAGCGGTTAAACAAGAAGCTTGGAGAGGAGGGGAGCAGCCTCATCTATCATCAGGAACCCTTCACGCTGGCCGAATACATAGGCAATAACGGCAACAACAATGATCCGGACCCGGACAGCGCCAGGATGGGCACATGGTATATTTATGCCGTGCTTCTGCTGCTCCCCGCCATGAACATCAGCAGTATGACCAGGAGCCGTCTGCGTCGTCGCGTCTCAGAGATCGGGGTGCGCCGCGCCCTCGGAGCCACACGTCGCGACATTCTCGGGCAGTTCCTCGTCGAGAATCTCGTGATGACAGTAGCCGGTACCGTTGCAGGAGTGCTCTTCAGCCTCTTGTTCTGCAAACTCTATATCACTACATTCTTTCCAATGGAAAATGCCGGAACATGGCAGCTTATAAAGGGCGGCCCCTCGTTCTCGCTGATTTTTAACTGGGAAACTCTCGGTATGGCGGCATTTTTCTGCCTTGTCCTCAATATACTCAGCACTATCCTGCCCGCATGGAAAGCCTCGCGGGAGAATCCTGCGGAAGCTATTTCCGGTAAACACGACTGACTATGAAAAGAAAACTTATCAAACAGATGTGCAATGAATGGCGCGACAATATCTGGCTGATTCTTGAGCTGGTGGTGGTGTCGGTAGCCATGGTAGTGGTTATGATGAACGTTGTCTGCAACATCGAACTCAAGACCCGCCCGATGGGCATTGGTCCGGTGGATGACATATATGTGGCGTCATATTCGGAGTTAAACGAGGAGTCGCCCGGCTATGTGGACTACGGAGAGAGGAAGGCGGAATTTATCTCGCGCGACATACGCCGCGTTACGGCTGCCCTCCGCAGAAATCAATATGTGGAGAAAGCCGGTCTTGTACAGAATGGAATTCCGTTCACCCTCAATTACATAGGTAATTATCGGGAATTCGTTGTCAACGGTGACTCTCTGAGGTATTTTTTCAATATGCGGCAGATGTCGCCCGAGGCGGCTGAAATTCTCGGTCTCGAAGGCAGCAGCGGTTTTTCAGCGGCTGATGTCAAGGCGGCCCTTGAGCGCGGGGAAGTGGTTATTTCCGATTATGTGTTCGGAGAGGAGGAGAAGCCCTACGATGTCCGACGACTCGTCGGTCAGAACTATGTGTCGGAAACAGAAGATGGTGTGACAGTCCGGCGAATCGGAGCAATATCCTCCTTCATGCGCAGGTTCCAATATGAACCGCATCGGAACGGCATGATGATATTGCCTGTCAATGAAGGCGCCGGAGGCAATCTCGCCATTTACAGCAATCTCGTGATAAAGGTGAGGCCGGGTACCGGGAAGAGATTTCTGGAATCGTTGCAGAGTCAGCCTACCCTTGCATCGGGGAACGTGTTTCTCAAGACTCCGGTCAATCTCGAAGCGAAAAGGAAGGATGTGTCGGCCAAACATGACACCAGGTTCAATCTGTTCGTTGCCTGCATGTTTTTCCTGCTGATGATAATATTCCTCGGCATACTTGGCACATTCTGGTTCCGGATCCGTCAGCGTGAGGGAGAGATAGCGCTCCGCCGTGTCACCGGAGCGACACGTGGCGACATTTTCCGCCGGATTCTCTCCGAGAGCATGCTGCTCCTCGTCATTGCAACCATTCCGGCCATACTCCTCGATGTCTTGTTGCTCTACAGGAATATGTCGCTCATGAACGGGTCGCGGCTCTCCATACAGGAGGTGTTCTGGATATCCGGCGCGCTGACATTCCTGGTGATGACGCTGTCCATACTGCTCGGCGCATGGTTCCCCGCCTCAAGGGCGATGAGGATTCATCCTGCGGAAGCCCTGAAGGAAGAATGATTTTCCACTCTCTTATATTATGAACAGGTTTCTCATACAGGTTTTAGTTATATTGGTTATGGCGGCGGTCCTCCGCGGAGAGGAGATTCGTCTCACTCTCCCGGAGGCCGTGGCCCGGGCCAGGAGTCACAGCGTGGACGCAGCGGCCGCTCTCGCAGAGTTGCAGGGCGCTTATTGGGAATACCGCTCATACCGCGCCGACCTCCTGCCCGAGATTTCGTTCACCGCCACGGTGCCTTCCTACCGACGTCAGTATTCTCCATACATGAACGATGCCGGTGACTATTCTTTTGTCCGCAACAATTATTTAGATGTGTCCGGTGAGCTGTCGCTCTCGCAGAACATCTGGCTGACAGGCGGAAAAGTGTCACTTTCGACCTCGCTCGACTTCATGCGGCAGTTCGGTTCCGGAGCCTACAACCGCTTCATGTCCATTCCGGTGGCGCTCACTCTGAGCCAGCCGGTGTTCGGAACCAACCATATCCGCTGGAACCGCCGCATAGAGCCGGTGCGCTACGAGGAGGCGAAAGCCGCATACCTGTCGGCCACCGAGGAGGTGGCCATGAAGTCGGTGAGTCTATTCTTCTCGTTGCTGATGGCGCGCGAAAACCATTCGATAGCCCTCTCCAACCTCTCCAATGCCGAGAAACTCTACCGCGTGGCAGTAGAGAAGCGGGAGATGGGGCATATATCGCGTAATGATCTGCTTCAGATGGAGCTGAACCTTCTCGACGCACGCTCCGCACTCACCGATTCGGAGAGCGCGCTTAGGTCCGGCATGTTCGAACTCCGCGCTTTTCTGGACTATGGGGAACATGATGAGATTGTTCCCGTGCTGCCCGATTCGGTGCCGGATGTGGATGTGTCATACGCCGAAGCATACGATAAGGCTATGTCGCGCAACAAGTTTGCGAGCAGCATGCGCCGTCGTCAGCTGGAGGCTGACTATGCGGTGGCCTCCGCGAAAGGGGCGATGCGCGAGATCTCGCTATTCGCTCAGGTGGGTTTCACCGGAAATGCCGCCGACTTTGCCGGTGCCTACCGTACATCGGGTCTACGTGACAATTCCGTGGTGGAGGTGGGCGTGAGCGTACCGATTCTCGACTGGGGAAAGCGGCGCGGACGCGTGAAGGTGGCCGAGAGCAACCGCCGTCTTACAGAGGCCAGTCTCCGCCGGGAGGCCATGGAGTTCGGGCAGGACCTGTATGTGCTGGTGGAGCGCTGCCGCAATCAGCGCCGTCAGGTGGAGATAGGCTCTCGGGCGCGTGATATCGCCCTCGCCAGATACGACTCCAATGTGCAGACCTATCTCATTGGAAAGATCTCCACGCTGGACCTCAACGACTCTCGCGTGAGCAAGGATGAGGCTCTCCGCCAGTACATAGACCGGCTTTATCTCTACTGGTACTACACCTACCAGCTCCGCAGCGTCACGCTCTGGGACTTCGTGAAAGATTCCGGCATCGACGCGGATTTCGAGAGCGTGGTGCGCCAATGAACCAGGGAACGCAAAAATAAATCAGTAATAAGAAATATTACTGTCCGCTAAACCATAAAATAGTGAGTCCAACTTCTTGAACGGCAG
>OFGN01002059.1_pt1 | contig 11817 bp, 13 predicted proteins | sample 1521821 | NCBI WGS metagenome assembly OFGN01 (sample SAMEA3504094, study PRJEB24116) | mouse gut metagenome | biome: mouse gut; feature: mouse-associated habitat; material: faeces | place: Denmark | collected 2011
TGCCACCAACAAAAATACCCCCCCGGCAAGTTCTGTCATAAAAGGAGAAAACTCACTCATATGGAACAGTTTATTGATTAAAAATATGGTCCAACGCCCCATTACAACTTCCATTCCATCATCCAGATAAAACCCAACCATCGTATCATCCACACCGATGCTCTCATGGGTGATGGCAAAACCATAACCGCATACCGCTGCAATTATTGTGGCTGTGACAAAAAGCTTATGCCGGAGAAAATAACGTATCTCACCCCATAATCTTTCCATGCCTTTTTCCTCCGTTCCCAATGTTCAAAAACCGAATTTTTCAACAACACGTCTAACAAAATCAATCGCCTAAAAGATTATCTCAGGAATAAGTCTACCATATTTTTCGGTAGTTTACCATACGATTATGCAGCATTTATTCAAAACACTTTGACCGGCCCAGACAGCAAAAACAGGCATTGACCAGGGTGATAAAAAGCATATCCTGCCATTGACCAGATCGGTAAATTCACTATATTCCACAATACAGCTCCGTTTTATATCTTATATCATAAATTCAAACTCTTTTTTCTGCCTCCAAAATCACCTTCTCTCTCCTCCCCAGTGCCGTCTCCCCGTTCCCCTCAGCCCGCAAATTTGCCTCCTGATCACCTGAAAAAGGGGCAAAATTATCAATATTTTTAAGCAATTCCGGTTGCTGCGCTGCTGACCGTATACCCCAAAGTTCCAGAGAGATCCACACAAAAAAAGACGGAAAAGCCCTGGCCTTCCCGCCCTGATTCCATATCATTATTCCATTACCATATTACCATAACATACCCTTCCAGTTCCTTCACAACATTAACTTTATTCCTTCTCACTGATAATGGGAGGAATCTGGGAGAGCATATTGTCCACATCTTCAAACATGGCGCTTTTTGTAGTACCAAGTTTTTCGGCGCCTTTGATATGGTCCATAACATCCTGGTATTTGTCTTTGATCTGTTCAAAGAATGTGCACAGTGCCTGCAGGGATGACTTGGAGTCATCAATCACATCGGAGATTTCGTTATGCACGGTTCCCGCCCCTTCTGCGGAATGAATGATATCATCAAAGGTTTTATAGGTATCATCCACTTTTTCAAGGCTTTTATCGAGAGCCTTCTGGGAAGTGGTGATATTGCCGTAGAGGTTGTCGGCGCCCTGTCTGACATCGAAGATGCCTGCGTCCACATCCCTTGTTAAGCCTTTGATCTCGTCTACCAGCTTTTTCACCTGAGTCGCTACGACTGCAAAGCCACGTCCCTGTTCGCCTGCACGGGCAGCTTCGATGGAAGCATTCAGTGCAAGGATGTTTGTCTGTTCGGCGATGGAGACAATCTTGGAGGTGGACTGCTTGATCCGCTCAACGGCATTCTGCAGATCCTCGAAAGTATGCTCCATCTCATCAAAATAAGCCTTTACCTGCATGGAACTGTCTTTCAGCTCTTCCACATTTCCCTGAGCACCCTGAACGGACTGGGTGATCGTATCTTTTACGGCGGCAAATTCTCCGGATACTTCTTCTATGTTGGAAAACGTATTTCCGAAATCCAGTAGTTTTTCCTGAAAAGTTTCGGCTTCTGAGAAAACACTGCCGAAAGAACTTCCGATTTCGTTGATCTCCCACAGAGAGTCTACTTCTTTCTGGACCAGTTCATTACGGTAATCTTTCAGGCTGTTTATGATGTGCAACACCGGATACAGGCTTTTTTCGCTTTGAGGCACGAATTTTTGTTCCGGCTTGTTTTTTGTCCAAAATGGCATGTTATGATCCTCCTGTTCAGTTGATATTAAAATGATGGGAACCTTCCTGATCTGCGCAGTACCTGTTTACTCAAAAACAACGCAGGTCATGGACTGGTTGACAAAGCGGTTATTGTAGTGCTCACCATAGCCGACAAAGCCTGCATGTTTACCAAGTGTTCCCATTTCCGTCAGATATTCTTTCATATAATTGTTCTGGGTGAACAGGAGATAGCGGAACAGACAGTTTACGGAAAATACCGCTGAGATCCTCGGAAAATCCTGTTTTATTGTGCTGATAGTGTCTCTGACGATCTGTTTATAGTCTCCAAGCTCTAAAAGAGTCAGAATATCGGAATCGTTTACCTGACGGAAGCAGGCAAGAGCATTGCCGTCCACTTCTTTGATGGATACGATACAGGTATCGTCCCCGTTCAGCTTTCCGAAGGGATTTTTAAATGTCTGGGTGGTGATCTCTTTTTCCGTTACATGGAGGATATCCTGATAGACCTGTTTGGCAGGATGGTTGTTCAGGGAACCGACAATGTATTTTTCTTTATTGGTCCGGGAGGCGATAAAACGATGGCCTTCCATCTGGTGGTAGATATTTTCCTTATAGGCTTTTATCTTGCCGTGCTGGTTCTTAACGATGGCATAGACAACGGCATCCTGATATACTCTGCCGTTTACGGATACTTTTCCGGCATCTCCGGTTCCGCCTACCAGAGAGATCTTTCTTTGCTTTAAAACACTGTAGATCGTGGTCAGTGCACAGGCATCGTTGCCGGTACAAAAATCAATGCAGACCGTATTGTTCGAAGAAGCGTTGACTGTCTTGATATCTTCCTCAAGGCGCCTGATATACTTTACCGGCATGGAGGATACCTGTTCAAGCACATTGGCAGCGGCAAGAATGCCGTCTGAAAGTGCAATGATACCGACGCCTTTTTCGGCAATCGCGGTATCATAGCTCATACCGATACAGCCGATGCTGGGCACGCCCGGAAACATTTGGGCAAGTTCTCTGACATGTGTTTCAAACTGTTCTTTGTTTGAGAATAACATCAAAAGCTGGGGCCTGCTGATACCTCGGGCTGCGGTTTTCAAATCTCCACGCAAGTCCATTCCAAAACTTTGTTTCATTGTGAGATTCCTTTCTGTATTTGGTTATGATATGTATCATTTATTTTTTATACGCAAATACATTATATGATAATGTTACGCAGGTCGTCAATGAAAAACTGTTACATAAAATTCCACTTTACAGAACGGTTTTTTAGAGGTAGAATAAGATCAGAATCAAATAGAGATAAAACGTTGATGAGGAGAGTACCTGTGCGGAATGCAGAAAGAGAGAGGTGCCGGAAAGGACGGAGAATTTCTGCCGGATTTTCAGGCTGAAAGCGCCTTTGCGGGAAGTATATGGGAAGACCGCCTCGGAGTGGCTTTAATACGGCCCGCATGCCTGCGTTACGGGCAAAATGAGTGGTTCTGGTGAGAATGATATCGGGATTCGCAGAAAGATTTTATCATGCGGGGAGTTTTTCCCTACGGTACTTTGGGCGGACCTGTATCTTTTGATCAGGGCAAGCAGGGTGGAACCGCGTATCATACGTCCCATGCATTACATGTTGTAGTGTGTGGGATTTTTTATGTATACGGGCACCCGAAGGAAGGGTGTCAGCAGAGCTGGCGGGTGCCCGCGCGCGGAGAACTCGATTTTTACAGGGAACCACGTCCTATGAAACAAAACGCTGCGCCGGTATGAGGCGGTACGTTGACGGAAGAAACAAAATGGAAGCAGGAGGGTAAAAGGGAAATGAAAGAAAGATGGGAAGTATTCAGAGAATCGCTGAAAGAGGCGGTGACTGTGAGCAGGAAGGAATATCTGCTTGTCACGGTGGTCTGTGTGCTGGGCGGCATTGTATTTGGTCTGTTGTTTTCACCCAGAAAATATGTGATGATCGGCAGCTGCAACGGAAGCAACAATGGAGATATGGGAGGAGAAAATGGAGAACCATCATAAGAACAATAAGAAAAAGCGCAGCGGACTTCCGACTCAGATGGGACTAATCTTTCGGATGGCGGCAGGAGGATATCTTATGTATCTTGCCTATAACATCTACAACAGTTCCGGTGAGGTGCAGGGAATGGAGAAGATTGCGTTTGCGGCATCGATTGTTTTATTTGGTGTGATCGGCGCACTTGTGATAGTTCAATCCCTGCGGGCGATGCAGAGAGGGGAGTATGAAGGCGGCGCAGGCGATCATAGAAAAGACAGTGTAAGTTCCGAAGAGGAGGCGGCAAAACCGGACCGGATAAAATTCGGGGAACCGGAGACAATGCCTGAGAGGGAATCGGAGAAGGAGGAATAGGATGAAGATTACGTTAAAAGACGGAAGCGTGAAAGAGTATGAGGCGGGTATCAGCGTTATTGAGATCGCGAAAGATATCAGCGAAGGACTTGCAAGAGCGGCATGTGCGGGAGAGATAGACGGCGAGGTGGTGGATCTTCGCACACAGGTCAGCGAGGACTGTGAATTGAATATTTTGACCGCAAATGATAAGGAAGGACTGCGGGTGGTGCGGCATACGGCTTCCCATGTGATGGCGGAGGCGGTAAAGCGGCTGTTTCCGGAGGCAAAGCTGGCGATCGGACCGAGCATTGATACGGGTTATTATTATGATTTTGATCATGAGCCCTTCTCCCGGGAGGATCTGGATAAGATCGAGGCGGAGATGAAGAAGATCATCAAGGAGGGGCATGCGTTAAAGAAGTTTACGCTTCCCAGGGATGAGGCAATCCGGTTTATGGAGGAAAGGGAGGAACCCTATAAGGTGGAACTGATCCGGGATCTGCCGGAGGATGCGGAGATTTCTTTCTATGATCAGGGCGGTTTTGTGGATCTGTGCGCGGGGCCTCACCTGATGACAACAAAGGGAATCAAAGCGTTTAAACTGACATCCTCTTCCGGTGCATACTGGAGAGGAGACTCCGACAGAGCGATGCTCCAGAGGATTTACGGTACTGCTTTTCAGAAGAAGGAAGAACTTGCGGAGTATCTGGAATATCTGGAAAATATCAGGCTTCGCGATCATAATAAACTCGGGCGCGAGATGGAACTGTTTACCACGGTGGATGTGATCGGGCAGGGACTGCCGCTTCTGATGCCCAAGGGGGCAAAGATGATCCAGACGATGCAGCGATGGATCGAGGATCTGGAGGATAATGAGTGGGGATATATCAGGACAAAGACGCCTCTGATGGCTAAGAGTGATCTGTATAAGCTCTCCGGTCACTGGGATCACTATAAGGAAGGCATGTTTGTTCTGGGCGATGAAGAGAAGGATAAAGAAGTGTTTGCCCTGCGCCCGATGACCTGTCCGTTCCAGTATTTTGTGTACAAGGCGACGCAGCATTCCTACAGGGATCTGCCGCTGCGCTACGGCGAGACTTCCACACTGTTCCGAAATGAGGATTCCGGCGAGATGCACGGCCTGACCAGAGTGCGGCAGTTTACGATCTCCGAGGGGCATCTGATCGTAAGGCCGGACCAGATGGTGGAGGAATTTAAGAACTGTATTGCTCTTGCCCAGCATTGTCTGAAAACCCTTGGCGTGGAGGAGGATGTGACATATCATCTCTCCAAATGGGATCCTGAGAACAGGGAAAAATATATCGGTGAGCCGGAAGTCTGGGAGGAGACGGAAGGGCATATCCGCAGTATTATGCAGGAGCTGCAGATTCCCTTTGTGGAGGATGTGGGCGAGGCCGCGTTCTACGGACCAAAGGTTGATATCAACACAAAGAATGTGTACGGTAAGGAAGATACCATGATCACGGTCCAGTGGGATGCGCTGCTGGCGGCACAGTTTGATATGTACTATATCGACCAGAACGGAGACAAGGTACGTCCTTATATTATCCACAGAACTTCCATGGGTTGTTATGAGAGGACGTTGGCATGGCTGATCGAAAAGTATGAAGGCAAATTCCCGACATGGCTCTGTCCTGTGCAGGTGAGGGTTCTGCCGATCTCGGATAAGTATGAGGAGTATGCGCGGAAGGTATGCGGCGAGCTTAAGGCAAACGGCGTGCTTGCGGAAGTGGATGCCCGCTCTGAAAAGATCGGCTTTAAGATCCGGGAGGCAAGGCTTGCCAAACTGCCGTATATGCTCGTGGTAGGACAGCAGGAGGAGGCGGATAACACGGTATCCGTGAGAAGCCGCTTTGCCGGAGATGAAGGTGCTGCACCGCTTTCCGTATTTATCGATCGGATCTGTAAGGAGATCAGGACGAAGGAGATCAGGAAGGAAGAGCAGGAGAAGTAAAAAGGAATGGGATAAAAATACCGGGGTGCGGCGTTCTGCCGTATTCCGGTGTTTTTCATAGTTATTGTAAAAATATCTTGTAAAATAACGGATAATCTGGTAAACTGACGAATATATAACATATCGGTTATGTCCGTGTCAGTATCTATAAAGACAAGTCTTGTTTTAGCCCGGGTTCCGGGAGGATATTCCAAAATTAAAATGTTGTAAAAAAATGATGTGACAGAGTGAAAAAAAGCGTTGACAAAATGTTATCAGATATGATAACATATGGAAAAGGAGGAAAGATTGCATAAAATTTTTATGTTGACTTTTACAGAAAAGAAAACGGAAATGTGCCGGTGGTGGATTTTTTATATTCATTGACACCAAAACTGAGGGCTAAAGCGTTCAGGGATATAGAATTGCTGAAGGATATGGGGAATGAATTGCGGGAACCATATGTGAAAGCGATAAAAGGAGATAAGAACAAAGGATTATATGAACTGAGGATCAAATTTGCCAATGATATTGCCAGAATTTTTTATTTTATATATTACGCTAACCGATATGTACTACTGCATGGCTTTATCAAAAAGACAATGAAAACACCGGGAAGTGAAATAGAACAGGCAAGAAAATACATGGAAGATTATAAACGGAGGGCAAAGTGATGAGAAAAGCTGGAGTATCTTTTGAAGAAGTAAAAGCGGATCTGCTGAAAAATGAAGAATTCAGGGCGGAATACGAAAAGCTGCGCCCCAGATATGAGGCGGTCGGACAGATTATAAGGGCAAGAAAAGAACAGAATATGACACAGGAGGAACTTGCCAGGCGCATCGGTACGCAGAGAAGCAATATTTCCAGGTTAGAGAGCGGAAATTACAATCCGTCTCTGGATATGCTGATAAAAATAGCGAAAGCGCTTGGAAAAAATTTAAATATACGGTTGCAGTAGCATAATTAACAGCGAATCCGTCCATACTGATTTTGTAAAAAGAAGAAAAAGATGGCGGTGTCCGGCAGGCTTTGTATCTGCCGGGGCTGCCGCGAAATCAGGAGGTAGTAAGATGGCTGAATTACGTTGTTCCGTGGAAAATTGTACCTATAATAATGACAGGTGCTGCTGCAAAGGGGATATTATGGTGGCGGGGAAACATGCCTGCCGCAAGGATGACACCTGCTGTGAGAGCTTCAAAGACAGAAGTGATGCGGGCGTTTTTACAAGTGCGATATCGCATCCGAGCAGAACGATCAGTATTGACTGTGAAGCGGATAAGTGCATTTATAATACGAATTATAAGTGCTATGCGGATCATGTAGATATCAAGGGTTGTGGTGCTGATAACTGCCGTGAGACTACATGTGCTACTTTTAAAGAAAAATAATCAATATTTTGTGGTTTTTGTGCTTTGAAGTAGCGCTTTGGTAGCACTTCATGTAGTATGATTGGTCTTGTAAAAGGGGAATGGCTATCAGGAATAACCCGATAGCCGAAATGAGCCGGAGAGAAATTTCCGGCTCATTTCTATGAGATTATTTTTATGAGGTTCTTTATGTGGATTCTTTTTTCCCATCACACATTTTTATATGCTGCACTGTTACCGTAAAACCACTTTGTGCGCCGAAAGAACTTGACTTTTTATTGCTCAGGGCGGTATGATATGTTTGGGTGAAACGTTTCGCTTTATGTTCGGGCGAGAGTTAGGATTACGCGGAAGGGAGCGGATATGGCGGCTACTATTCGGGATATTAAGGAGCAGACAGGATTATCACTTGCAACGATTTCCAAGTATCTGAACGGTGGAAATGTACTGCCGGAGAACAGGGTGAAGATCGAGGCGGCGATCAGGGAACTTCACTATGAAGTAAACGAGATGGCGAGGGGACTGGTGACCAACCGCACACGGACGGTGGGGGTGCTTGCCTATAGTGTAGAGAGTATTTTTAACGGGACGCTGCTGCGGCATATCGGAAACAGTTTAAGGAGAGCGGGCTATGGCCTGATGATCTGTGATTCCTGTGATGATGTAAAGATCGAGGCGGAGAATGTGAATTTTCTGCTGAGTAAAAAGGTGGACGGCATAATAGCGCTTCCTGTCTCAACAAAGACGGATTCCCTGCGGGCAGCTAAAAAGGCGGGGGTACCGGTGGTTTTGATTGACCGCCCTTCCGAGGACGGCGCCTTTGACTGTGTCAGGATCGATAACCGCAGGGCGGCGTACCGGGCGGTGCGTTTTTTGCTGGAAAACGGGCACAGGGAGATCGGTATCGTCTGCTCCCATACGGAGTATACCGGTGAGGAGCGTTACAGAGGGTATGAGGATGCGATGAGGGAAGCAAACTGTGAACTTCGACAGGAATATTGCGCGGCGGGAACGCATTCCATCGAGTTCGGATTTGAAGGCATGAGCAGGCTGCTTTCCTTAAAAGAGCGCCCCACGGCGGTTTTTATGACAAATTATGAACTGGCGTTAGGGGCGGTGATGGCACTGAATAAAACAAAGCTTCATTGCCCCGGGGATATTTCTCTGATGGGGTTTGATGACCTGATTATGTCGCATGTGATCCATCCAAGGCTGCATATGGTAGTTCAGCCGATGAAGGAGATGGGGGAGAGGGCGGCGGAGCTTTTGCTGGAGCGCATCGGGAGCAAAGAGCGGGAGATGGCGATGGAGATCGTGCTTGGCACGCGGATTAGCGAGGGGGATTCCGTGGCGGTGATGATGAATTGAAAAAGACTGTTCCGCAACATGAAAGAAAGCGGTAACAGTGCAGCCGAAAGACTGAACTGTTACTGAAAGCGAACCGTTTCGCTTAAATATAGTTGACAAGAGAACGGCAGAGAATTATAATAAATAAAAAGTGCGGAGTAAAGTGAGATAAATTACTTTTCACTGTGGACGAAACGGTTTGTTATGGAGGGGGTATGGGAAAACAGTTGTTGGGGATTGATATTGGGACTTCCGCCTGTAAGGTGGCTGTTTTTGATGAGGACGGAACGGTACTGGCGCAGGCGAGCAGGGAGTACAAAGTGTATTATCCAAAGAGCGGCCAGGCTGAGCAGGAGCCGGAAGAGTGGTGGAGCGCAATCTGTGAGTCGATCAGGGAAGTGCTCACCGGGAAAGAGGCTTCGGCGGAAGCGATCTGCGGCATCGGCGTAGACGGGCAGAGCTGGTCCGCGATCCCGATTGACCGGGAAGGTCATGTGCTTTGCAGGACACCGATCTGGATGGATACGAGAGCAAGAAATATCTGTGAGAGAGTGAAGCGGGAAGGCTTGGCGGAAGAGATCTTCGAGGTGGCGGGAAACGATTTTCTGCCCTCCTATACAACGCCGAAGATGCTTTGGTTTCGGGAAGAAATGCCGGAAGTATTCGGTAAGGCATATAAGTTTTTACAGAGCAACAGTTATATTGTATATAAGCTTACTGACCGGATTAGTCAAGATTATTCACAGGGATATGGGACTCATTTTTTTGATATGGATCGTCTTACATATCATGAGGAACTTGCCAATAAGCTGGGGCTGACGCAGGAGTTACTGCCGGCGTTGTGCGGCTGTGACAACATCGTCGGTGAGGTGACGGAAGATGCCGCAAAAAAGACCGGCTTAAAGGCGGGAACGCCGGTGGTGGCGGGCGGCCTGGATGCGGCCTGCGGCACGCTGGGAGCCGGCGTTTACCAAAACGGTCAAACCCAGGAGCAGGGCGGTCAGGCGGGCGGCATGAGCATCTGCATGGATAAGGCGCTTTCGCATAAGAAGCTGATTTTGGGAACTCATGTGGTACCGGGGCTCTGGCTTTTGCAGGGAGGGACCGTGGGCGGCGGCGGTGCGCTGAAATGGTTCCGGCAGGAGTTGGGAAAAGGGATGAGCTTTGATGAACTGACAGCGGAGGCTGAGGAGATTTCGGCGGGTGCGGATGGCGTATTGTTTCTGCCGTATATGGCGGGAGAACGCTCCCCGATCTGGAATCCGGATGCCAAAGGGGTATTTTACGGACTGTCTTACGATAAATCGAGAGGGCATATGATAAGGGCGGTTTTGGAGGGTGCGGCGTTTTCGCTAGAGCACAACCTGCGCGTTGCGAAGGAGGCCGGCGCCATAGTAGGAACACTGAATGCCATGGGCGGTTCCGCCAATTCCCGACTCTGGACACAGATCAAGGCAGACGTCACCGGAAGGACGATACAGGTGCCGGCTTCCGATACGGCAACTACGCTGGGCGCGGCGCTGTTAGCCGGCGTGGGCTGCGGTGTTTACGAAAATTATGAGGAAGCGGTAAACCGGACCATAAAAATCACCAGAGTACAGGAACCGGACAAAGAGCAGCATGAAATTTATCAGGATGCCATGGAGCGGTATCTGAAACTCTCGGAGAAGATGCTGGAGATATTTTAAATACAAAACAGTAAAACAGCAGGATGTGCTGAAGGGGATATGCGGAACTGGAATAAAAAAACAGCAGGATCTCAGGAAGCGCACAAGACAATTTACAGAGGCGGAGCGGCTGGAAATTTGTCTTCAGATAGGTGTGCTGGAGGAGATCCTGCGGAACTGGAATAAGGAGAAACATATGAAAGCAGGAGTTGTACACGCAAAGAACGATATTCGTTATGAGGAGATCGAGAAGCCGGCGGCGGGACCCGGGAAGGTACTGGTGAAGGTAAAATATACCGGTATCTGCGGCTCGGATATTCCGAGGGTGAACGGAGATGCCTGTCATTATTTCCCCAATGTGCTGGGGCATGAGTTTTCCGGCACGGTGGAGGAAGTTGGGGAGGGCGTCACCTCCGTAAAACCGGGCGACAGAGTAGCGGGAGTGCCCCTTGTGCCCTGTATGAAATGTGAGGACTGCCAGAAGGGGAATTATTCCCTCTGCAGACATTACAGCTTTATCGGTTCAAGGGAATTTGGCAGTTTCGCGGAGTATGTGGCGGTGCCGGAGAGAAATGTGGTGAAGTTTGACGATTCGGTAAGTTTTGAGATGGGCGCTTTGTTTGAGCCGGCGACGGTGGCGCTGCACGGCTTAAGGAGACTTGACTATCAGGGCGGAAAGACCGTAGCGATCCTGGGCGGCGGCACAATCGGTATGCTGACCATGCAGTGGGCGAAAATTTACGGCGCAAAAAAAGTGGTGGTTTTTGATATTGTGGAGGAGAGACTGGCACTGGCTGTGCGCCTTGGCGCCGACGCGGGCGTTCATTCCGGCATGGAAGGCTGGATGGATCAGGTAATGGAGCTGACCGGCGGCAGAGGTTTTGATTACGTATATGAGACGGCGGGCAATACGGTTACGATGAAGATGGCATTTGCGCTTGCGGCAAACAAGGCGCAGGTATGTTTTATCGGAACGCCGACAAGAGAACTTACTTTCAGCGTGGAGGAGTGGGAGAATATCAACCGGAAGGAGTTTTACCTGACGGGTTCCTGGATGAGTTATTCGGCGCCTTTTCCTGGGGATGAGTGGGAACTTGCGGCGCACTGTTTCAAGACGGGGCAGCTGAAGTTTGACGATTCCTTTATCTTTCAAAAGATGCCGCTCTCTCAGATCGATCAGGCCTTTGAGATGTATAAAACGCCGGGGCTGGTGAAAGGGAAGATCCTGATCGACAGCGAGGCGTGATGAGGAAGCGCTGCGGGTTCGGATGATATGAAAATTTTTATGTATATGAGTATTCAATAAAAAATAGGCTCTCGGAATCTTGAGCCTGCCGACCAAGGCTCAGCGGTCGGCTGAACTTTGAAAA
>OFGN01002062.1_pt1 | contig 11799 bp, 8 predicted proteins | sample 1521821 | NCBI WGS metagenome assembly OFGN01 (sample SAMEA3504094, study PRJEB24116) | mouse gut metagenome | biome: mouse gut; feature: mouse-associated habitat; material: faeces | place: Denmark | collected 2011
TGTTTAACATCTTTTGAACTCACGTGCCTAGCACGTGGTTTTCTTATACAAAAAAATCCCTGCTCTTGAAACAGGGATTTAATATTTTAATTATTATTCATTATCTTTATTATCAAAGTTTAAATTTAAACCTTTGAACAAGTCTGCCATAGTAGCACCAGTTGACTCTGAAGTCCAAGATTTAGTCTCTTCTTGAACAGGAGCAACAGCAACTTTCTTAGCCTTTGGCTTTTTAGCTTGAGTAGCTTGAGCATTTTCAAATTTCTTTGCAGTTGCTTTAGCTCTCTTTTCATTGTTCTCTTTAATATCTTCACTTGTAATTTCAACTTCTTTTGGAGCTGGTGGGTCAAGTAAAGCTTTTACTGACAATGTAATTTTGTTACCTTCAAACTTAATAACTTTTGCTTCGATTTCTTGACCTTCTTTGAAAGCTTCATTAGCATCTTTAACAAAGTTATAACTGATTTCAGATACAGGAATCAAACCATCAATACCCTTATCGATTGATACAAAAGCACCATAAGCAAAAATTCTTTCAACTGTGCCTTTAACAACACTGCCAACAGGATATTTCTCTTGAGCTTCTTCATAAGGTTTCTTTTGAAGTTGTTTGTAACCTAAGCTTACTTTACCAGTTTCACGATTAGCATCTAAAATGATAAACTCATAAGTCTTATTTAATTCCAAAACTTCAGAAGGGTCTTGAACTTTTGTCCAGCTTAAATCACTAATGTGTGCTAAGCAGTCATTTTTATTAACGCTAACAAATGCACCAAATTTTGCAAATCTTTTTACAACACCTTTAACAATTGTGTTAGGTATCATTTGATTCCAAAAAGCATCTTCTTTAGCAGCCTTTTCTTCTTCAGCAATTACTTTATGTGATGCAATAATTCTGTTTTTAGAGCTATTGCCGTTTTTAGCTTCGATTTTACGAACACGTAAATCTTTACCAACATAATTTTCAGGTTTCTTTTCAAAACCGATACGGATTTCTGATTGTGGTACGAAGATAGTAAAACTACCTAGTTTTGCAATCAAGCCACCATTTACAGCTTTATTTATTTTAATAGTGAATTCGTTACCGTTGATAATCTCTTGATATTTTTTATCATCCAACTCTTTTTGAAGAATTGATTTTCTGCTCATAGCAATCATACTATCATTGCTCTTTTTAGCAACAAACACAGCATCAAACTCTTGACCTTCTGCATAATTTGCAGGATTATAGTCTTTATCATCAAGTTCAACTTCTGTTCTATCGATAAAAGCATCTGTCTTACCGCCGAAATTTACTACAATACCTTCTTCTGTAGCATTAACGACTATTACTTTTGCTTTTTTGCCTAAATTAGGCTTAACTTCTGTACTTTCCATTTCCATAGCATCGATAAACTCGTTGCCACTTTTGTTTGCATCAACTGCAACTTCCTCATTAAGCATTTCTTTGCTTTTTACTTGAGTATCACTCATTATATTAATTACCTCCATAATCAACTCTTTGGGAGTTGACGCACCTGCAGTTACTCCTATCACAGTGCTATTATTTACTACTTTTGATAAATCGGCAATAGATGAAATCAAATAGCTATTTTTACAATACTCTTTTGCAAGTTCATAGAGTTTTAAAGTATTACTACTATTAAGACCACCAATAACAAGCATTGTATCGACTTTTTTTGCAATTTCGACTACTTCTCGCTGTCTATCCCTTGTAGTATAACAAATAGTATCAAAAATTTCAACTATTTTACACTTGTTTTTTATTATTTTTTCAATATTTTTAAATTTTTCTGCAGAAAAGGTAGTTTGAGAGACCAAAATGCACTCTTTATCAATAAAGTCAAGCTTATTTGCCATATCTTCGTCGCTTATAATAATCGCTGTGTTTTCACACCAACCATTTATACCTATAACTTCTGCATGGCTAGCTTCACCTGTTATGATTACCTGCTTTCCTATATCAAACGCGTTATGCACTATTTTATGAATTTTTTCAACAAACGGACAGGTAGCATCAATGTACTCTATCCCATTCTTGTTCATTTCATCATAAATGTTTTTTCCTACGCCGTGTGAGCGAATGATAACTCTTCCGTCTTTGTATTCGCTTAAAGAATTTATAGGATATATTCCTTTTTCTTTAAGCTTATTTACAACTAAATCATTATGAATTATCTCACCAAAAGTTACTACTTTTCCTGTAGCTTCAAGCGTCTTATCAATTGCGTTTTGTACACCAAAACAAAAGCCTGCGGTTTTTGCAACTATAAACACAACAATCCCCCAAATTTTATGTAATTAATATGTTTGTAAAAGCAACTTAAATCAATTTTACAAAACTTTAGTATTAAAAAAAGATAAAACAATTAAATTTGATATAATAAAATTATTCTTCTTCAGGCTTATTCAACATAAGATTTTGTTTATACTCTAGCTTGTTTTGTTTGCGAATTTGCTTTAATTCAGCTTTTTGAGATTTTAACAATTTCTTCATTTGTTTTTTATCGCAAAGCATATTATCAAGTTCACTAATCATATTTTGCATAGTTAGTTTTAATTTGTCTGTAACTACACCCCTTATCTCTTTAAAATTATCATTAAAATATTCATCTAAATAGATAGGCTCACCAATAAGCAAATATGTTTTTCTAAAAGTTTTGATTGGTCTTGAGTACACCATTGGAATAATAGGCGATTTTGTTTTTAATGCAAACATTGCAACACCGTCTTTAAATTCAAGCAATTGGTTATTTCCGCTTTTGTTTCTTGTTCCTTCAGGAAAAACAATAAGCGGCTCGTCATTCCTTAAAACTCCCAAACATTTTTTGATTGCACGCAAATCTGCTTCTTCCCTTTGTACAGGTATTGTTCCAACCTTATGCAAAATTTTACCTAGCACAGGAATGTGCATAGATTCTTCTTTCATTAACACATTAAATTTATCTTCAAAAAGTTCTGTCACAAATGGTACAGGGTCAAGCATTGTATAATGATTACAAACATAAATACCTTTGCCTTCATAAAACTTGTTTGCATTTACTATTTTAACCGGCCATAAAAAATTGGTTATAGGTCTTATGGCACGCCTTATAAACTTATAAAATTTATTGTTTTCCATAATAAGTCCTTAATTAATATTTGTATAAAAATCTTTCAAAAATCGGCACTAAAAGCATAATTAATCACTAAAAACACATTAGAAAGACGTTTTTTATTATTACTAAATAATTACTATTTTTAATATTTGATATATGACAAAATCTTTTCTATTGCTTGCTCAATTGTCAAATTTGTAGAATCAATATACACACTATCTTCAGTTAAAGTAAGTGGTGCAAAATCACGATGAGTATCATTGTAATCGCGGTCGTTGATATCTGCAAGAATAGTTTCATATTCCACATTTTGACCTTTTTCAATCAATTCCTTATATCGTCTATTTGCTCTCTCTTCGGGTGTTGCTGTCAAATAAAATTTATTATTTGCATCTTTTAAAACATAACTTGTAATATCTCTGCCGTCCAAAACAACATTGTTTTTAGCAGCAATTTCCCTTTGCATAGCCACAAGTTTCAATCTAACAGCAGGAATTTTGCTTACATTTGATGCAGCTTTTGAAATATGATGTTCACGAATAGCAGTGCTTACATTCTCTCCGTCAAGATAGATAATTTGCACACCGTCCACATACTTTATTTCTATTTTAGTGCTATCCAATATATTAGTAACACCTTTTTCGTCATTTGTATCTATACCAAGCCTTACCGCTTTTAAACCAATTGCACGGTACATTGCACCTGTATCTAAATAAATGATATTTAATCTTTTAGCAATTTCCTTTGCAATTGTGCTTTTTCCAGCACCTGAAGGTCCGTCAATAGCAATATTTAACATATTTCACCTCTTAATTTCTCTTTTATTTCTTTATCCTTATTATTACTTTTAAGCACTACAATCAAATAAAATTATCTATTCAATACCGCTTATTCCTGCGACATAACCAGTAGACATTGCAATTTGTATATTAAATCCACCTGTCAAAGCATCAACATCCAAAACTTCACCTGCAAAAAACAAGCCTTTAACCAATTTTGATTGCATATTTTTAGGATTAATTTGCTTAACATCTACACCACCACAAGTGACAATTGCACTAGACAATGCAGATAAATCTTTAATTTGAAAAGTAAGATTTTTTACAGCTTTAACAAGATTTGTTCGCTCTTCTTTTGTTATTTGATTTACCTTTTTTTCAGGTTTAATTTTGCTATTTTTTATAATAAGCGGAATCAAAGCTTTTACAGTCAAATCATTGATTGCATTTTTAAATTCCTTATTACTATTACTTTCAAAATCGCGAATAAGTCTGTTATCCAAAGTAGTATCATCTAAAGCAGGTTTTAAATCGATAACTAAACTCAATTTACCTTGCAATTTATTTATTTTACTTGAAAGTGTAAGTATTACAGGACCTGAAACACCATTATGTGTAAATAGCATTTCCCCGCATTCTTCAAACAAAACCTTGTTATCACGCACAATTTTGCAAGCCACATTTTTTAGCGTAATACCTGCAAGATTGTCCACATTTTCTACTAAATTTATACCCACTAAAGCAGGTAATAAAGGCGCTATTGTATGCCCTGCACTTTGTGCAAATTTATATCCGTCACCTGTAGAACCAGTACCAGGATAAGATTTACCGCCTGTTGCAACTATAACTTTATCTGCGCCTACAAACTCATCGCCTACATAAACGCCACAAATCACATTGTCTTTTATTTCAATTTTACAAACTTCACTATTAAGCCTAACATCGACATTTAATTTTTCCAATAATTTAGTAAATACTTTTATGAAATCAGAAGATTTATCCGACTCGGGAAAAACTCGCCTACCACGCTCTACCTTGATTTTTAAGCCATTATCCAAACAAAATTTTTGAGTATCACTAGTACTGAATTTGTTTATAGCACCAAGCATAAATTTAGGATTATTAACCACATTTGCTATAAATGTTTTGTTATCGCAATCATTGGTAATATTGCATCTGCCCTTTCCAGTAATAAAAAGTTTTTTACCCAATTTTTCATTTTTTTCAAACAAAATAACTTCGTCGCCATTTTGTTTTGCCATAATAGCAGCCATCATTCCCGCAGGACCACCACCAATTACAATAACCTTCATATTATCCTCAAAAAAATTCTTACAACTCTAATATACCATAAAAAAGCAATAATTAAAAGCATTTATTTACAATTATTAAAATATTTTTTGCCCTGCACCTTAAAACAGCTAATAATCCATCGAAAATCGATACTATTTTGACAAAAGCATATTAAATTTTAAAATCGTTTAACATAATCTGTAATAAAAAAAATTGCACTTTTTAAAAAGTGCAATTTGGCTTTATGCAATATTTTCTTTTTTAATTATTATTGGCATTGCTTTTTTCTCAATACAATCGCCATTTATAATTATCTTTTCAATGCTTTTATCAGAAGGTACAGAGTACATTAAATCAAGCAAATTCATTTCAACAATAGACTTTAACCCACGCGCACCTGTTTTTAAATTGATAGCAAGTTTTGCAATGGCTTTTATAGCGTCATCTGTAAACTCAAGTTCAACATTGTCAATATCAAACATTTTTTTGTATTGTTTTAATATTGCATTTTTAGGCTCAACTAAAATTTTACTCAAAGCTTCTTCGTCAAGTCCATTTAGTCCTACTACAACTGGTACTCTTCCTACAAATTCAGGAATCAAACCAAATTTAACTAAATCGTCAGGTTTCAAATCTTCAATTAGTTTACTATAATCAGCATCAGATTTTTTCATTTCGCTACCAAAACCTAAAGCTGAAGTGTCTTTTCTTTTATCAATTATCTTATCAAGACCAACAAAAGCACCGCCGCAAATAAACAGAATATTTGTAGTATCAATAGGTATTGTTTCTTGTTGTGGGTGTTTTCTTCCGCCTTGTGGTGGAACATTTGCAACAGTAGATTCAATTATCTTTAATAGAGCTTGTTGCACTCCTTCGCCTGAAACATCACGCGTAATTGATACATTTTCGCTTTTTCTAGCAATTTTATCAATTTCGTCGATGTAAATAATACCAAGTTCTGCTTTTTTAACATCAAAGTCCGCTGCTTGAATAAGTTTTAAAAGAATGTTTTCAACATCTTCTCCGACATAACCCGCTTCGGTAAGTGCAGTTGCATCTGCAACAGCAAACGGAACATTCAAAATTTTAGCAAGAGTTTTTGCAAGTAGTGTTTTACCGCTACCCGTTGGTCCTAATACAAGAACATTACTTTTTTCCAAACAGATATCGTCATTTACATTATTTGCAATTCTTTTATAATGATTATAAACAGCAACAGACAATACCTTTTTTGCAGTATCTTGACCTACAATATACTCGTCCAATTTGCTTTTAATTTCTTGTGGAGTAAGCAAGTTAAAACCACTTTGGTCTTGTGGTTTAACTGTTTTGCGTTCTTCCAAAATCTCATTACATATATCAATGCAATAATTACAAATGAATAAACCGTTTGGATTAGATATCATTTCGATAGTTTCACTTTCCGTTCTACCGCAAAATGAACATCTGTTTTCAAAATCCTTTTTCATCAAACCTCCTAATCAAGCCCTTTTTTCGTAAATTTTGTCAATAAGACCATAAGATAAAGCTTGTTCTGCACTCATAAAATTGTCTCTGTCTGTATCTTTTACTACTGTTTGATAATCTTGACCTGAGTTTTTCGCCAAAATTTTGTTTAATTTTTCTTTAGTTTTCAAAATATGCTCTGCGTGAATAGCAATATCTGTTGCTTGACCTTGAGCCCCGCCAAGAGGTTGGTGAATCATTATCTCGGAATTAGGAAGAGAATATCTTTTGCCCTTAGTTCCTGAACTTAGCAAAAATGCACCCATTGATGCAGCTAGACCAATACAAATTGTACAAACATCGCATTTGATATAATTCATAGTATCGTATATTGCAAGTCCTGCAGAAACACTGCCACCAGGGCTGTTAATGTAAATATTTATATCCTTTTTAGGGTCTTTTCCTTCAAGATAAATTAGTTGTGCTACTACTATATCAGCTGTCGCATCGGTAATCTCACCTGTGATAAAAATAATTCTATCTTCAAGTAATCTTGAGTAAATGTCATAAGACCTTTCTCCTCTGTCAGTTTGCTCCATAACCATAGGTACTAAATTCATAAATAACCTCCTAATAAATTAAATTGTTTGCAAGCGACTTATTAATTATAGCCTAATTGTTGTATAATTAATAACATAACTTGTTTAAAATGCAAGAATAATCGTAATTTTTCTTTTGCAAAAAATAGTCACATTCTATTTTATCCAATATTCTTTTCTTATATCATTAATATTTTGTTGTTTTTTGTTTTATTTTGCGACATAGTTTAAATTTATAATTATCTTATTCTCAATTTTAATATAATAAATATAAAACGCTATGTATTTACTTTTTTGTCGAATTATAAATTATTTTCGATTTTTATAATATTAAACCAGATATTTTGTCAAATTTCGACATTGCAAGGCATAGTTTATTATTTTTTAAAATCACCCTATTAAACAAAAATTACTCAGCAAGAAGAATTTCACAATTGCAAATTCGCACATCTCTGCTGAGTAATAATGATTTAAAAATGCCTGTTAATTATTGCAGAATTAAGCAAATTTATTATTTGCCATCAAGAAATCAATAACTTTATTGATAACAATTTCTCTCTCGATATAATTTGCTTGTTCAATACGCATAGTAGCTTTAAACTCTTCTACGCTCTTATTTGCACCTTTTGCAAAGTCAGCAATTTTACTTTCAATTTCAGACTCTTCAGCCTTAATATTCTCAGCTTTAATAATTGCATTCAAAATTAATTCCATTTTAACATTCTTTTGAGCTTGTTCATTATAACGTAATCTCAACTCATCTCTTGAAGAATTAGTATATTTATAGTAATCTTCTATTTTCAAACCTTGATATGCAATTCTGTATTCAAATTCTTGAATCATTTCTTCGATTTGCTCTTCAATCATAGCATCAGGAATTTTAATCTCTGTATTTTCAGCGATTTTGTCAAGCAAAGCGTTTTCCATCTCTCTCTTAGCATTATCTTCCAAAGTTTTTTGCAATTTAGCTTTAATGTCGGCTTTGTATTCTTCCAAACTATCAAATTCGCTAACATCTTTTGCAAAATCATCATTGATTTCAGGCAAAACTTTCTTTTTAATTTCGTGCAATTTAACTGCAAATACTGCATCTTTACCAGCTAGGTCCTCTGCACCATATTCTTCAGGGAATTTAACATTAATATCTTTTTCATCGCCGATAGACATACCTTCAACTTGCTCTTCAAAACCAGGGATAAACATACCTGAACCAAGTTCTAAATTTTGTTTTTCAGCTGTACCGCCTGCAAATTTAACGCCGTTAACGCTACCTGAATAATCGATAATAACAGTATCAAACTTCTCACAAGGTCTGTCTGTAACATTTTCCCAAGCACCTGCTTTTTCTTGTGCTTTAGTAATTTCTTCTGTAATCATTTCTTCAGTTACATCTTTTTTAACTTTTGCAAGTTTAATACCTTTGTACTCACCCAAAGTAAACTCAGGAGCAACAGTAACAATAAAAGCTACCTTAAGCTCTGTATCTGAAATAGCTACAATATCAACTTGTGGTCTTGCAACTGGTTTAAGTTCAGTTTCTTTTTGAAGAAGTTCTGTATAAAGGCTAGATAAAATAATATCCAAGGCATCATCAAAAAATACGCCTACGCCATACATTCTTGTAATAACAGACATAGGGGCTTTACCTTTACGGAAACCTTCAATATTGAATTTGTGTTTAGTTTTGTTGTAAGCTTCACGAATAGCATTTTGCCAAGCACTGCTATCTGCGTCAACTACATATTTAATTTCGCTGTTTTCTAAAATCTCTTTATTGTAATTCATCACAATTTCTCCTAAATTTTTCTTACTCAGTATATATTAGCACAATTTAAATCAAATTGCAATTATTTAAAGCGATTTTGCAAAATTTATTGATATTTATAAAAAAATGATGTATACTTAAGCTTAAGGAGAAAATGTATGCCTAACGATTTAGTCACTTTAAAAGCCTTAAGTGCGGAATTAGATGATACTTTAAAAGGCGGTAAAATAGAAAAAATTTATCAGCCAGAAAAAGATGAAATAACTTTGTCTATCCGCTCTAAAGGTCAAAAATATAACTTGGTTATCTCGGCTAATGCTCAAAATCCAAGGATACATCTTACAAGTGTGAAAAAGGAAAATCCTGTTACCGCACCTTCTTTTTGTATGCACTTACGAAAATATCTTAGTTCTGGTATAATAGAAAATATAGCTATTTTTGGTGAAGATAGAATTATTGATATTACCATTATTTCAAAAACAGAAATGAAAGATATTGTAAATTTTCATTTAATTGCGGAAATGATGGGAAGATATAGCAATATATTACTATTAAATAGCAAATATGTTATTACCGATGCAATAAAACAAGTTTCCTTTGATGCTGCAACAAAAAGATGCGTTTTGCCGTCCTGCGAATACAAACTTCCCGAACAAACAAAACTTTTGCCAAGTGATACAAACGGAATAGTAAATTTACTTAAAGAGTTTAAAGGTGGAGATTTGGCAAAATATTTAACTAGCGGAATAAGTGGAATAAGCTTTTTAACTGCAGAAGAAATAATTTATAGGGCAAATATAAATACAAATAAAATTCCACTAAATGTGGAAAAAATAGCGCAAACAATAACAACTTTTTTTGATATTTTTAATAGCGACATTTACTCCCCTTGCACAAGCATTGCAAATAGTGGCGAAGCAATGGATTATTTTGTAACAAACTATAATTCGCAGAATATGACATACAAAAAAGAAAGTAGTTTATCCGCTGCAATCGAATGTTTAACACAAAAAAAAGACATTGACGAAAGGCATAGAGAAAAGGCAAAACACCTTGTAAATGCAATTAAAAAATATAAAAATCGAAATGAAAAGAAACTGCAAAAAGCAAATGAAAAACTTGCTGAATGCGAAAAAATGGACGAGTATAAAAAATACGGAGAACTTATTACTTCAAATCTTTACAGACTAAAAAAAGGTGACGAATATCTACTTTGCGTAGATTATTATCACCCAGATATGAAAGAAATAACTATACCACTAAATCCGCAATACTCACCATCTAAAATTGCACAAGACTACTTTAAAAAGTATAACAAATTAAAAAGGACTTTGGATATTATAATCAATCAAATTGATGAAACTAAAGAAGATTTAAAATATATCAATACTATCGCCCAAACTTTAAACAACTGCACTTTATCTGCTGACCTTTATCAAATAGAACAGGAATTGTTTAATATTGGTGCAATTAAAAAAATGAAAACCAAAATGCCAAAGTCAATAAAAGAAGGAAGTCCTATACTATACGAATATGAAGATTACGTTATTGCAGTAGGAAAAAACAACTTCCAAAACGATAAACTTACTTTTAAGACTGCAAACGGCGGAGATTTATGGCTTCATACATTAAACTACCACGGTTCGCATACAATAATATTTACCGATGGTACAACGCCGCCAGATAATGTTATAACTTTTGCAGCAGAAGTTGCAGCCTTTTATTCTAATGGTAACCAAAACGATAAAGTACCTGTTGACTACACTTTAAAAAAATTTGTTAAAAAGAATCCTAATGGAAAACTTGGTATGGTAACATACACTAATCAAAAAACAGCTTTTGTAAAACCTTGTGCGCATAAAGAGTTTAAAAAAGATTAAATAAAATAATTTTAAAGGAATGATAATATGAAAAAAGATTTAAAAGACAGAGAAATAATGCCTGAAGGCGTATACTCAGATTATGAAGATTACGAAGACATTGATTTTAACGACCTTAAACCTTTGGACGAAAATCAGGAAATTGGCGATTTTGCAAGAAAGTGCTATTATACAATTGATAGTTTTTATGGCGTTTTTTATGATAATTATCAAAAACTAAGCAAGCTATTGTGTTTTAGAGTTCCTTTTACTTTAATATGGATTGGCGTAGTTTTTTTCCTATGTCCATTTGTATACAAACAAAGCGGGCTTTGGCTTCCTTTATTTCCATTTGCTGTAGTTACATTTATGAATATCGGCGTTTATTGTATGTTTAGAAATAAACCACTTCAAATGTTTTATTATAGAACAGGCAACAAATCTGTAGCTGTTTATTGGAAAAAGAACAAAAAATATTTAATAGTTCATTTTGGCACAAAACAACAATTTAAATATTATTTTAAAGAGCAAATATGGGAAGAATGTGACGAAGATTTATCTAGCAGAAAGTTATATTTCAATCATATAAAAGATAATATTTCTGTTAAAAAGTCTAAAAAAGGAATTACAACAATTACTGCTCGAAATAATAAAAAACACCCTAAATGGATAACTGCAGAATTGAATCTTTCAGAAAACAATACACCGCTTGATATTGAATTTAGCAGAACCGTTGTTAGTTACAGGTCTAACAGCTTTAGTAAAGGCGAATTTACTTCCACAAACAGACTTGAATTTGTTGAAATAAATAGTGACAGATTTATAGAAATTCCAAAATCATTTGTTACTTATTGTGCTAAAAACAATATTGAAGCACCCGAAGAAAACGAATTTTTGCATTATGTTTAATATTTGTTTTTATTAAATTTGCTAAAAACATAACTAACTAATTAATTT
>OFGN01002064.1_pt1 | contig 11794 bp, 10 predicted proteins | sample 1521821 | NCBI WGS metagenome assembly OFGN01 (sample SAMEA3504094, study PRJEB24116) | mouse gut metagenome | biome: mouse gut; feature: mouse-associated habitat; material: faeces | place: Denmark | collected 2011
TCATTAACATCAAGGGCGAGTCTTACCGTCTGAAAGAACGCAAGGAATTTATGCGTCAGAAACAGCAAATCGTGAACACTCTTTTTGAGCAAGGAAACGCTTGATTTTGTCCCCCCCTTGCCGCCGAAAAACTACAAAATTTCTTCGGCGTTTTCTTACAATTTCAGATTGGCGTTGACACGGCAAATGGAAACAGAAATACCTTGTATCCAAATGGTGGCCGGAGGTCAAGGCAGGCGCGATGATGAAGCACATCTCGTCGTTGCATAGGGAATTTATCTCTACGTTGGTGTCCTATCTGAACGACACCTACCATCTGACCCTGGATGCGGACGACGTAAAGGATGGGCTGCTCCCGGAAGAACCCTACTATTCGGAACGTGAGGAAACACTGGACTGGTCTACACTGAACCCGGTTGTCCTCCGCTATGAGGATGCAATAGAACTGATCTTGTCTTGGTTTAATGGCCGCACCTTTGAGGAACAGGCTCCCTACGAGTTGGTGGAGCGATGCCACCAGGCCGCATGGCGAGAAAAGGATCATCAGGCCAACTTTGAACAGAAGAAAAATCTGGTGAAGATTTTCAGCGGAGCCTGCCATTACGGCTATTATGACAGGTGTGAACAATGGCACATTCAGGATGGTGCAAAGAATATCCTAAAGGCGCTGGCCCATTTTGAGACGGGTGCTTTCGGCCAATACCCGGATGGAATCGACGATCTTCTGTCAGAGCAATCACGCCTGTGGTATGACCTGTGGGAGTTTGAGGACTGTGAGAAGCTGGAGAAGATCCGACTGTTCAAAAATGGCCGTATGGACATCCGCTTCACCAGCGAGGGCTATGCCCGGGAATTTGTGTCCGGCTACCTCGGCACGATCTGGTGAGCGGCTGAAAAATACTGTGGATTTTTTACTTCATCTATGCTAAAATATCAATAGAAGAAGGTGACAATGTGGAACTGGAAACGACCATTTCTCAGAGTATCCGTACAGCGGATGACCGGGCGAACTATGACGCGGCCTGTAAGCGGCTTCTGTCAGAGAAAATCATTCTGGCCTGGATCGTCAAGAGCTGCCTGGAGGAGTTTCGGGATTATGATGTCAAAGACATCGCTTCTCGGTACATTGAGGGAGAGCCCCAGGTATCCGAGGTGCCGGTAGCGCCGGACGAAACCAACGCGGCTACTGTTATTCATGGGATCGGCACTGAGGACGCTACCCAGACGGAGGGGACGGTCACCTACGACATACGCTTCTTGGCGTCCCTGCCCTCGTCCAACGGAAAGATACGCATGATCTTAAATGTCGAGGGACAGAACGATTTCTACCCTGGCTATCCGATCATCAAACGGGGCATATACTATTGCAGCCGGATGATTTCCGCCCAGTACGGGACGGAATTTGTTGCTGCAAACTACTCGGATATTAAGAAAGTAGCGTCCATTTGGGTTTGTATGCGCCCGCCCAAGGGCCGGGAGAACACCATCACCAGCTACTCCATCACCGAAAAGAACCTGGTCGGTACAGTGGAGGAGCCGGTCGAGAACTACGATTTGATGACCGCCGTGATGATCTGCCTGGGCGGGTCTGCCAACAGGAGCGAACCAGATGTGCTGAGGCTGCTGGACGTGCTCTTCTCTTCGGAGACCGAGGCTGATGAAAAACGGCACATTTTACAGCAGGATTTTGATATTCCAATGACGCAGACTTTGGAAAGGACGGTGGATGTTATGTGCAACCTGAGTAAAGGCGTGTGGGAAAAGGGGCAGTCCGATGGTATTTTATCTTCCATCAAAAACCTAATGGGGAACACTGGTTGGCCTATCGAGAAAGTTATGTCTATGTTGGGAGTGCCTGACGCAGACCAGCCCAAGTATCTGGAGGCGTTGAAAGGCCACACGCAGCCGAACTGACAAGCAGAGGGACTAGATATGTGCAATTTCAGTAAAGGCGTGTGGGAAAAAGGTATGGAGGCTGGTGCGGCGCAGGCTATGCTCAGTTCCATCAAAAACGTGATGGAGACTTTGGGCCTGACCATTGAGCAGGCTATGTTGGCATTGAAGGTGCCTGACACGGACCGGCCCAAGTATCTGGAATTATTGGCGAACAGTAACTGAGACACTATGCCGCACCCAATCGTGCGGTAAATTGAGACAACGACCCGGCAGACGATAAACGGGTCGTTTTGTGTCTGCAAGGAGGAAACGACAATGGAGCTATTACAAAAATTTGCTGTGGTGGAGATCCAAGCACACCACCGCATTACGAAAATGGATAAAGACTACTGTGAACAGCATCAGAAAGCCTACGAAGCCGCCATCACCAGCTTTCAGGAGTTGGCGTTCTTTTGGGAAGATATGAACAAGGCGCAGAAGGAACTGCTTGGCGGGAGTAAAGGCCCAATTTTCTGCGACTATCTGGCTTCCGATGATGGGCCGTCTATTTCGCGGGATATGATTGACTGTCATATCAATACGCTGCACACCAATTTCATTATGAATTTGACTTATTACTTTAACTCTACCTACCATGTCTCGGTAGATTCCTCGGAAATATCCCGGGCACTGATTCCGCAGGAGCCGGACGAGAATTGGCGAAGCAGCCACAAGGATCGCTGCAAGAAATATCGTGAGCAAATGCAGTCGCTGACCGTCCGCTATCAGGATGTGGTGGATCAGATCATTCTTCAGCTGAATGGCCGCAGCTTTTCTGAGCAGGCGTTCCACGAACTGTATAACAAATGCCATGATGCCGCATGGGATCTCAATACGCAAAAACCGCGATTTGAGCGCAGGAAAGATACCATCACCTTCGACGGCTATTTCTGCCATGTGATAAGCTATCCCTTTAGCGGCTGGGCGGTGCAGGAAAATATGAGGGACATCCTCTGGGGCTTGGCACATTTTGAAACAGACAGTTATTGCACGCTTCCTGTCGGGTTTTCTTCACTGCTGGGGGCGGGCAGCCAGCCTTTGAAAGAGCCAGTGGTAGAGTTCCCGACCTGCGAGAAGGTAAAGCAGATGAAGCTGTTCAAAAACAATCGGGTGGATTTGAAATTCCATTCGCCGCAGTTCGCGGAGCAGTTTGTCAACAAGTATCTGGGTCTCGTCGGTTAAGGGGGGTGACAACATGAAATATTCACATCATCCAGTTCCGTCCGACGCGGAGAGCCGCAGGGCGCTCAATGAAAAGGTGCTCTATCTGATTGACAGCGGCACTGCGGCCCAGGCCGGCATTACCGGCGAGGACATCTACAATGCCTACACCGGGGACGGCGGCCTGCATGGGCTGGAGCGAAAGGACTTTGACAGCTACCACAGCTACAGCGAGGCGAAAAAGGAGATTGAGAACGGGCAGTTCTTCCCCCCGCCGAATCTCTGCCAGCTGGTAGCCGAAGTCCTCAAGCCCTCCCAATTTGACCTGGTGGCCGACCTCACCTGTGGTAAGGGCAGCTTTTTCAATTTCTTTCCCATGGAGTCCAATCTCTACGGTTGCGAGATCGACGCCAAAGCCTGCAAGGTGGCCCGCTACCTGTTCCCCGCCGCCAACATCACCCCCGGCGACATCCGTACCTATAAGCCGGAGGTGCGCTTTGATTATGTGGTGGGCAATCCCCCATTCAATCTCCGCTGGTGGACAGGGGAGGACGGTGAGGTTCTGTCCCAGCTGTACTACTGTTGCAAGGCGGCGGAGCTGTTGAAGCCCCTGGGCATCCTGGCTCTGATCGTCCCCCAGTCGTTTCTGGCGGATGACTTTTCCGATAAGGCTATGATCCGGGAGATGGAGCGCCGTTTCAGCTTTTTGGGACAGGTGGGCCTGCCAGATGATGCCTTTGCCTGTCTGGGCGTGGAGTCGTTCCCCACGAAACTCCAACTGTGGCAGAAGAAAAGCGAAGTTAAGGACTGGAAAGCCCGGCGCTATATGTTGGAACTGACGAAAACCCTCCCCTACGGATTTGATCCGGCGGGAGAGGCGCGGCACATCTATGAACAGATGCTGCTATTGCCAAAGGCCGACCTGGAGAAGAACAAGTCCCACGTGCTGCTGGAGCTGGCGAAGGAACACAGCGATTCCAAAGAGTTTGCCTACCAGACACAGAAGATGCTCTATCAGATCAAGGTCCACCCCGCCACCAGGGAACAGTACGCCAAGTGCTGCGAGTATCTGCACCGCTTCTACACCCAGGAAATGCCGGAGGGTATGGACTACAAGGAGTGGCAGCGTGTCAAGATAACAGAGGCCAAGGTGCTGGCCTACCTGCGCCGGGCGCTACGTAAGCAGAACCGAGCGCCGGAACGGGATGTCATTGCCCTGGTCAAACAGAATGATAACTTTGTCTATAAGGCGTACAGCGCCAAAACCCGCAGTATGCTGACCGGTGACATGAAAACACCTGTCCCCGTCTATCAGGCAGTGCTGGACGATGAGCCGGAGCGGTTTCCGGGCTTTGAACGCCTGCTGCGCCGGAGGCGCCGGGAGTATGACAATCAGAGCCAGTCCTTTGACGATATGGCGGAAGACCCGGCAATCGGCACCTGGCTGAAGGAGTTTACCCTATGGGACGCCGAGAACGAGGAGTACATCTACCTCAACGACATTCAGCGCCGGGACATCAACAGGATGCTCCAGAAGCGGTATGGGATGCTCCAGTGGGAGCAAGGCAGCGGCAAGACCCTGGCCGCCATTGCTATGGGCCTGTACCGAATGCAGAACCAGGGTATTCACTCTACCTGGGTGGTGTCCTCGGCCATCTCCATCCGCAACAACTGGGATGTGGTACTGCCCGACTATGGGCTGTCCTATGTGTTCGTAGAAAATCTGGAGGATCTGGCGCGGATCAAGCCCGGCGATTTTGTTCTTGTGACGCTGAACAAGCTAGGTATGCTCCAGCGGCGTATCAAGAGGTGGGTCAGGCGGCATAACCAGAACATCATGCTGGCGCTGGATGAAAGCGATGAAATTTCCAATCCTTACTCCAAGCGGGCCAAGTCAACCCTGTCCTGTTTCCGCCGCTGCCGGATGAAGCTGCTCACTACTGGCACCAGCACCCGGAACAATATCTCTGAATTTGCCCCCCAGCTGGAACTGCTCTACAACAATTCCATCAATATGATTACATGGTGCAGGCAGGTCTACTCCTACGACAAGGACAACGAGTATATGGACAGCGACTATAACAGTTATTATGGCCGTCCCATCCCCGCCTATAAGCGCGGGTACTCTCTGTTCTCTTCCTGCCATCTGCCTGAGAAGCCCACAGTATTCGGTATTGGTGAGCGAACCCAGGACATCTACAACGCCAATGAGCTGAACGACATCCTAGGCAAGACGGTCATTACCCGCACCTTTGAGGAGGTCACGGGCAAGGAAATCCGCCGTATCCAGCAAGTGCCGCTCCCCTTCACTCCGGAAGAGGAGGCTGTCTACAATATCGTAATGAAGGACTTCAACCGGGTGCAGTGGGAGTATTTCAACTCCACGGGCAATTCCCGCAAAGACGCCATGCTGAGGCTGATGCAGCAGATCACACTGATGCTCCGGGTGGCGGCCGCACCCAACACGCTAAAGGAGTATAACGGCGACACGCCGCTGAAAATCATGGCTGCGGTGGAGATGGCGGCTCAGTGGGAGCAGGAGATCGTGGCTATCGGCGTCCGGCATCAGAATGTTCTGAATGCCTACGCTGAGGCGTTTCGTGAATATCTCCCTGACCGGCCTCTGTTTACCGTCACCGGTTCCACCAGGACCTTTGCCCAGCGGCGGGCCCTGCGGAAGACCCTGCGTGACAGCGGGAATGGGATACTGCTCTGCACCCAGCAGAGCCTTCCCTCCAGCGTCAACTTTGAGTACGTCAACAAAATTCTGATCCCGGAGATGCACTATAACAACTCCGGCATGAGCCAATTTTACATGCGCTTTATCCGTTTTACCTCGACAGAGTATAAGGACATCTACTTCCTCAACTACACCGGCAGTCTGGAATCCAATTTGCTCCAGATGGTGATGGCAAAGGAGAAGATTAACCTGTTTATGAAGGGTCAGGACACCGACCTCGACCAGATCTATGAGAAATTTGGCGTCGATTACAACCTGCTGGCCCTCCTGATGCGCCGGGAGAAAGACAAGGAAGGCAAGTTCCAAATCCGCTGGGGCGAACAGAAAATCGCATGACTTTAACTGCTGTATCAAGTATGTGGTGCAGCATATCACAGAATTGACCGATCAACTTTACCGATTGGGAGCGTCGTATTTGCGGCGCTTCCAATCCCATTTTTCAAATATGAAAGGATGCAGATTAAATGATCTATATGGACAATGCGGCCACCACGAAAATGACCACGGCGGTCATCCAAGCCATGCTCCTGTGTATGGAGGACGTCTGGTACAATCCCTCCAGTCTGTATGCCCCCGCTCAAAGGGCCGCGGAGGCGCTGAGGGACGCCCGGGCGCGTATTGCGGCCTGCCTCAACGCCTCTCCCGATGAAATCATCTTTACGTCGGGGGGGCAGCGAGTCGGATAACCAGGCGATCCTCTCCGCCGCCCGGGCAGGCGCGCAGACCGGAAAGCGGCACATCATCTCCACGGCCATTGAGCACCACGCCGTCCTGCACACCCTGGAGAAGCTGGAGTGGGAGGGCTATAAAGTTGAATTGCTGGATGTTAATTCCAATGGCGTCGTTTCCGTCGCCCAGCTAGAGCGGGCCATCCGGGAGGACACCTGCCTTGTGACCGTCATGTATGCCAACAATGAGATTGGCTCCATTCAACCCATCTCCGAGATCGGCACGATATGCTGGGAAAAGGGCGTTACATTCCACACGGATGCGGTACAGGCGGCGGGCCACCTCCCCGTTGACGTAAAGGTCCAGAATATTGATCTGCTATCCCTGTCCGCCCACAAATTCCACGGACCGAAGGGGATCGGGGCGTTGTATGCCCGTAGCGGAATCCCCATGACCCGACTGATAGAGGGCGGAGACCAGGAGCAGGGCCGTCGCGCCGGAACGGAGAATGTACCGGCCATCATGGGTATGGCGGCGGCGCTGGAGGAGGCTTGCGCCCACATGGCGGAGAATACGCAAAAGATGTCTGCCCTTCGGAACCGGCTGATTGCGGGGCTATCTCAAATTCCTGACGCTGTTTTGAATGGCGATCCGGAAAACCGGCTGCCTGGAAATGTGAACTTTTCCTTTGAGGGGATCGAGGGGGAGAGCTTGGTGCTGCTGTTAGACCAACACGGCATCTGCGCCTCCACCGGCTCTGCGTGTACCGCTCAGTCTCTGTCCCCCAGCCATGTGCTGCTGGCAATCGGCCGCTCCCATGAGGCGGCGACCGGTGCGCTCCGGCTCTCTCTCAGCGAGGACAACACCCAGGCAGATGTGGATGAAGTGCTGCGCATTGTTCCAGGACTTGTGAGGGAACTGCGAGGGAAAAGGGTCAGAAATCCCTTCCAGCGGCCACTTTAGGCTTGCACAACGCTTATACTTCGGCTATAATAGGACTATAATAAGAATACAGCCGAGAACAGGAGGAAAGTACAATGTATATCAAACGTCACATGGAGCAGCTGTTGGAGCAAATCACCGGGCAGTATCCTGTTCTCCTGGTGACCGGCCCCCGGCAGGTGGGCAAGACCACCATGCTGGAGCACCTGGCCCAAAAGGAGGACCGGGGCCGGGAGACGGTGACGCTGGACGACCTGACGGTTCGGGAGCTGGCAAAGACCGACCCAAAGATGTTCTTCCAGCTCCACAAGCCCCCGCTGCTGATCGACGAGGTGCAGTATGCTCCAGAGCTGTTCCCCTACATCAAAATGATGGTGGATACCCGCCGCCAGCCGGGAGACTTCTGGCTGACCGGCTCCCAGCTCTTTTCCATGATGAAGGGCGTTCAGGAGTCCCTGGCCGGCCGGGTGGCGCTGCTGCAGCTCTCCCCGCTATCCTATGGGGAGATTATGGAGGATGACGGTACACCACCCTTCCGGGTGGAGCTGTCCGCCCTGACAGAGCGGCAGGACCGCCGGACAGTGCTGGATACTCCTGCCGTCTTTCAGCGGATCTTTACCGGCGGGATGCCGGCACTGGTCAGCGGGCAGTATGCCAATCCCAACATTTTCTATTCCAGCTACATCAGCACCTACCTGGACCGGGATGTGCGGCGGCTCTCCGCCGGCATTGACGATTTGAAGTTTCTGAGCTTCCTGCGTGCCGTCGCTGCCCGGGCCGGCCAGCAGATCAATTACAAGGGCATCGCGGATGACGCGGAAATTGACCAGGCTACGGCTAAGAACTGGCTTCATATCTTGGAAACCTTGGGCATTGTGTTCCTGCTCCGGCCTTACTCCAATAATGTATTGAAGCGGACGGTATCCACGCCCAAGCTGTATTTTTACGATACGGGCCTCGTCTGCTACCTCACCCGCTGGAGCAGCCCGGAGACGGCTATGAATGGGGCCATGAACGGGGCGCTGCTGGAGAATTACACGGTGTCAGAGATCGTCAAGACTTATCAGAACGCCGGGCAGGAGCCGTTCTTGTACTACTACCGGGACAAGGACGCCCGGGAGATTGATCTGCTGCTGGAGCAGAATGGGAAGCTGTTTCCCATTGAGATCAAGAAGATGGCCGCGCCACCGAAAAAGCTGACAAAGGTATTTGAGCTGATCGGCAAGTCCCCTCTGGAGCGGGGAACCGGCGCGGTGCTGTGCATGGCCGAAAGGCTGGGGGCGTTTGACAAGGACAATTTGATTGTTCCGATTTCCTTGATTTGAGTACAGCATATCCGTATAGGAATATCTTACCTCGGTAGAGAAATGAGACTGAAAAAAGAGCTGGCAGACGGTGTAAGTCTGTCAGCTCTTTTTTCACATAATCGCTATCTGAAATGTCAAAACAGTCTTATATCCATTTTGCGGCGCACTTTCAATTTCCGTTGTTCCACCATGTGCCTTCACGATCTGCATGACTAACAGCAGTCCTAAACCATGCCGTAAATCCAGCCGTTCATCGGTGCTTTCCATGTAGTGCGGTTTTTCTTCCGGCTCCCGCAGCTTTTCGGCGGATAGGCCCACGCCATTGTCGGCAACGGTGAGAAAAATGGCCGTGTCCGAACGGATAAGGCCCAGGCTGATGGTACAGCCTTGCGGGTTATGATTGATGCTGTTCTGTACCAGATTGTTGATCGCCCGTGAGATTAGCCGTGCGTCACATTCTATGACCACAGTTTCAGCGTCTTTTGAAATTTCCATTTCTAATGAGCATTTTTCAGGAATACCAGCATTGAGCAAATCCGCCGCATAGGAGCGTAGCAGCTTGGACAGGCGAACCGGCTCCTTATGGAGCGGCTGCATTTCGTATTCCAACTGCGATACTAAATTCAAGTCCTGCACCAAATCTTTGATTTTTGCGCTCTGTACTCGAATGATTTCTGCCTCCTGCTGAATGTCTCCGCTGGCTAACCTGTCGCTGGCAATTCGTCCGGCATACCCCATAATCATCGAAAGCGGGGTGCGTATATCGTGGGAAACGCCGCTGATCCAGTTGGCGCGGGCCTGGTTCTGTCTGCTCAATACCTGGGACGCCTGATTAACACTATCCGCAATTTCTGACAGCTCGCCTTGAATAGACAGGTTGACAGGTTTACCAGCGGACAGAGTTTTGATAGAAGTCATAATCGGCTCCGTGTTTTTGGAAATCCTGCGTTTAGAAAAATAGTATATCAAAAACAAAAGCAGTATGTCTATCGCCAAGATACCCGTCACAAAAAGCGGAAAAATTCTGACCGCTCGTATCGGAAAATAGTTTCCCGTCAGCTTCATAAAGCTGTCTTTCGGATAGCCCAGCACCAATAGACCATTATCCATGTCCCGCACAAAAACAGGATAGTCTTGCAGATAACCTTTTGAGAACACAGCCACATCCTGAATCGTGTACTGCGTTGGTATTTCCTCCGGCAAAAATAGCGCCCAATCACATTTCCCGTCTGCACTAAGCAGCATAGCCCAAATATGATTGCGCTCTAACTCCTGCGACCTTTCTTCTGATATGCCGGATGCCGCCAAATCAGTGGCCACGGCCTCTAACATATTCGCTGGGGACACTGAACCGTATTCTTTGGACACGATGCCGCTGAACGTCAAAGAAAACGCCAAAATGTTGACGAGCAAGAGAACCAGCGCAAAGGTAAAAAAGGAAAGAAGATATTTAGGGTTTCCAGTAGCTTATGCTCCATCGCTGTCAAAGGGAGTATCTGACCGCTCTTGTCCACTTCTGCCCGGCTGAAATCAACCGTACAGCTATCCAGCTTCAAAATTGGTGCGTCCTCTTTGTAGCACTGGCGCAGAACAGCATAGACCCGCAGCAGAAATTCCTGGGGCAGAAAAGGCTTTGCGATATAGTCGTCTGCTCCAAGGCCAAGTCCTGCCAGCTTGTCCGCCGCCTCGTCACGGGCTGTCAGAAAAATCACGGGAATATCCGTCCATGTGCGTATCTGCTCCATCAGGGAAAAGCCGTCGCCGTCCGGGAGCATGACGTCCAGCACAATGAGATCGAGCGAGCGCCCGGCAGCCGTTTCCGCATCCAGCAGGATGCGGCCTTCGCGCAGAGACGCGGCGCTCAGCACTTCATAGCCCAGGGCTTCTCCTGCTTCACGCGTCAGCATGCGGATCAGGTTTTCGTCATCTATTACCAGCAAGCGGGCCATTGGCTCCCTCCTGTTCACGGCGCAGCGCTGCCGACGCCCGTTTGAGTTCCCGCGCGCAATCGGCGCGCAGCGAGTTTTTTACGGTGTCAGCGCCGGTATTGGGGTCGGTTCTGACGGCGGGAGCATGTTGAGCATGTTCAGGATGCGCGGCACGTTCCGGCGCAGGGCCGAGCGCGTGTTCAAGCGCGGCGCAGGCGGCGCGCAGACGCGGCAGACCCAGCAGGGCGGCGCTGTTTTTCAGGCTGTGCGCTGTTCTGCGCAGTTCGGGCGCGGAAAGAGGGCATTGTTCCAGCATATCGGACAGGGAGGGAATTTCCTCCACAAACGCGTCGATCATGCGCAGAAGCAGGGCGGCGCTGCCGTCTGCCGCATCCAGCGCGTCTTCCCGGATGAAGACGGGGGTATCCTCTTCGTTGCTTCCCACGTCTGCGATGCCGTGCGCCGGCCGGGATACGTCCGGAGCGCCGGTCAGCATGTCGTCGAGCGTTTCCGCCAGCTGCGCCATGCGCACGGGCTTGAGCAGAAAGTGGCAGTTTTCCGCCTCGCGGGAGAGGTCGGGAGCACAACGTGCATTTCCGGAAAGCGGCACAGCGCTCAGCAGGAGGATGGGCGTTCGCGCGTCCGTGCCTGTCCGTCCCTCCCGGATGTTTCGGGCAATATCAAGGCCGTCCATGTCCGGCAGGCCGAGATCCAGAATGACCGCGGCAAAGCGGCGTGAACGCAGCAAAAAGAGCGCATCGGAGCCGTTATCCGCCATGTGCGCGGAGTATCCCGCGCCTTCCAGCGCCTCATGCAGAAAGATCGCGGAAACCGGGGTGTCTTCCACTACCAGAACATCGCCTTTTCGGCCCTCCCGGCCGTATGGAGTCGCCTGGACGGAAGACGGCTTCCCGGCGCGGGGTAAAGGCGCGCCGCCTGTTTTTGCGGCGTGGTGCGGGGCAGGAAGGGGGAAATTCAGCCTCAGGAGAAAAACACTGCCCTGCCCCGAACTCTCCTCCAGGGTGAGGTCGCCTCCTCCGGTTCGCGCGATGAGCCGGGCAGCCGCCAGACCCAGCCCGACGCCGCGTTCGCTCTGCGCCCGGCGTGAGCCC
>OFGN01002066.1_pt1 | contig 11785 bp, 9 predicted proteins | sample 1521821 | NCBI WGS metagenome assembly OFGN01 (sample SAMEA3504094, study PRJEB24116) | mouse gut metagenome | biome: mouse gut; feature: mouse-associated habitat; material: faeces | place: Denmark | collected 2011
CCGCCACTGTTCGTGCTTTTGCCGCTCGCGCGCACGCCGTTCCCGTTCCTTTTGTTCCCGGCGTTCATGCCGTTGCTTTTCATGCCATTTGGGGTCCTTCGGACGCCGGTTATCCCAGTGGCTGTTGTTCTTGCGGGCGTGTTCGCGCTCTATCCGCTGCTTTTCATGCCATTTGGGGTCCTTCGGGCGCCGGTTATCCAAGTGGTCGTTGTTCTTGCGGGCGTGTTCGCGCTCCATGCGGCGCTGTTCACGGATCATGCGGTCCTGATCCCGGCGCATCTTTTCCTGTTGGTAACGGTCGTTGGCCCGATGCGCTTTCTCGCGCCGTTCGAGTTCGCGTTGCTGGCGCATCTGGGCGTCATCGCGCTCGGCAACGAAGAGGGACGCCGGATGGTTCAGTGAAAGGGGCTGCGCCCCAGCGTGAGAGGCGGTTGGAACGAAGGCCAGACATGTCAGCAGCGTCCCCGCGAAAAGGCAAATGATACGTTTCATGGGAGTCCTCGCCGTAAAGAGGTTGACAAGGAAGCCATGCGTCGGACTTCTCCGGGAGAAGAGGGCAGGGCTTCCGGGTGTTTCATGCCTATCCCGCTTTCTATACCTTCTTGCCCTTCTGGGGCAAGATTATATAAAAAGTTTATCAAAACACTATGTTATGAAGAAAAGGGCATTCTCGCGGGATGGGCTGGCTGAGGAGCGGCAGGGCGGAATCTGATCGGAAGGGGAGAAGGGATGCGAAAAGGGCGGTACTTGCCCGCCCTTTTCGCGCCGCTTACTTGGAGGAGGGGAGAGAGGCGGGGATGAGCTTCAGGAACTTGTCGGTCACGTAGGAGCCGCTTTCGATTTTTTTCAGATCGTCCTGAGAAATCCGGCCGATGGCGGCGAAGAATTGCGCCAGTTCACCCTGCCAGCTCTGGGCGAGGCTCGGGCCATCCGAGGCGTCGAACATCTGAAGCTGCTGTTCGAGATTGTAGACGGGGTGGCTCTTGAGATCGAGTTCGGCAAGGTCCGCGCTGTAGTCGGTGCCCGCCCAGTCGACATAGAAGCGCAGGTATTCGGGCAGGAGCTTTTCGAGGGGCTCTTTCTGCATCATTTCAAGGGCGCGCATGTAGATGCCGAGGAACTTGGTCGTGACCTCGGGGTTCTTGTCGGCGTATTCGCTGTCCGCCACGATGACGATGGGCAGCCCCTCATAGCAGTCATGGGGCGTGCTGGCGGTCTTCCAGCCGCGCTTTTCACCGACGTAGGTCAGGGGGGCCCACAAGGTTACGATGTCGCCGATGCCGTATTCAAAGGCGGCGAGGGCAGATGCCTGATCCATGTTCTTGATGACCACGTCCTTGTCGGTCAGGCCGAGGGCCTTGAGCCACGAGCTGAGGGCGAAATGGGCGGAAGAGACGGTCGTGCAGAGAACGGTTTTGCCCTTCACGCTTTCCGGCGTGCCATAGACGTTGGGATAGCTCTTGTTATAGCCCTTGGTGGCCATGATGGGGCTGTCGGGACGGACCATAACGGCGTTGACCACCGCCTCGTCATTGCAGTTGGCGATGACGGAGGTATTGTAGCGCAGCGCGCCGATCATGGCGGGAATGGCCCCCATGCCGCCGAAGACCCACGTTTTGGCCGGAAGGGTGTTCAAGGCGTCCATGCCGGAATTGAAGTAGAGCATCTCCACATCAAGGCCGACTTCCTTGTCCCAGCCTTGCTGCTTGGCGTACCAGATGGGGAAGGTTTCCTGTGCGCCCATCCACGCCGTGGGCACTTTTTGCAGTTCGGCAGCGCCGGCCGAACCGACATAGGCGATGCAAAGCGCCGCGGCCATCAGGCCACGAAGCCATTTTTTGACGTTCATGCCGTTCTCCTGTGTTGCTTGGGATGAGGGGCGGGGGCAAAAGCGGGGTAGAAAGCTCTGAAGAGTCTTCTACCCCGCACGGTCAGGCTACAGGCACGGTTTACTTGTAGCTGGGAATGGGGGTCGGAACGCGCTTCAGGTAGGTATCGACGGCGTAGGAGCCGCTTTCGACCTTCTTCAGCTCGGTCTGGTTGATGCTGCCGACGCCCGCGAAGAACTTCGCGATGTCGCCCTGCCACTTCTGCGCGGAGCTGACGCCCTTGGCGGTGTCGAACAGGGCGAGCTGCTGTTCCAGATTATAGACGGGGTGCGTCTTGAGGTCGGTCAGAGCGAGTTCCTTGGAGTAGTTCTTGCCCGCCCATTCCAGGAAGAAGCGCTGGTATTCGGGAACGAGGGATTCCAGCGGTTCGTTCTGGAGCATGTTCACGGCGCGCAGGTAGATGCTCAGGAACTTGGCGGTGATTTCGGGGTTCTTTTCGGCATAGGCCTTGTCGGCAATGAGGACGATGGGGTTACCGACCTTGCACATGTGCAGGTCGCCCACGATCTTCCAGCCCTTTTCCTGACCGGCGTACATGTGGGGAGCCCACAGAGCCACGCCGTCGCCGATGTTGTTGTCAAACGCGGCCAGAGCCTGCGCCTGATCCATGTTCTTGATGGTGATGTCCTTGTCGGTGAGGCCGAGGACCTTGAGCCACGAGCTGAGGGCGTAGTGGGCGGACGACACGGTGGTGGTCAGGAAGACCTTGCCCTTGACGGTTTCGGGGCTGCCGGCCACTTCGGGGAAGTCCTTGTTGTAGCCCTTGACCTTGGCGATGGGGCTGTCGGCCCGCACCAGCACGGAGTTGGTCAGGGATTCGTCGTTGCCGATGGCGATGACCTGCGTGTTGTAGCGCAGGTTGCCCATCATGGCGGGCACGGCGCCCATGCCGGCGAAGACCCATGAGCCGGAGGGAAGGGCGTTCAGGATGTCCATGCCGGAACCGAAGTACTGGATGTCGATGTCAAGGCCGGCCTGCTTGTCCCAGCCCTTTTCTTTCGCGTACCAGATCAGGAAGGTTTCATGTTCGTCCATCCATGCGGTGGGGACCTTCGTGAGCTTTTCGGCAAAAGCCATGCCGGCGAGGGAAACGCAAAGCGTGGCCGCGAGAAAGGCGCTGATCAGTTTCTTGAAACGCATACCTGTTCCTCCAGGTTGAAAATGTAGTGAGGAAAATCCCTCAACCCTGTATCATGCTGTGCGCGCGGGGCGCACGGATGATCCGTTGTCCGTCCGGACGTCGTCGTCCCGGAACGCTTCTGCCGGGGCATCCTTGGGCGTCAGCAGGGCCGCTTTCTGGACGGCCTGCACATGGCGCGTGCGGATGCGGTAGGCCGCGTAGTGCAGGCAGCAGCCGAGCCCCGCCAAGGCCAGCGCGGGGCCGGTCCCGTGTTGCAGGAAGAGGACCGCCGCGGCCAGTACGCAGAGCACCACGCTGGCGAGCCTGATGCCCAGCAGTTTTCTGTAAACCTCCCCGGAATGGTCCCACGGGGCGTCGCCCGCGGGCTGCGCCCCGCCGGGGGCGGGCCGGGCCTTGGTCGACCAGCGCCGTACAAGGCCCTGCGCGAGCCGCCAGATCAGCCCCGCGCCGAGGCATCCGACAAGGAGACTGAAAGTGGCGGTTTCCATATTACAGTACCAAAGCCGTGTTGTCGGTGATGACGGAACGCAGCTTCAAGAGTTCCATACTGGTGTGCTCGCGCGGACGCGGCAAATCGATCTGGTATTCCGTCTTGATTGTACCCGGAAGTTTGCCTTCCATCAATACGATGCGGTCCCCGAGAAAGAGCGCTTCGTCGATATTGTTGGTGACGAAGATGACGGTACGCTTTTCCTGTTCCCAGATGCGCGCGGTTTCCTTTTGCATGAACATGCGGGTCTGGGCGTCCAACTGGCCGAAGGGCTCGTCCAGAAGCATGATGTTCGGGGAGTTGGCATAGGCGCGGGCAATGCCGACGCGCTGTTTCATACCGCCTGACAGTTGATGGGGATAGTGCTTTTCAAAGCCGGTCAGACCCACCATGTCGATGTAATGCTGGCCGATTTCGCGGCGTTCCTTGGGGGGAACGTTGCGCAGCTTGAGGCCGAGTTCCACGTTGTCGCGCACGGTTTTCCACGCGAAGAGCATGTAGCTCTGGAACACGATGCCGCGGTCGGGGCCGGGACCGGTGATCGGCTGGCTGTCGAGGGTCACGAAACCGGTATCGGGCGTTTCGAGCCCCGCGAATATCCGCAGCAGCGTGGACTTGCCGCACTGGCCGGGGCCGAGGATGACCAGAAACTCGTTCTCATAGACGTCGAGGGTCACGTCCCGGATGACGGGCACCTCCTGATTTCCCTTCTGGATGAAGGTCTTGCTGACGTTTTCACAGCGGAGTTTGAGCTTCGGTTCGCCGTTGGTAGTCATATGCTTTCCTTTCTCTGCCTAGAGGTTCTCGATGCTGCGCTTCCACGGGCACAGCTTCTTTTCCAGAAGCGAAACCAGAAGCGAGGTGAGGTAGGCCGCCGCCGCGATGAGGAGCATACCGCCGAGTACGAGGGCGGGCTGGTGCGTGTCCATGCCGCGCTTGATGAGGAAGCCCATGCCGTCGCGGGAGTTCATGAGCTCGGCCGCCAGCACGCAGGTCCATGCGATGCTGAGGGAAATCTGGAGGCCCGCAAAGACGGCGGGGAAGGAAGCCGGGAAACACACCTGAAAGATTTCGTCGCGGCGGTTGCCGCCAAGCACGCGGATGACGTCGTACAGTTCCGGGTCCACGAGGCGCACGCCGTTGTAGGCGTTGAGCAGACAGGGAACGAAGGTGCCGATAATGATGATGAACACCTTGGACGTTTCACCGATGCCGAACCACAGGATGGCAATGGACACCCACGCGATGGGGGGCATGGGCTTGAAGAGGTCAAAGAGCGGCTTGACGATGGCGTTGACGTACTTGTTCAGGGCCATGAACAACCCGAGCGGGACGGCCACGACGCTGGCGATGGCGAAGCCTATGAGGACGCGCTGCGTGCTGGCCCAGATGTGGCCCGCAAGGTTGGTGCCCGCGAACTTCACATGCGTCAGGAGGACGAGTTGATTGACCACTTCCATGGGGCGGGCCAGGGAGTCGCGGAAAATCTTTTCCCGGGCCACGTAGTCCCACAGGGAGATGAAGAGGACGATGGAAACCGCGTTGAGAAAATACCTGTTCGTGATGAACTTGTAGAAGCTGAACGGTTCGCGGTTTTTGGAGTGATCCACGGTTTCGTTGGCTATGGAGCTCGTCGTCATGCCGCATTACCTCCTGATGCCGGCCAGCAGTTTCTTTTCAACCTGATCGATGATGAAGCCGATGACGGCACCCGACAGGCCCACGCAAATCATGCCCAGCACGATGATGTCGGGACGCCCGAGGCGGCCGCCCATCGTGATGAGGAAGCCGAGGCCGGAGTCGGCGGCGAGCAGTTCGGCGGCCACGAGGTTGGTCCAGCAGTAGGCGAGCGCCAGCTGGAGGGCACCGAAGACCATGGGCAGCGCCGAGGGGATGCACAGCTGTGTGAAAATCTGCCAGTCGCTCGCCCCGTAGGTACGGGCCATCTGGATAAGGGTGGGGTTGGTCATGCGCACGCCCACGTAGGAGTTGATGACGCACGGCACGATGCCCGCGATCCAGATGATGAAGACCTTCCCCGTCAGGCCGATGCCGAACCAGAACACGGTCAGCGGAATCCACGCGATGGGGGGAATGGGGCGGATGAGTTCAAAAATGGGGCGGAAAAGCCCTTCCACCACGTTGAACCAGCCCATGGCCAGCCCGAGCGGGATGCCGACGACAAGCGAGAGGACGTAGCCGAGGAAGGCTTCCTGTACGCTGGTCCACGCATGGGTGGCCATGACCGCGCCGTCGGGGTTGGGGTTGGAGAGCTTGTCGATGAAGGCCGTAAACACCTGCGAAGGCGAGGCCAGGAGCGTGTTGGGGATGATCCCCGTATCGACGACCATTTCCCAGACCACAAAAAAGGTAACGATGCTCAAATAGGGAAGGATGGTCAGAAGTAATGGTTGTTTGACGGATACTTCTTTATAGGCCATGAGTCACATCCTCGTGTCTGTGCTGCGCCGGAGTCCTCTCCGGCGGATTTTACCACCAGCGGATCAGTTCGGTCACCTGCTTGCGCAGTTCCACGAACTTGGGATCGATGAGATTCCGGGGCCGGGGAAGATCGACGGGGATTTCCGCCTTGATCTTCGTGGGCTTGTTGGTCAGCACCAGAATACGTTCGGCGACGTAAACCGCCTCTTCGATGTTGTGGGTGACGAAAAGGACCGTACTGTTAAGCTTTTTCCAGATGTTGACGAGTTCGTCCTCCAGATAGAAGCGCAGCTTCACGTCAAGCTGGCCATAGGGTTCGTCCATCAGCAGCAGATCGGGGTTGACCGCGAAGGCGCGGGAGACCGCGATGCGCTGCATCATGCTGGCCGAAACCTGATTCGGATAGAGGTCCGCGCAGGAGGAAAGGCCCACGAGGTCCATGATTTCCGTGGCGCGCTGCTCGCGTTCGGCCTTGGGCACACCCTTGACTTCCATGCCGTAAGCCACGTTTTCCCGTACGGTGCGCCAAGGCAGACAGGTCGGTTCCTGAAAGACGTACGAGATGTTATGCTTCTTGGGGTTGGCCTCTTCGCCGTCGATGAGGATTTCCCCTTCCGTGGCGGGCATCAGCTTGGAGAGCGTATTCAGGAAGGTGGTCTTGCCGCAACCCGTAGGGCCGACGATGGCGAGCAGTTCCCCTTCCTTGATGTTGAAGTTGATCCCGTCGAGGACGGTCAGATCGCCAAACCGTTTCGTAAGGTTATTCACCTGAATCTTGATGCGTGATTCCGGGGTGGTGGGCACGTGGCGGCTCCTTTGTCTTTTTTCAGGGCGGACGCGCCAGCGGCGTCCGGCTTTCGGAGGAATGCGCTTTTGCCAATTCATGGACTTCGTACGCAAGTCCATGGATTGGCCGAAGCGATGCCTCCTGCGCTGCGGAGGCGGCGCGATGGGCGGGGCAGGGTTTTCTCCGCCCGGCGTGCTTTTTTGAGCACCAATCCGCTTTTGTCTAAGCAAGGAGGATACCAATACGCCCTGCACAGGGCGGCCCGGGGATGAGAAAAGTTGCCTCGGTGGAAGAGAGAATCAAAAAAGAAAAGGATTTAGAAAGTCAGATTAGAAAAAGTCACTACGGGAAAAAAAGAACGAGCCCTTCTCTTGGGAAGAGATTTTTCTGAAAGCACAGGCGAAAATAGGATCAAAATGTCCCAAAAAAGCCCGACACCTCTTTTTTTTGGGACAAAAATACCCCAAAAATATTTTCTTTTTATTCCAGTATATTGACAGGAAAGAAAGGCGTTTTGGCGGCGGGCATTCCTGTGATTGAGAAAAAAATCGCAGAAGAAAGGGGTGAGTAAAAGCCCATGTGAAGAAAAGGAAAAAAGGGCCCCGGCAGGCAAGGGCCGGGGCGCTGGAGAAAAATGGGACAAAAATGCGACATTTTCCGCCTCGGCCTGATTCGAAGGGAAGACGCAGGCGAGGTGGCAGGCGACGGGGCCAATCAGTCTTTTTCCAGATTGAAGTCCTTCATCTTGCGGAAGAGCGTCCGCCGGTCCACGCCGAGGCTTTCCGCCGTAGGACCACGTTTCCACTTGTTTTTCTTGAGCACATTGAGGAGATAGGCCTTTTCAAAGCGGGAAAGGGCCTCGGCCAGCGTCAGCGTTTCTTCCCCGGGTTCCGCCGACAGGTCCCGCCTTTCACCGATGACCGTATCCCCCAGCCGCGCCGTACCGAGGCTCAGGTACTGATAGAGCACGTTTTGCAGCTCGCGGACGTTGCCGGGCCAGTCGTAGAGCATGAAGGCGTGGAGCATATCGCTGTTCATAGGCTCGAACCGCTTGCTGCTCGGGTAGGCCTTGAGGAAATGCTCGACGAGGAGGGGGATGTCCGACTTGCGTTCGCGCAGGGGTGGCAGGTGGATGGGGATGACGTGGATGCGGTAATAGAAATCGCGGCGCATGGCCCCCTCGTTGACGCGCTCGAGCAGGTTGCGGTTGGTCGCCGCGATGATGCGCACGTTGGGGCGGTGCTCCTGCGAGCCGCCTACCGGGGTGAAGCCGCCGTGCTCAATGGCGCGCAGCAGCTTGACCTGCCCCATGAGGCTGATTTCTCCCAGTTCGTCAAGAAAGAGCGTACCGCCGTCCGCCTGATCGAGATAGCCTTTTTTGTCCGTGTTTGCGCCCGTGAAGGCCCCTTTTTTGTACCCGAACAGCTCGCTTTCAAAGAGGCTTTCCGGAATGGCCCCGCAGTTGACGGCCACAAAGGGCTTTTGGTAGCGGGCGCTCCCGTCGTGTACGGCGCGGGCCACCAGTTCCTTGCCCGTGCCCGATTCGCCGTAGATGACCACGTTGTCGTCCACGGCGGCGGCCCGGGCGATGAGATCGAAGACGGCGGTGATCTGCGGCGAGGCCCCCACGATGTCGCCGGAACAGCGGGCCTTGAGGCGTTCGCGCAGTTCCCGGTTTTCCTGCCGGATGGTGTTGTCCTGCTTCTGCTTTTCCGTGACGTCGTTGATGAAGCCCTCGACGAGGGGCGCTTCCTGCCCTCCGGGGCCGGAGGGGTAGACGCCCGCCCCCTGTTCCCAGACCCATTTTTCCTCGCCCCACGCCGTGATGATCCGGTAGGTAAGCTCAAAGGGCTCTCGGTTTTTCAGCGCGGTTTCAAGCGATTGCGAGACATGCTCGCGGTCGTCGGGGTGGACGAGGGAGAGCAGGCCCTCGCCCTGCGTGAAATGCTCCTGCGTATATCCGGTCAGGCGTGTGACGCCCTGACTGACGAAACGGACCTTGCGCTCCGGGCCGTGCTCCCCCTGATAGGCGAGGCCGGGCAGGTTGTTCATGAGCGTTTCGAGCTGGCGGCTTTTTTCGTGCAGCTCCATGCCGATGAGCATGTTGTGGCTTTCGAGCTTCTCGCGCAGCCGCTTGTTGGTGACGTGCGTGCGGACGCGGGCGATGACCTCGTCGGCGTGGAAGGGCTTGGTCACATAGTCCACGCCGCCCACTTTAAAGCCGCGGTGCTTTTGGCCCGGCGCTTCCATGACGGACAGGAAGATGACCGGGATGGGCTCGGTTTCCCTGTTTGCCTTGAGGCGGCGGCAGACCTCGAAGCCGTCCATTTCGGGCATCAGGATATCGAGCAGGATGAGATCGGGCCGGTGCGCGGCGGCCAGTTCCAGCGCGCGCTTGCCGTTTTTGGCGATGATGAGGAAATAGTCCCGTTCCAGCGTCCGGACGAGGATGTCCAGATTCACGGGATCGTCGTCCACCACCAGAATGACAGGTTTATCGGGCTGCATGGGAAGACTCCGTACCAACGGGGGAAAGGCTCAGGAGCGAGGGCCGGATCGTTTCAAGGACGGTCAGGGCCGCTTCGTAGTCGTAATTGTCCACGTGCATTTTCAGAGTGTGGAGTAAGGGATATTCGTCCGCATTGCAAATGACCAGCAGGCTCGCGAGGGCGATGCGGATGCGTCCCGGCGCGGCCTGCCTGAGCGCGGCGGCCAGATCGTCATAGTGGGCTTCAAGCTGCGCGTGATCCGCCGGGGCTGCCGAGGTCGTAGCCGAGGGGAGGGCCTCCCGCGACTCCGGGGCCGGGCACCATTTCGCCGCGGCTTCGAGCACGTTGTTGAGCGCCTCCTCAAGCTCGGGCAGGAGGGCGGCAAGGGGGCGTCCGGGCAGCGGCTGCGGCGGGATGCCGGGGCCGGGGTAGCCCTTGTCGAGGCGCGCCTGCGCTTCCAGTTCCAGCGTGCGGGCCCGGTCGCGCAGGTGGAGCGCCCCGAGGTTGGCCGCCGCGCCCTTGAGGGCATGGGCTTTTTCCCGCAGCGAGGCCCAGTCATGCGTGCGGACGGCATGGCGGAGGAAGGCGCCGTCCTGCGCGTGGTTGCGGGCGAAACTCTGGAGGATGGCCGGGTACTGCCGGGGGGAGAGCCCCGTCTGGAGCACGGTTTCCAGCGAGATGCAGTCCGGGAGGAAGTCCCATGACCCGCTTTCCGGCGGTGCGGCGCAGGAGGCGACTTCGGGAAGGCGGTAGCGTTCGGGCAAAAGCGTGTGGATGGTCTCGAAAAGGAGCGCCTGCTTGAAAGGTTTGGAGAGATAGGCGTCCATGCCGGCGTCGAGGCACCGTTGCTTGTCGGCTTGCATGGCGTGGGCGGTGATGGCGACGATGGGCAGGCCGTCCAGCTCGGGCATGGTGCGGATGATCCGGGTGGCCTCATAGCCGTCCATCACCGGCATCTGCACGTCCATGAGTACGAGATCGAAGTGTTCCCCGCGCTGGGCCCCCACGCGCAGCGCGTCCAGAGCCTGCTTGCCGTTGCTGACGATGGTCAGTTGTACGCCCGTGTCCTCGAAGAGGGCTTCCATGATTTCCTGATTGGTGGGGTTATCCTCCGCCACAAGGATGCGGACGTCGTGGAAGAGCGGCGTTTCCATGGGCGTTGGCAGGGCGTGGAGCCGTCCCGAATAGGCTACCAGACAGGGTTGGTTGAGTGAAATGATGGATTCGTGCAGCCCGCGCAGGGTCACAAGGGAGAGGATCGCCACCTGTCCGTCGTGTTGGGCGGCTTCGCGGTTGGAGTCGGACAGGATTTGCTCGCCCGCGTGCTCGTCCATGAGAATGGCCGGAATGGTGCGGCCAAAAGCCGTGCGGAGGGCGCGCAGGGCATAGAGGGTATTCGGTTCGGCCAGCTTGCGGTCGAGGAAGAGGAGATCGGGCTCCTTGCGGGGCAGGGATTGCGCTTGGCGTACTGCCTCCTCGGTGGTTGCGGCGGTCAGGATGCCGATGCCCAGCGCGGCGAAATGGCGGCAGAGGATTTCCGTTTGCAAGGGCGAATCGCTGAGGATGAGCGCATGGATCGGCGGATCAGGCGGCTCGGGGAGGCGGGCCGTCTCGCCTGCGTTGGGCTGGGTGAGCAGGGGGACGGAAAAGGCGAAGGTACTGCCCACGTTGGGCTCGGACTCCACCCATATTTCGCCGCGCATCATTTCTACAAGCTGGCGGCAGATGCACAGGCCGAGGCCCGTGCCGCCGTGCCGCCGGGTGGTGGAGGCGTCCACCTGACGGAAAGGCTGAAAAAGCTGGCTCAGAAATTCGGGGGCGATCCCCACCCCGGTGTCGCGCACGAAACAGATGATCTGTACCCGCCGCTGTTCCGGCAGATCGGCGTTCGCCTGCTTGAGGGTTACGCAGATTTGGCCGCCCGGCCCCGTGAACTTCACCGCGTTGGTCACCAAGTTCATAATGATCTGCTGCAAACGCCCGGCGTCACCCACCAGGGCGAGCTGCATGGACGGGTCCATGTCCACCACAAGTTCGATCCCGCCTGCCTGTGCGTTGTGCAGGGCCACGGTACAGACATGGTGCACCACATCGTCAAGCATGAAGGGGGCCTGCTCCAGTTCAAGATGCCCGGCCTCGATTTTGGATACGTCCAGAAGATCGTTGATGATTTCAAGCAGGGCGCGCGAGGATTGCAGGATGGCGCGCAGATAGCGGTGCGGGGGCGTCTTTTCCTTCAGCAGCGCAAGTTCCGCAAAGGCCATAATCCCGTGCAGGGGGGTGCGGATTTCATGGCTGATGTTGGCGAGAAACTGGCTTTTGGCCGTGGTCGCGGCGTCTGCAGCTTCCTTGGCGAGCTGGAGCTCGGCGTTGATTTCCTGCAGGTCGCGGGTACGCTCGTTGACCCGGCGTTCCAGTTCCAGATTCGACTGTTCCAGCATGGCCCGGCTTTCGCGCAATTCCTTTTCGGCGCGGTCGTATTTGACGAGCTCCTGATTGAGCTGGGCGGTGCGGCGGGCCACCTGCCGCTTGAGCGAGAAGTTTCAG
>OFGN01002069.1_pt1 | contig 11775 bp, 6 predicted proteins | sample 1521821 | NCBI WGS metagenome assembly OFGN01 (sample SAMEA3504094, study PRJEB24116) | mouse gut metagenome | biome: mouse gut; feature: mouse-associated habitat; material: faeces | place: Denmark | collected 2011
GGGGGGAGGATGCGGGTGGGGGGGGTGCAGATCACCGTCCCCTCCCGGCGCAGCTCCCGGGCCAGGCGGTACATGGCGGCGGTCTTGCCGCCGCCGCCCGTCAGGGCCGTGACGCCGGGACGGACGCAGAGCAGCCGGGAGAGAAGCATAGGCGCGGCCTCCTTTTCGCGGATCTGCGGATCTGATATGGTATAGTATCATATAGTATAGCACGCGCCCCCCGGTTTGAAAAGAACCTGGGGGACTTTTTGTGCCGGGGCACGCACTGGGCGGCGGTGCCGGTTGTTTCTATCTGTTCCGGAATTGTTACCGGATTGTCTTTTCAAAGATGCAAAGAGGATACATCGGTTTGTAAAGTTAAATACAGGAAGCAGACGGAACATCCCGCACGCCGCCTGCGTCTATGTTTTCAGAGAGACAGCCGGCGGACCGGGTCCCGCCGGCGATATGTGAACAAGGAGGAACCATATGAACCGGATGATGAAAAGAGGAGCGGCCCTGCTGCTGGCCCTGACCCTGACCCTGGGTCTGGCGGCCTGCGGCAAGGACAAGGACAACGGGACCGAGCAGCTCACCGGCAAGGTGTACGTGCCGGAGTTTCTGGACTTCAACCTGGACGTGGAGTATATCTCCGGCGGCTGCGCGACCGGCGACGCCGTCTACCTCATGGGCTCTAAGAGCCAGGAGCGGGAGGAGACCGACCCCGCCACCGGGGAGATCCTGTACTACTATGACGAGATCTACTCCCTCTACCGCATCCCCCTGGACGGGAGCGATCCCGTCAAGCTGGAGGCCTACCAGCCCACCGCCCTCCCCGAGGGGGCGGAGGGAAACGTGGGGGTGGAGAGCATCACCGCCGCAGACGACGGGACCATCTGGCTGACGGAGCATGTGGGCGTCTACACCTTCGACCTGCCGGAGAACTTCAACCCGGAGAATGACGACAAGTGGAACTACCACACCTACGAGGAGTCCATCATCCGCCGGCAGCTGGACGCCTCCGGCAATGAGATTGGCCGGGTGGACATCAGCGACCTGGCCGGGAAGCTGGGAGTGGAGTATGTCTACGCCAACCTCTTTGACCGCGCGGGCAATCTTTACGCCGTCACGGAGACGGAAATCATCATGCTGGACCCCCAGCTCAACAAGATTTTCAGCGTGGCGTGCGAGGATATGATGGGATCCCCGACCCTGCTCAGCAATGGCCGGCTGGGCCTCCTCAACTACATCTACGATGAGGAGAAGGAGACCGGCGCCTGGACGATGAAGACTGTGGACCCGGAGGCCCAGGACTGGGGGGAGGAGTACACCCTGCCCGAGAACGCCTACAACGCCTATCCCGGCGGCGGGGAGTATCTCTTCTACTACCAGAACGGCGACTCTATCTACGGCTATAAGGCCGGGGCGGCAGAGGGGGAGAAAATTTTCTCCTGGATCGACTCCGACATCAACCGCAGCAACATGGAGTTCTTCTCCTTCCTGCCCGACGGCCGGGTGGTGGTGGTCACCAGGGAGTGGCAGTCGGACAATTCCAAAGTGGAGCTGGCCATTATGACCGCCACCGACCGCTCCCAGCTGCCGGAGAAGACCACCCTGACTTACGCCACCATGTACCTGGGCTACGACGTGCGCAGCCAGATTATCGAGTTTAACAAGACCAGCGACAAGTACCGCATCGAGGTGCGGGACTATTCCGAGTTCGCCACCGCCGAGGACAGCTCCGCCGGCCTGACCCGGCTGAACACGGAGATCGTGGCGGGCAACGTGCCCGACATGCTGGAGACCTCCAGCATCCCCCTGCGCCAGTACGCCGCCAAGGGCCTGCTGGAGGACCTGTGGCCCTTCATTGAGAACGACACGGACATCGGCGGCCGCGCGGGCGTCATGGAGCACGTGCTGAACGCCGCCGAGCAGGACGGCAAGCTCTATGAAATTTTCACCAACTTCGCCATCCGAACCGTGGCCGGCCCCAAGAACATCGTGGGCGACCGGATGAGCTGGACCCTGGCGGACCTGCAGGAGGCCCTGGCGAAAATGCCCGAGGGCTGCGCCATCTTCGGCCAGACCGACACCAAGACCGACATGCTCAGCAACGTCATGGCCCAGAACGCGGACAGCTTCGTGGACTGGTCCACCGGCCAGTGCCGCTTCGACAGCGAGGACTTCAAGGCCCTGCTGGCCTTCTGCAACAGCTTCCCCGCCGAGTACGACTGGGAGAACAGCCAGGACGAGTGGGAGGATCCCTACACCCGGATCATCAGCGGCAAGCAGATGCTCACCAGCGTCTACTTCAGCCAGCTGCGCTGGGACTTCCTGGAGAACGACGGCCTGTTCAAGAGCCAGGGCAGCGCGGCCTTCATCGGTTATCCCCGGGAGGACGGCGGCGTGGGCAGCAGCTTCACCACCAACGGGGGCGTCGCCATGTCCGCCGCCTGCAAGGACAAGGAGGGCGCCTGGTCCTTTATGCGCACCCGCCTTCTGTCCCAGAGCACGGACGAGGAGAGCGCCCGCTACTGGAGCAACTTCCCCGTCAACAAGGCCGACTTTGACAAGATGGTCGAGGAAGCCATGACCGTCCAGTACGAGCAGGACGAAAACGGCCAGCCCCTGCTGGACGAGAACGGCCAGCCCATCGAGATCAAGGAGACCTGGTGGATCTCCGACGATCTCCAGCTGGAGCAGGGGGCCGTCACCCAGGAGCAGTACGACCGCTTCATGGCCCTCTACAACGCGGTAGATTCCGTCTACTACTTCGACGAGGCTATCTACGACATCGTCGCCGACATGGCCGGGGCCTACTTCGCCGGGGACCGCTCCCTGGACGACACCGCCGCCCAGATCCAGAGCCGCGTGACCCTCTACGTCAACGAGAACCGGTAAGCGGCAGGAAGATTCCGGCATATTGGGGCCTGAAAAAACAAGTGTGATGGGAAGCAGATGCAAAAATGATGCATGGGGCCCATACAATGGCGGCATCCTGATATTACATATGGAAAGAAGGTTGATCGTATGAGATTCATACGCGGAAAGAGGCTGACCGCCCTGCTGCTGGCCCTGGTGATTTCCTTGGGCCTGGCGGCCTGCGGCGGCGAAAAGGACGACAAAAAGGGGGACACCGATCAGCTCAGCAGCACGGTGTACGTGCCCCAGTTCATCGACATCGACGTGGAGCTGGACTACATCAACAGCGGCTGCTCCGACGGGAAGAACGTCTATCTGGTGGGCAACGTCAGCAAGGAGACCGAGGCGACGGACCCCGAGACCGGGGAGACCTACACCAACTACGAGTACCGGGACGTGATCTACCGCATCCCCCTGGAGGGCGGCCCGGCGGAGGAGCTGGAGAACTTCGAGATGAGCGCCCTGCCCGAGGGCAGCGAGGGCAACGTCTCCATCGACGGCCTCCGTCCCGGCGCGGAGGGCACTCTGTGGGTGTCGGAGCGGATATACACCTACTCCTTCGACCTGCCGGCGGACTTCGACGAGACCACCGGCAACAAGTGGGACTACCACACCGGCAGCACCGAGGTGAATCTCCAGCGCCAGCTGGACTCCACCGGCAACGAAATCGCCCGCGTGGACACCAGCGGCTTAAAGGAGAAGCTGGAGGCGGACTACATCTACGCCACCCTCTTCGACAAGGAGGGGGACCTCTACGTAAGCGTGGAGGGCAAGATAGCGGTGCTGGATCCCTCCCTGAACGTGAAGTTCGTTCTGGAGGATGAGCAGCTGTGGGGCGATGCGCTGACGCTGCTCAACGACGGCAGCGTGGGCGTGCGCATCTCCTACAGCGACCCGGCCACCGAGACCTACGGCTACAAGACCGTAAAAATCGACAAGGAGGCCAAGGGCTGGGGGGACGAGTACATACTGCCCCAGAACGCCTACCAAATCTACCCCGGCGGCGGGGACTTCCTCTTCTACTACCAGAACGGGGACGCCCTGTACGGCTTCCGGGAGGAGACCGGCGAGGGCGAACGCCTCCTCAGCTGGCTGGACGCCAACATCAACGTCAACGACATCTCCTTCTTCAGCTTTTTGGAGGACGGCCGGGTGGTGGTCATGACCAACAGCTACCAGAGCGGCAGCTTCAGCTATGAGCTGGCGGTGCTGACCGCCACGGACCGGGCCTCCCTGCCGGAGAAGACCACCCTGACCTACGCCACCATGGGGCTAAACTACAACATGCGCAACTCCATCATCGACTTCAACAAGACCAACAGCCTCTACCGCATCGAGGTGAAGGACTACTCCGAGTTCGCCACCGCCGAGGACGCCTCCGCCGGCCTCACCCGGCTCAATACGGAGATCGTGGCAGGCAACGTGCCCGACATGCTGGACACCTCCGGCCTCCCCCTCTCCCAGTACGGGGCCAAGGGCCTGCTGGAGGATCTGTGGCCCTACATTGAGAACGATACGGACATCGGCGGCCGGGCGGGCCTCATGGAGCGGGTGTTCAACGCCGCCGAGCAGGACGGCAAGCTCTACCAGGTCTTCGACTCCTTCTCCATCAACACCGTCGTCGGCTCCCGCAAGGTGGTGGGCGACGAGCTGGGCTGGACCCTGGACGAGCTCCAGGCGGCCCTGGCCACCATGCCCGAGGGGTGTACCATCTTCGGCGAGGGGGACACCAAAAGCGGCATGCTCCGCTCCATCCTGGCCCTGAACCTGGACGCCTATGTGGACTGGAGCACCGGCGTCTGCAGCTTTGACAGCGACGCCTTCCGCAAGGCCCTGGAGTTCTGCAACAGCTTCCCCCTTGAGTACGACTGGGAGAGCGTGGACTGGGAGGACCAGGAGGATGCTTACACCCTCATCTCCAACGGCCGGCAGATGCTGATGACCTACAACCTCTCCAGCTTCGAGGATATGCAGATGTACGAAGCCATGTTCGGCGGCAGCGAGGCCCTGAACTCCTTCTCCATGGAGTACAGCTACGGCTCCGACGGCGCCTACAGCGTGATAGTGGGCCCCGGCGGCGGTAGCGCGGGCCTCGACAGCGGCATGGACAGCAGCCGGCTGATCCCGGGCCGGTACATCACCTTCAAGGGCTACCCCATGGAGGACGGCAGCTGCGGCAGCAGCTTCGTCATCAACTCCGGCATAGCCATGTCCAGCAGCTGCAAGGACAAGGAGGGCGCCTGGTCCTTCATGCGGGAGCTGCTGCTGCCCAAGGTCACGGATACGGAGGACGGGTACCGGTCCTCGCGCTACAACTTCCCCACCAACAAATCGGACTTTGAGAAGGTCGCCCAGGAGTGCATGAAGGCGGAGTATGTCAAGGACAGCGAGGGCAACAACGTGCTGGACCCCAACGGCAACCCCATCCAGGAGTCCAAGGGCGGCTGGGGCTGGGGCAGCCTCAACATCGACATTCAGGCCACCTCTCAGGAGGAGTACGACCAGGTGATGGAGCTCTACAACGCCGTGGATTCCCTCTACACCTATGACACCAGCATCTACGACATCGTCAACGACGCCGCCGGCGGCTACTTCAGCGGAGACCGCTCCCTGGACGACACCGTGGCCCAGATTCAGAGCCGTGTGAACCTCTATGTCAATGAAAATCGGTAAAACCAAAGAAAAAAAAGCCGGGAGCCCGCCCCCAAGGCGGACCGCCAGGGAGGCATGGGACCGGAGCAACGACAAGCTCCGGGACACCATGCACTCCCTGGGCTTCCTGGGGCCCAGCGTGCTGGGGGTGGCGGTGTTTTTCATCGTGCCCTTCCTGGTGGTGGTGTACTACTCCGTCATCCGCAGCCCCATGAACCCGGAATTTGTGTTTCTGGACAACTTCAAGGCGGTTCTGCAGAACTCCTCCTTCCGGACCGCCGCCAAGAACACCGCTATGTTTTCCGCCATAGCGGTGCCTCTTGCTGTCGTGCTGAGCCTGGCTCTGGCGCTGATGCTGGAGTGCCGCATCCCCTCCAAGAGCCTGTTCCGCACCTTCTTTCTCAGCCCCATGATGGTCCCCGTGGCCTCCGTGGTGCTCATCTGGCAGGTGGTGTTCCACTACCGGGGGACCCTGAACGTGATTTTAGCGGGCTTCGGCGTGGATCCCATCGACTGGCTCAACGGCCCCTACTGCCTGCTGGTGATCGTGGTGCTGTTTCTGTGGAAGAACCTGGGGTACAACATGATTCTCTTCATGGCGGCCCTCAACAACATCCCCAAGGAGCTTCTGGAGGTGGCGGACGTGGAGGGGGCCAGCGCCGCCCATAAGTTTTTCAACATCAAGCTGCGCTACCTCTCCCCCACGGTGCTGTTCGTGGCCATCCTCTCCATCATCAACTCCTTCAAGGTCTTCCGGGAGATCTATCTGCTGGTGGGGAAGTACCCCTACGAGGGGCTGTATATGATGCAGCACTTTATGAACAACACCTTTGAGAACTTCGACTACCAGAAGATGGCCTCGGCGGCGGTGCTGATGGCCCTGGTGATGGTGGCGCTCATCGCGCTGCTGTTCAAGGTGGAGGACATCTTCGGAAAGGATGTGGAGGGATGAAAAAGAACCGCTATTTCGGCCGCTTCGCCCTGACGCTGCTGGCGGCGGGCTTTGCCCTGGCCTTTCTGATGCCCACGGTGCTGACCATCACCAACTCCTTTATGACCCAGAGCGAGATCAGCGCCAACTACGGCAAGGTGTTCGCCAACGTCTCCGGCAGCGACGGGAAGACCTACATATCCGAGACGGTGAACCTGAAGTTCATCCCCGACAAGGTCAGCCTCAGCCAGTACATCACCACCCTCATCAAGAGCCCCGACTACCTGCTGAAATTCTGGAACTCGGTGATTTTGACGGTGCCGGTGGTGCTGCTGCAGCTGGCGGTGGCCTCCATCACCGCCTACGGCTTCACCCGCTGGCGGGGGAAAGTGCGTGCGTTCCTGTTTTTCTTCTATGTGATCCTGATGCTGATGCCCACCCAGGTCACCCTGGTGCCCAACTATCTGGTCAGCGACTGGCTGGGGCTGCTGGGCACCCGCTGGTCCATCATTTTCCCCGGCGCCTTCGCGCCGTTCTCGGTGTTCCTGCTGACCAAGTCCATGCGGCGCATCCCCGGCTCCCTCATCGAGGCGGCCAAGCTGGACGGGTCCAGCGAGTGGCAGATTTTCAAGGACATCTGCCTGCCCCAGTGCCGCAGCGCCCTGTACTCCATCGCCATTCTGGTGTTCATCGACTACTGGAACATGGTGGAGCAGCCCATCATTCTGCTGCCGGACGCGGAGAAGCAGCCTCTGAGCGTGTACCTGTCCACCATCAACTCCAGCGAAGTTGGGCTGGCCTTCGCCATCGCCACCATCTACATGGTTCCCTCTCTGCTGCTGTTCCTCCACGGGGAGGATTACCTGGTGGAGGGCATCGCCCATCAGGGGTCCGTGAAGGGGTAATCCTGTGAATCCAAGTGAAAGGGTGACAAGCCAATGGAAGTGAAAGAAAAATCCAAGAAGAGGGAGCTCATCAAGACCATCGCCATCATCTTCCTGGCGGTGCTGCTGGTGCTGACCTTCTTCTCTCAGACCATTATGAACCACTCCCTGCCCGAGGTGGCCACCCAGCTGGTGACCTCCGGCACCATCAACGCCAAGATCCGGGGCAGCGGCACGGTGGCCGCCAACGAGAACTACGAGGTGGTCCTCAACCAGACCCGCGAGATTCGCTCCGTGTGCGTGAAGGTGGGGGACAAGGTGGAGGAGGGCGACCTCCTGTTCGTGCTGGGCGACATCGAGAGCACGGAGCTCAAGGAGGCACAGGACGCCCTGGATGCCGCCCAGCTGGCCTATCAGAAGCAGCTGCTGACCTTCTCCAAGGAGTACGCCACAGAGGACCTGGGCCTGAAAAACGACCGTGAGGACCTGGAGCGGGCCATTGCGGAGCGGGACGCCAACCTGGTCACGGATGCCGAGGTGTCCTACGCCAAGGGCGATCTGGCCGCCGCCGAGACCCAGCTCAGCCAGATCGACCTCATCCTGGAGGAGCTCAATGCCGCGGCCGGCGAGAGCGAGGAGTACCAGGAGGCCAAGGCCAAGGTGACGGAGCTGGAGGGGGAAATCAAGACCCTGACCAGCGAGGTGGAGAGCTGGGAGCAGAAGCTGGACGAGCTGGAGACCACCGGGGATGTGGACAAGAATCGGGCGGTTGAGGATGCGCAGAGAGCGCTTAACAAGGCACAGACGACATGGGAGAGCGATTGGCTGGCCTACCAGGAAACGATAAAAACGCTCATAGACGCAGTTAATGACCAAGTATCCTCTCCAAATCTAAAACCTGTTAATACAATTCCCCATGAATTTAATAGAGACGAACAAAAATATATTGATGCCTATCTGACGGGAGAGAACTTAAACGATCCTCCAACAGACGACGATAAGCCGGCACCCAGCATGTCCGTATACGAAAAGGCCTATACCACCCTTCTCGCCGACCAGGAGGACGTCGCCGCCAAGGAGACCGCCTTGGAGCGCGCCAGAAAGGATCTCAGTACCGCCTCCGGCTCCATCTCCGACCAGCGGCGCACCTACCAGAACAACCTGGACAAGGCGGAATCCTCCCTGGCCACCGCCGAGCGGCAGCTGCGGGACGCCCGGCAGCTGCTGGACTCCCTCTCCACCGCCAGCACCCAGCTCAAGGACCAGATCAAGGTCTACGAGGCCTCCCAGCGCCAGCAGAAGGCGGCGGTGGAGAACCTGAAGAAGACCGTGGAGACTCTCACGGCCAGGCAGGAGGCCTACAAGGCCGCCGTAAAGACCGTGGAGGAGAAGCAGCGTGCCCTCTCCGACAAGCTCTCGGGCAAGGACATCGACAAGCAGCTGGACAATCTGGAGCTTCAGACCCTGGCCCAGGCCATTGAGAAGCAGCGCGAGCTGGTGGAGAAGTACCGGAAGGACTCCGTGGACACGGAGGTCAAGGCCAGGGTCTCCGGCGTTGTCAGCGCCGTCAACGTCACCGCCGGCAAAGAGAACACCCCCAACGAGGCGATGGCGGTCATCGACGTGGTGGACCGGGGCTATACCATCAAAATTCCTGTCACCAGCGAGCAGGCCAAGCAGGTCAAGGTGGGGGATACCGCCGACGTGACCAACTACTACTGGGGCAGCGACATCACTGCCACCCTGGAGCAGATTGCCCCGGACCCCACCAGCCCCGGCCAGAAGAAGCTGCTGGTCTTCCGCATCACCGGAGAGATCGACGCGGGCACCAGCATCAGCCTGTCCATCGGCCAGCGCAGCGCCAACTTTGACACCATTGTGCCCAAGAGCGCCCTGCGGGAGGACACCAACGGTCACTTCGTGCTGGTCATCACCAGCCGCAGCACCCCCCTGGGCAACCGCTATACCGCCACCCGCGTGGAGGTGCAGGTCCTGGCGGAGGATGACACCAACGCCGCTGTCTCCGGCCTGGCGGCCAACGACTACGTCATCACCACCTCCAGCAAGCCCCTGTCCGCCGGCACCCAGGTGAGGATGGTGGAGAACCCATGATGAAGCCCCATCCGGTAACATGGCTGCGGACCACCCTGAGGGGCTTTGGCTTCAAGCAGTGGTTCCTGCTGATTGTGAACATCGTGCTGGTGCTGGCCTCCCTGGCCTGCGCCCTGGGCCTGCGGGCCGTGGGAGGGACGCTGCAGTCCCTCACTGCCGCCAGGCGTTTCCAGGGCGGCGGCGAGACCCGCTTCGCCCAGACCGCCTGCTTTCTGCCCGTGGACGGCGGGAAGACGGAGGACGACATCCGCTCCTTCCGCCAGACCCTGGACACCAAGCTGGTGGAGCAGTCCCTGGAGGCCCCGGAGAACGGCAGCCTCTACATCGACGCCTACAGCGGCACATCCAGCGTCACCGTCACCGGCGAGAGCGGCGGCAATGTCACCGTCAAGGCGGTGGGCGTGGGTGGGGATTTCTTCTACTTCCACCCCCTGCCCCTGCTCAGCGGGTCCTACATCCGCTCTGACGACCTGATGGACGACCTGGTAGTGTTGGACGAGGAGATGGCCTGGCGGCTCTACGGCAGCACGGACCTGGCGGGGATGACGGTCTACATCAATCAGAAGCCCTTCGTGGTGGCCGGCGTGATCGCCCGGGAGACCGACTTCGCCACCCGGAAGGCCTACACCGGCGACGGCGGCATATTCCTCTCCTACTCCGCCCTCAGCAGCCTGGACGAGGACGCCGCCATCACCTGTTACGAGCTGGTCATGCCCGACCCCATCTCGGGCTACGCCAAGGGCATCGTCACCGATAACTTCCCCGTAGGGGAGGGCGACGTGGTGGAAAACTCCAGCCGTTACAGCCTCTCCCACCTGCTGGAGGTGGCCAAGTCCTTCGGCCTGCGCTCCATGCGCCTGAACGGCGTCATCTACCCCTATTGGGAGAACGCCGCCCGTCTGACGGAGGACTACGCCGCCCTGCTGCTCATTCTGGCGGTCATGCTTGCCCTGTATCCCCTGCTGTCCGCCCTGGTTTTTGCCATCCGTGAGACGCGCCGGGCCTACCGCTTCGCCAAGGTGAAGGTCCCCGCCACTGTGGAAGCGGCGGTGGAGAAGCGCCGGGAGGAGCGGCTGGAGCAGAAATATAAGAAACAGCAGGCCGAAGAGCCGGTGCGGGAACAGGGAGAGGAGGACTGAGCTATGGCAGATCTGAGCTTGCGAAATGTCAAGAAAATATACGACAACACGGTGGTCGCGGTGCAGTCTTTCAATCTGGAGATTGCGGATAAGGAATTTATCGTGCTGGTGGGCCCCTCCGGCTGCGGGAAATCCACCACCCTGCGGATGGTGGCGGGGCTGGAGGAGATCAGCGAGGGGGAAATCTACATCGCCGGCCGGAAGGTCAACACCGTCCCCCCCAAGGACCGGGACATCGCCATGGTGTTCCAGAACTACGCCCTCTACCCCCATATGACGGTCTACGACAACATCGCCTACGGGCTGAAGCTGCGGAAATTTCCCAAGCGGGTCATCGACCAGAAGGTGCGGGAGGCAGCGGAGATTCTGGACATCACCGAGCTCCTCAAGCGCAAGCCCAAGGCCCTCTCCGGCGGCCAGCGCCAACGGGTGGCCATCGGCCGGGCCATCGTCCGGGAGCCCCAGGTGTTCCTCATGGACGAGCCCCTGAGCAACCTGGACGCCAAGCTGCGCAACCAGATGCGCTCCGAGATCATCAAGCTCCGCCAGCGCATCAACACCACCTTTATCTACGTCACCCACGACCAGACCGAGGCCATGACCCTGGGGGACCGCATCGTCATTATGAAGGAGGGCTTTGTCCAGCAGGTGGGCACGCCCCAGGAGGTCTTTCGCCACCCCGCCAACCTCTTTGTGGCCGGCTTCATTGGCTCCCCCCAGATGAACACCTTTGCGGCCCGCCTGGTCCGGGAGGGGGAGCGCTACTTCGTGGAGCTGGAGGGGGCACGGGTGGAGCTGTCGGAGGAGAAGCGGGCCCGTCTGCTGGCCGGCGATGTGCAGAGCCAGGAGGTGATCCTGGGCGTCCGCCCCGAGCACATCTTCCTCACGGAGGCGGACAACGCCGTCCCCGCCCAGGTGGACGTGTCGGAGATGATGGGCAGCGCGGTGCATATCCACGTGAGTGCCTGCGGGCGGGACGTAGTCATCGTGGTGCCCGTGAGCGAGGAGGGCCAGAGCCAGGAGGCCATGGACACCGGCACGCCCCTGCGGTTCATCTTCCGGGGCAGCGCCGCCCACGTCTTCCACCAGGAGACGGGCCGGAACCTGGAGTACCCCGCAGCACCGGAGCCCGCCCCGGAGGAGGCTCCTTCCGCCC
>OFGN01002073.1_pt1 | contig 11749 bp, 9 predicted proteins | sample 1521821 | NCBI WGS metagenome assembly OFGN01 (sample SAMEA3504094, study PRJEB24116) | mouse gut metagenome | biome: mouse gut; feature: mouse-associated habitat; material: faeces | place: Denmark | collected 2011
TGTATGATAAAAAACTTGAGCTAGCGGTAGGCACAGGCTGGAGATTGGAGACATATACAGCAAGTGGAGCAAAAATAGAAGAGTTCAGCTTGTCAGTATTAGGTGACAGCAATGGAGATGGCAAGATAAGTGCAAGTGATATAATTTACATTAGAGAAATAGCAAGTGATATAAATTTATATGATAACTTGGATGTAGAATTTAAACTTGCAAGTTTAATATTAAATCAAGGCGTTGTTACAAGTGCAGATAGTGAAATAATATTAAATGTAATAGATAAAAAACTTGCTATTAATATGTTTTATTGATTAAAGTAACAAATAGTTTAACAAGGGCAAAAATTTGCCCTTGTTTTAATTTTAACACCGATTTTTGATAGTTTTTTATAAAAATCTTAAATTGTATGCGCAAGTTAATGCCAAAATATTGCTTGTTTATTTTTTATTTGCAGCAAGTTTTTAAAGCGTATATTAAAAGCGATTATAATAAATTGCAAAACAAGTAAATAAATAAAGAGTAAGCATTTGGTAATAAATTTATAAAAAAATTGCATTATAATATAATTTTTTTGCAATATATATTGAAAAATTGTGAAAATTAGTGTATTATTTTATATATAAGATTTATATAAAAGTAAAGGTAAGATTTTATGAGTAGTTTTGTCCAAAAAAGAAAGGTGGATAAAAATTTAATAGATAAGCTATCTGCTACATTGGGGTGTGGCAGAGATTTAGCTGAAGTTTTGGCTATCCGTGGTTATCAAGATACGGATAGTATTCAAACTTTTTTGCAAGCGGATATAAAAAATCTTACACCAGTATTTGATTATGTAGGAATGCGTGAAGCTAGGGATAGAATAAAGCAGGCTGTCGATTATGGTGAGAGTATTGTAATCTATGGCGATTACGATTGTGACGGAGTATGCAGTACTGCAATACTTTATATGTTTTTGTCATCTTTGGGTGCAGAAGTCAATTTTTATATCCCAAACAGAAAAAAAGAAGGTTATGGAATTAACAGAGACGCTCTTGAAGAAATAGCGGACACATATTACCCAGATTTGATTATTACGGTAGATTGCGGAATTACATCAAAAGAAGATATAGATTATGCTGTTAATGATTTGGGGATAGATTTTATAGTAACCGACCACCACGAACCACCTGAAATATTGCCTGAGTGTATTGTTGTCAATCCAAAGGTGCAAAGGTTAAACAACACTTTTAATGAGCTTTGCGGTGCAGGCATTGCCTTAAGACTATGTGAAGCAATAGGTGGAGAAAAAGTACTTATGTATTACATAGATTTATGTGCCATTGCAACAATTGGCGATATTGTGCCTTTGCAAGGTGATAATCGTATAATAGTTAGCTATGGTATGGAAATTTTAAATTCCAGAGCAAGGCTTTCAGTAAAGTTATTGATGGAAATTGCAGGTGCTAAAATTGATGAAAAGTTTACAAGTCAAGATGTTGCTTTTAAAATTGTACCGCGAATAAATGCAATAGGCAGACTTTCCGATTCCAAAAAAGCGGTAGCTATGCTAGTTGATAGTGACTATTTTTATGTAAAAAGTTTGGTTGAACAAGCAAATAGTTATAATATAGAAAGACAACAATTTACTGATGATTTGGTTGCAGATTGTTTGGAAATGCTTGAAAAATACGATTTGGTAAACAATCGTATAATCGTGTTATATAGTGATAAGTGGGAAGCAGGCGTGCTTGGTATTGCAAGTGCAAAAATCACAAATATGTTTAACAGACCAAGTATACTTATGACAGGTGACGGAGAGTTTTATAAAGGTTCTGCAAGAAGTATAGCAGGAGTTAATATTTATGATTGTGTTTCTGCCTGCAAAGGTTTTTTGCATAACTTTGGCGGTCACGCTATGGCTTGCGGCGTTACTTGTAGCAAAGAAAATATAGAAGCTTTTTGTTTTGCAATAAATGAGTATGCAAGACACCTTGATAAGTCCTTGTTTGTTCCTAAAACGGAATATGACTTAAGCCGTAACTATAGTGAGATTAGTTTTGAGAATATTGCAGAGCTTAACAAATTAGAACCTTTTGGTATGGATAACCCAAGGGTAACATACAATGTTTGCATAAATACCCCGATTTTCGGCAGGATTTCTACAACAAAACATATTAAATATGCACAAAATAAAGATGTTGAAATGGTGTACTTTGACGGCTCAAAATATTTAAAGAATATCAACAACAGCAATAGTGTTAATATGATATGTGATTTTGGATTGCGTACTTTTGCAAACAGATTGTACGCTCAAGGTATAGTTCACGATACGGAATTTGATTGGGGAAGTTTTACACCAGACGAAAAATATCTTGCAATTAAATATGCGTATTATGTAAAGTATGATAACAGCAGTGTTTTTGACATAAAATATATTGAAGAAAAAGATATTGCTTTAGAAATTGAAGACGATTTATATGGGGTATGTTTTATTGCATACACAAAAGAAACTTTTGATAAATATTCCGCTTTGTTGGGGGATAAATTGTTAAGAATGGATTGCTCAGTTATTTCTGAAGTAAATCCTTTAAACAGGCTCGTACTTGATATGGATATGAGTCAAAACTTGACATATTATAAAAAAATTGTAATACTTGACACATTGCCAAGTCTAGGTGTAATAGATTATTATAAACTAAATATCAATACAAGTGTTGTTATGGTAAAGGATAATATCGCAAAAGAATATATCGGGCTAGTAAAAGATAATTTTCCTGATTTGGATGAAATGCGTGCGATATTTGCTGAACTTAAAAAACTACTTTTAGTAAAAACTAAAATTACAAATTTTGCAGATTTGTTTAGTGAGTACGAAAAGCAATGTGGCAAAAATACTATTGCCTTTTATATGGCAATGTTTGTGTTTTACGAACTTAAAATTATTAAGCTAAAAGACGGATTTTATGTGGATTCCACTGTAAAAACCAGTCTTGATAGCAGCACAATATATCAAAGGATTAAGGAGTTAATTTATGCAGGACGCAATACTAAATAAGTTAAAAAACCAATATCCGCAAGAGCAGTATGAAATCATAAAAAAAGCTTACGATTTTGCAAAAAACGCACACGCAGGGCAAAAACGCCAATCGGGTGAAGATTATTTTGTACATCCAGTTGCAGTAAGTGAAATTTTGATTGATATGGGACTTGATTATGAAACAATTATGGCTGCTTTCTTGCACGATGTAATTGAAGATACACCACATACTCAGGAAGAACTTGAAGGCATTTTTGGCAAAACTGTAGTTATGTTAGTAAATGGTGTTACAAAATTAAACAAGCTGCAATTTAAGTCAAGCGTTGACGAGCAGGCAGAAAATTTGAGAAAAATGTTGTTTGCAATGAGTGACGATATTAGAGTAATTATTATTAAACTTGCAGACAGATTGCATAATATGAGAACTTTGCTATTCAAGTCAAGCGATAGGCAAAAGGAAATATCGCGTGAAACTTTGGATATTTATGCACCTATTGCAGAAAGACTTGGTATGGGTACTATCAAAGGCGAGCTTGAAGACTTGGCAATGAGATATTTAAACCCTGACGATTACTATGCTTTGGTGCAAAAGATTTCCGCAAAAAAGGTTGAAAGGCAAGAGTTTGTACAAAATGTAGTTAAGGATATTAAGGCAAAGCTTGCCGAAATGAAAATTGATGGGGAAGTAAACGGCAGACCTAAACATTTTTACAGCATTTACAAAAAAATGCAAGGTGGTAAAGAGTTTGAGCAAATTTATGACCTAATTGCTGTAAGAATTATTGTTGATACAATTAAAGATTGCTATGCTGTACTTGGTGCTATTCATACAATGTGGAAACCACTTCCCGGAAGATTTAAAGATTACATAGCTATGCCAAAAGCAAATAACTATCAATCTTTGCACACAACTGTAATATCACAATATGGCTCACCATTTGAGATTCAAATAAGAACACACGAAATGCACGATATTGCAGAGTTTGGTATTGCCGCACACTGGAAATATAAAGAAGGCAGATTGACTACTGACCAAAGCATAATGGATAACAGAATGCAATGGATAAGAAGTATTATGGAAGTCCAAAAAGATTTGAGAGATAATGCGGAATTTTTGCAGTCTTTGAAAGTGGACTTGTATCCTGATGAAGTATTTGTTATCACGCCTAAAGGTAAAGTAGTAAGCCTTCCAAAAGGTGCTACAGGTATAGATTTTGCCTATGCAGTGCATACAGAAGTTGGTAATAAATGTGTGGGAATTAAAGTGGACGGAAAGATTGTGCCTATAAACACCCGTCTTACAAATAACTCAATTGTGGAAGTTATAACTTCTAACGCATCGAAAGGACCAAGTAGAGATTGGCTAAAATTTGTTGCAACAGCAAGTGCGAGAAATAAAATACGAGCTTTCTTCAAAAAGGAAATGCGTGAAGACAATATTAAGCGTGGTAGGGAAATGTTGGAGCGTGAAGCTAAACATAGGGGATATAGTTTATCCGAACTACTTAATAATGAAGAATGGCTAAAGTATTTTAAAAATCATTACGGCTCAAATAGCAGTATGGAAGATATTTATGCAGAACTTGGATATGGCAACATTACAACCAATAAAGTAATTTTAAAATTAATAGATTGCTTTAAAAAATCTGCAGATAGCTTTACACCAATTATAAGTACTAACAAATTAAGCAGCCCATCAAGCAAAAAAGGCAATGGCATACTAATTAGGGGGTATGACGATTTCTTAATTAGATTATCACATTGTTGTAATCCCGTTCCCGGGGATAAAATTGTGGGATATGTCAGCCGTGGTCGTGGTGTTTCTATCCACAGAGCAGATTGCCCTAATATGAAAAATATCGAAGCGGAAAGAATTATTGAAGCTAGCTGGTCACAAAATATGTCATCTCAATTTACCGCAACGCTTGAAATTATTTGTATTAACCGCTCAAATTTGCTTGTCGATATTACTACATTTTTTGCAAACAGAAAAAAATCGCTTAGCAAAGTAAATGCAAAAATCGATGACCAATTGCAAGCAATAATCACTATTGGGGTAGAGATTACCAATATAAACGAACTTGACGAATTGATTAACAAATTAAGGGGAATAGAAGGAGTTGTAGATGTACACAGAATTTGACGGATTTTCAGTAAAAAAGATAGTAAACGGCGGACTTCAAAATAACAGCTACATTATTAAAGTAGGGGATAAATGTATAATTGTTGACCCTGCATCAAAAATTGTCAAGGCGGAAGTAGAAAGTGAAGGTCTGCAAGTTTTGGCTGTGCTACTAACTCACGGACACTTTGACCACATAAAAGGTGTTAGTCCGTTTATGCAAGAAAATGTGCCTGTTTATATCCATCAACTTGATAATCCTAAATGTACAGGCGAAGTTATGGCAGACTGGTTAAAAAGGTTTAGGATAGAGCCTTTCAGTTGCGACAAATTTGTAGCGGATAATGATATTCTGAGTTTTGAAGGTTTAGACATAAAAGTTATTCATACCCCTGGACATTCTTCAGGCGGTGTATGCTATGTTGTAAAAAATGTAATTTTTTCAGGTGATACTTTGTTTTTAGGAAGTTACGGCAGATATGATTTTGAAGATAGTTCGTATGAAGCTTTAAAACATTCCATTAAGGACAAGCTATTTGGATTAAGCGGAGATTATGTTGTTTATCCAGGACACGGGGATAGCACAACTCTTGATTACGAAAGAGAAGGAAATATGATTTTATGGAACTGAAAATTGTTACAAATAGTGAGTTTATGCCTGACTTTATGGATATAGTTCGGGCGTTTTCCCCATCTGTTGTAATAGACGAAAATGAAGAGAAAAACATCATTTATATTGATATAGTAAATGATGCTGTAACATTAAAATTTAAAGAAAAAACTATCAAAAATCGGTGTTATTTGCAAAATTTATCCCAAGTTAAACAAAAAAGTGAGATAAAAAGACTTGCAAAAATAATGCTTTACGATATTTTGTCAGAGCTTACAAATATTACCCTGCCGTATGGTTCGCTAACAGGTATAAGACCTACTAAGCTTTATCACGAATTGCAAGAGAGCGGCAAAGATGCCTATTCATATTTTACAGATTATTTAAGAGTGCCAGAGCAAAGTGCAAAATGGATTGGTAACATTTGCGACAACCAAAAAGGTATTTATACACATAACCCAAAACAAGTGGATTTTTTTGTAAACATACCAATATGCGTGACAAGGTGTAGTTATTGTTCCTTTATTTCTGCAGAGCTTGGCAGAATAAAAAAATGGATAGAGCCGTATGTTGCACAATTAGTAAGGGAGATAAAGCACGCTATTAGCTTAGTAGAAAATTTGGGTGTGCAAATTAGAAGTATTTATGTAGGTGGCGGTACTCCAACAAGTTTAAGCGAAAAGGATGTTGAGAAAATAATTGTAGAGCTTGGCAAAATAAAATGTAACGAATTTACTGTGGAAGCGGGACGACCAGATACCATAACCCGTGAAAAATTGCAAATAATGGCGGATAATGGTGTTACAAGAATTAGTATTAATCCACAAACTTTTAATGATAAAACTTTGGCTGCAATTGGTAGAAATCATACTAAAGAAGATATATTTAATGTCTACAATATGGCAAGGGAATTTGATTTTGATATTAATATGGATTTGATAGCAATGCTTCCGGGAGAGAGTTTTGAAGACTTTAAATATTCTGTTGATAAGGCAATAAATTTAAATCCCGATAATATTACTGTACATACTTTGGCAATCAAAAAGGGTAGTAATCTTAAACTTGCAGAATATGATAATAAAATTGAGCTTTTACCTGAAAAGATGATAGAATATTCAAGAAATGCTATTATTTCAGCAGGATATTTGCCATACTATATGTACAGGCAAAAATATATGAGCGGTAATTTGGATAATACAGGTTATGCTAAACAAGGCAAGGCTTGTGTGTATAATATTGACATTATGGAAGAAACGCACAGCATTATTGCTTGCGGTGCGGGAGCTATTTCCAAAAGAATTTGGGGGGAAGAAAATCGTCTTGAAAGACTTGCTAACCCTAAAGGAATAGATGTTTATTTGGAAAGAGAAGATATTATTTTGAAAAGTAAGCAAGAGTTTTTTGAAGATTTAGTTTGATTGCGTGTATTAGGCAGGTTTTGAATTTTAATTGTGACTTTGATAGAGAATAAATGAGCAGTTTATTGTCTAATATTGCAAAAAATAAAATAAATTATATAAAAATTATAAATAATTTGAAAAAATATATCAAAAATTAGTTTACACATTATAAAAATTGTGTTATTATTGAATAGTACCTTAGGCTATGTTTATCAACTCTCCGATGATTTACTTGGCTTGCAGGAATAAATTTTATTTAAGGAGATTAAAAATGGAAGATTTGACACTACTTACTAAACAAGAGATTATTGAGAAGTTTGCTCAATCTGAAGGTGATACTGGTTCTCCAGAAGTTCAAATTGCTTTGCTAACTGCAAGAATTGAAACTTTGAAAGCTCACTTTGCTGTGCATAAAAAGGACCACCACAGCCGTCGTGGATTGTTGCAAATGGTAGGTAAAAGAAGAAACTTGCTTACTTATCTAAAAAATAAAGATATTGAAAGATACAGAGCAGTTATCGCTAAATTAAACCTAAGAAAGTAATAAAAATAACCCGAATAGTAAGTGTTCGGGTAATTTTTTATTATATAAACAAAATTTGTTTTGTGAGAGTATGGTATAAAACATTGCATAAACATTATGTTATAGCACTTTAAAAGATATAAATTGGTGAGCAAAAATGTAAATCTCACAAAAATCATAAAAATAGATAATAAATAACAATTTATATAAATTTTTCAACTAGTCGGTTGATAGTCTTTGAATGGTCAAAGACAGAGGAGGAGATAATGATAGACAGAAAAATTTACAAAACTACAATAGGCGGAAGAGAAGTAGAAGTTGAAACTGGTGCATATTGTGGTATGACTAACGGTACTTGCTTTGTTAAGTGCGAAGAAACTGTTGTAATGGTTAATGCGACAATGTCAAAAGAGCCAAGAGATGGTGTTGACTTTTTTCCACTAAACGTTGATTATGAAGAAAAAATGTACTCAGTTGGTAAAATCCCTGGTGGATTTAAAAAGAGAGAAGGTCGCCCAAGTGATAAAGGTATACTTGTTTGCCGTTTGATTGACAGACCTTTAAGACCACTTTTCCCTAAGGGCTTTTACAATGATGTATCTGTTGTTGCAACTTGCTTGTCAGTAAACCCTGATGTTCCACCTGAGATTTATGCTATGATAGGTAGTTCAGTTGCACTTTCTATTTCAGATATCCCATTTGCAGGACCAACAGGTTCAGTAGTTGTTGGATATATCGATGGACAATATATCATCAATCCAAGTGCAGAACAAAGAGAGAGAAGCAGACTTCATCTTTCTTTGAGTGGTACTAAAGATGCTATCCTAATGGTTGAAGCTGGTGCTAACGAACTTACTGAAGAAGAGATGATTGGTGCAATTTTGTTTGGTCACGAAGAGATTAAAAAAATTGTTGCTTTTATTGAAACTATTCAAGCTGAAATCGGAAAAGAAAAGATTGTTCCTAATATTTATCACGCAGACGCTGCAATTGAAGAGCAAGTAAGAGAATATGCAAATGATATGATGGACAAGGCTTTGGAAGAGTTTAATAGACAAGCTCGTGAAAAACTTGAAGAAGCTTTGGAGCAAGATGTATTTGCTCATTTTGCAGAAATTTTCCCTGACGGCAAAAAAGATATTGCAGAAGTTTTATACAATATGAAAAAAGAAAAAGTTCGTGCTAAAATTTTGGACAAAGGTATTCGTCCTGACGGCAGAACTTTAAAAGAGATTAGACCAATTTGGTGCGAACACGGTATTTTGCCAAGAGTTCACGGTAGCGGTGTATTCACTCGTGGACAAACTCAAGTTTTGACAACTGCAACTTTGGGTTCTATAAGCGAAGTTCAAAAGTTGGAAGGCTTAGATGACGAAGTATTCAAGAGATATATTCACCACTATAATTTCCCTGGTTACAGCGTAGGTGAAGCAAAACCTGCAAAGAGTCCTGGTCGTCGTGAAATCGGTCACGGTGCTTTGGCAGAAAGAGCTTTGGAACCAGTTCTTCCAAGTGAAGAAGTTTTCCCTTACGCTATTCGTACAGTAAGTGAAGTGTTAAGCTCAAATGGCTCAACATCTCAAGCAAGTGTTTGTGGTAGTACTTTGGCATTAATGGACGCAGGTGTTCCAATTAAAGCCCCTGTTGCAGGTGTAGCAATGGGATTAATCAGTACTCCAGATAAGAGCAATGTTAAAATTTTGACAGATATTCAAGGTTTGGAAGACTTCCTTGGCGATATGGATTTTAAGGTTGCAGGTACAGAAGCTGGCATTACTGCTATTCAAATGGATATTAAAATTAAAGGTATCAACGAACAAATTTTGCGTACAGCTTTGGCTCAAGCAAGAGAAGGCAGACTTGAAATTTTGGGTAAAATGCTTGCAGTTCTTCCTAAAACTAATGAAAAACTTTCTAAATATGCTCCAAAGATTTTGTCATTTGATATTGACCCTGACAAAATTCGTGAAGTTATCGGTAGCGGTGGTAAAGTTATCAACAAGATTATCGAAGACACAGGCGTAAAAATTGATATTAGCGACAATGGTACAGTATTTATCGCTAGCCCTGACCAAGATATGGCAGAAAAAGCAAAGAAAATTGTTTTGGCAATAGCTAAAGACCCTGAAGTTGGCGACGAAATAGAAGGTGCTGTTGTTAGAATTATGGATTTTGGTGCTTTTGTTGAAATTGCTCCTGGTAAAGATGGTATGATTCATATCAGCAAACTTTCAAAAGACAGAGTTGAAAAAGTTACCGATGTTGTAAATATTGATGACAAAGTTTTAGTTAAAGTTATCAAAATTGACGACAAAGGCAGAATTGACCTAAAACTTATTAAAAAGCTTTAATATAAAAAGGTTTTTAGACAAATTATAGTTATTTAATAAAAAAAACGAACTTTTTTAGTTCGTTTTTTTGTTTATCAAAAGAGTTTTTATGCTTTTATTTACAAATAGTAACAAAAATGTCAGAAAAAGTATACTTTTTCTGTGACCAATAAAGGCAACTCTTCTTTTCATTAATTCTCCTAATTAGTTCTAAATAGCGAACGTAGTTTATCTATTATAACATTGGATAATAAATATGTAAAGCGTTCTCAGTAGGGAACGTAAATTTTATTTTAAAATTGTATAATTCTTATTAGTGAACGTACGCTAAAAGAAACCAAGGGGGAATTTATAATGAAATTGACGGAAGCAATTGCAGAAAGAGTAAAAGATTTATTAGAAGAGAAAAATTGGAAACAATATGATTTGTTTAAAAATGGCGGAATTCCACGTTCAACAATATCTAATGTTGTTAACCAAAATAAAAAAAGAGTTAGTGTTGATACTATTTATCAAATTTGTTCAACATTTGGTATAAGATTATCGGAATTTTTTGATGATAAGTTCTTTAGCGATATTGAAGATTGATTACTCGTTCTAATTGGCGAACGTAATTTTTTGTTTGAAAATTGTATAATTCTCATTAGCGAACGTGTGCTAAAAGAAACTAAGGAGAGTTTATAATGAATTTAACGGAAGCAACGGCAAAAAGAATTAATGATTTATTGGAAGAGAGAAATTGGAAACAATACGATTTATTTAAAAATGGAGGGATACCACGTTCTACTATTTCAAATGTAATAAATTTAAAAAAGAAAAAAGTCAGTTCATACACTGTTTATCAAATATGTGCAACTTTAGGGATTACAATGAAAGAGTTTTATTATGACCCTATTTTTGACGAAGTCAATGACTAGGTAAAAACAAGTCGCAAGTTTTGCTTGCGACTTTTACTTTAATTAATTTTGAATTACATTGCTTACTTTGTCGGCTTTTATGCCTTTTTGTTTGTAAAACTCCAAAATTTTAGGCAATGCTTCTGCAGTGCATTTTGTTGGGTGCATAAGTATTAAATCACCAAAAGTAACTTTTTTGGTTGCACGCTCAAAAATCAAATCGGTGTTTTTGTCACGCCAATCTATAGTATCTTTTGACCACATAATGGTTTGATAGCCTAAATTATTGGCAGCTTTTAATGTGTCAGCTGAAAAAGCCCCTGAAGGCGGTGCAAATAATGTCATTTTGTAGCCGATAGTTTTTTCTACAATATTATGACACATTGTAATTTCACGAAGATTGCCTTCCATATCCAGTTTGTCTTGGTCTTTATGCAAGTAGCCGTGATTTGCAATTTCGTGTCCACGATTACAAATTTCTTTTAGCATACTATCATTTTTACTTACCCAAGAGCCACCTACAAAAAAGGTGGTTTTTACATTATATTTGTCAAAAGTATCTAGCATTTCAGGCAGATATTCTTCACCCCAATAAACATTTACCATAAGAGAAACACTGCTATTTAAGCCGTTACCTTTATAAATCGGCTTTGGGGTAGTGCTTGCTGTTATTGCAAGCGGAGTAAAGCACATTGTGACAACCGATAAACTTACCAAAATTAATCCGATAATACTATTTGTAATTAATTCTTTATGTTTCATAAGCACCTCAACTAATTATATGTATATGCGATTAAAATTAGACTAAAAAGTAAATACTTTTGATTATAGATAAAAATATTATTAATTTATATA
>OFGN01002077.1_pt1 | contig 11741 bp, 10 predicted proteins | sample 1521821 | NCBI WGS metagenome assembly OFGN01 (sample SAMEA3504094, study PRJEB24116) | mouse gut metagenome | biome: mouse gut; feature: mouse-associated habitat; material: faeces | place: Denmark | collected 2011
CAAGACCTATGCCGCCGTTCGTCGCCTTTCGGACGCTCTGGCCGCCCATGCGGGCATTGAAAAGGACTATCTGGCGTGGGCGCACGGCGAATGCCCGTGGTTGCGGCCAGCGCGCCTTGAGGATCGCCTCTCCAAGCGTTCCGTGGACGGGGGGAGGGAAAGGATGGCCGTGGGCACGCCCCGTCACGCGCCGGACGGGAAGGAGGCCAGCCTGACCGTGCGCCGTCTGGAGCTGCGACAAGGGAACAGCCTTTTGCTGATACGCCTGCACACGGGACGGACCCATCAGATACGCGCGCAGCTCGCGGCCCGGGGCTTTCCGCTGATCGGCGACGTCAAATACGGCGGCCCAGCCTGTGAGGGCGGCCTGAAACTGCACGCCGCGCGTCTGCGCGTGGGCGGCAGCGTCTTTACGGCACCGCCTCCGTGGAGCGGCGTATGGCGCGCGTCCCTTCCTCAGGAAGAGGAGTCGTGACATGTATTTTCCCACCGCCGACATCGACGTTTCCCCGTTCGTGCCGCCGCTCATGGCCTTCGCCGTTTCCTTTTTTTCGTCGATGGGCGGCTTGTCCGGGGCCTTTCTGCTGCTGCCCCTCCTGATGACGTTTCTCGGCTACACCAATCCCTCGGTGAGCGCCACCAATCAGCTCTACAACGTTTTCTCCAGTCCGGGCGGCATCTTCCGTTATTGCCGGGAAGGGCGGCTTTTGTGGCCTCTCTCGTGGATCATCATCGCGGGGGCTGTGCCCGGAGTGGTGGCCGGAGGATTCATCCGCCTCCACTGGCTGGCGCAGGTCCGGCCCTTCAAGCTCTTTGTGGCTCTGGTGCTCTTCGGCATCGCTCTGGAGATGCTCTACGATCTGCTCGGAAGGAGACGCGCGGCTCCCGCCCCGGCCTGCGGCGCACCGGGAATGGCCCGGCCCGTGGTCGAGGTGACGCAAAGCAGCCTCTCCCGCGTGGCCTATACGTTCAGCGGGCGGCTCCATGCCTTTTCCGTGCCCGCGGTCTGCGCCTGTTCCGTTGCGGTAGGGCTCGTAGGCGGCATTTACGGCATCGGTGGGGGAGCCATCATCGCGCCTTTTCTCGTTTCGATGTTCCGTCTGCCCATCCATACCGTAGCCGGGGCCACGCTCATGGCCACCTTCGTCAATGCCTTGGCCGGGGTCCTTTTTTATGTCGCCGTTTCGCCCTTCTACCCCGGCCTCAACGTCGCCCCCGATTGGGGCTTGGCCGCCCTGCTCAGCCTTGGCGGGCTCACCGGTATGTACTGCGGGGCGCGCTTTCAAAAGCGGGTTCCCCCGGTGCTGTTGAAGTGGATGCTCGTTCTCACCCTTTTGGGCATGGTGGCCGTCTATGGTGCCGAATTGTTGGGAGATTAGGGCTTTTCCGCCGCTGATGTCCTGAGAAGGGCGCGCCGTGGTGCGGCCTTTCGCGCCGCACGCTTTTCGTGGTCCGGGACCGGGACGGGACGCCCCGGAGGAAGGAGGCGAAAAGCGTGCCTTTGGAAGCGTTTTTCTTGTTTATTGTTTTATTTTTTTATGATATCTTCTTGTCATGACAAACAAAAAATATACAGCAACCAATAGGCCCGCTCCGATGGCGGCAGGCGGGGCACACCCCGTTTGCATGGCGATGCGGACGGGCGACGACGGACTCCGCTGAAAGGAGGGAACATGACCTATGTCGATCCCGCCGAAAAGTCGATGTGGTGTCCCGCGCGCCAGCAGTGGCGGCCTTTACTGAGCTGTTTGCGTTGCCCTCGTTTCCCTTGTCCCGTCATCGACGCGCACAGACAGCGGACCTTGGCCGAATCGCCGTTTGTGACCATTGACCCGGCGGCTTCCGGTTTTATCCAAAGGAGAGTCAAAATGTATATCTTGAAGTACAACGACGGCAGGCTTGTCTTTCCCGGCGAGGATTTCGATCCCGAAAACCTTGACTGGAAGATGATGGAGGACGTCGCTGAAGTGCTCTACGTGAGCAAGGTCTTTGTCCCGCAAATTCGGCTGGTGGCGAAGCCACTTGAGGAACGGGCGCGCATCCGCAAAAGCCTGAGCCGCGCGGAGGCCGAAGCGGAGGAGGAAACGCCGCTCGAAGAGCCGGAGGCGCAGGCCCCGGAAGAGCCAGCGACCCCTGAGGCCGCCGCCCCGGAAACGGCGGGGGAGGCCCTGCCGCCCGAGGAAGACAAACCCAGAACCAGACGCAGAAAATCCGCAGCCTGATTCCATAGGAACGCAAAGAGGGAGCCCCGCTCCCTCTTTTTATTGTGGCTTTGTCATAGCCATCAATTGATATATTTTCTCTGTGATTTCAAACTGATGCGGATGAAATTTTCGCCTTGTAGAGCCTGTTGCCTCAACATTCTTGAAAACGTTTGTAATCCCGGGGTGCTAAAGAAACCGTCAATCATTTCCTATGGCAGAGTCTTTATTTTATGTGGAGGCTCGCCATTTCGCTTGCCCCAAGCCGGGCGGGACGGCGTATCTGGCTTCCCGTTTTTGGAGAAGCGTTTCTGTCCCGAGGAAGGCGTTTTGCTGTCGGTCCCGCCTTACGATGCGGGAAAGGCGATGGCGTCACGCCGTTACAGGAACGCCGGAAAAGGGTTCGGCGCAATCTACAAGAGAAAGGGCTATTTCCACCCTTCCGCGACCCTTTCGGGCAGGGAGGCGAGGTAGTCGCCGTAGCCGGACTTTTTCAGAGGGGCGGCCAGTTCCAGAAGGCGTTCGGTGGAGATGTACCCTCTTCTCCACGCGATTTCTTCAAGGCAGGCGACCTTGAGGCCCTGACGACTTTCGATGGCCTGTACGAAGGTGCCCGCGGCCATGAGGGAATCGTGCGTCCCGGTATCGAGCCACGCGATGCCCCGGCCCATGATCTCGACGCGCAGCTTTCCGGCGTGCAGGTAGGCGTTGTTGACGTCGGTGATTTCCAGTTCGCCCCGGGCCGAGGGCCGGATGTCCCGCGTGACGTCGATGACGTCGGGATCATAGAAATACAGCCCGGAAACGGCGTAATTGGATTTGGGCGCGCGCGGCTTTTCCTCAATGGATCGGACCCGCATGGCCTCGTCGAATTCGACCACGCCGTAGCGTTCGGGATCACGGACGTGATAGCCGAAGACGGTCGCCCCGTCCTCCCGGTTCCGCGCCCGCACGAGCAGGTCTTCAAGGCCGTTGCCGAAAAAGATGTTGTCGCCGAGGATCAGGCAGACGTGGCAGCCGCGGATGAATTCCTCGGCCAGAAGGAAGGCCTGCGCGATGCCTTCGGGCCGGGCCTGCACCACATACTCAAAGGAGCAGCCCCACTGGCTGCCGTCGCCGAGGAGCCGCTTGAATGAGGAAATGTCTTCCGGCGTGGTGATGATCACGATTTCCCGGATGCCGGCCAGCATGAGCACCGACAGGGGATAGTAAATCATGGGCTTGTTGTAGACGGGAAGGAGCTGTTTGCTGACGCTCAGAGTCAGAGGGTGCAGGCGCGTCCCCGCCCCTCCAGCCAGGAGGATGCCTTTCCAATGTGCCATGCGATGCCGTCCGCGCTAAAGGATGAAAGACCTTATACCATTGCAGCGCGGGCAGGGTCAACTCAGCCTCCCGGAAGGAGGGTCCGCAGGGAGTCCGTGCGGGCGGGCAGGGCATCGCGTTCTGTTGCCGGGGACGGGGCCTTTTCCGCCCATTCCTTCCCTGCGGCGTTCAGGATGTCCCGGACCTCGGCGGCGAACTTTTCCTCAAAGATGGATGTGTCAAAGGAGTGCGCCCGACGGCGGCAGGCTTCCGTCTGAAACGCGCTTTCATCGTTTTCAAAGGCGTCGAGGGCTGCGCTCAGGCTCTCTACGGTCTGCGTGGGGAAAAAGAGACCGGTCGAGCCTTCCCGCACGGTTTCCCGCGCGCCGCCTTTCCCGTAGGCGATGACGGGACGCCCGGCGGCCATGGCCTCGACCGGGGTGATGCCGAAATCCTCTTCGCCCGAAAAGAGGAAAGCCCGGCAGCCTGCGTAGAGCGCCGGTACTGCGCTCTCGGGCACCCGGCCCGTGAAGACGACGCTCGGCCCGGCCATTGCCTCAAGGCGGCGGCGTTCCGGGCCGTCCCCGGCGACGACCAGCGGCGCGCCTCTCTGCGTACAGGCCCGTACGGCCAGATCGACCCGCTTGTAGTTCACAATCTCGCCGAAACACAGGTAATAGCCCCCGGCCCGGAGGCGGCCCGGCACCTTTTGCAGGGAATCCATATCCGGGGCTGCGAAGCGTTCCACCTCCACGGGCGGGTAGATGAGCCGGGGCTCCCTCTTCCACCAGCGCCGGATGCGCCGCGCCACCGTTTGGGAGTTGGCGATGATCACGTCGGGCCGTTGCGCCGAGGCATAGTCCCACAGGCGCAGCCGATGGAAGAAGAGGCGCATGAAAAGGCGCGCCACGGGCCCGGCTGATTCGAGATAGTCCTGATGCATGTCCCAGAGGTAACGCATGGGGGAATGGCAATAGCAGATGTGCGGCACGTCGGCCCGGACGATGACCCCCTTGGCCGGACCCGACTCGCTGGAGATGACCAGATCGTAGGCGCGCAGGTCAAGCTGCTCCAATGCCAGCGGCATCAGGGGCAGATAGTTGCGAAAACGCGTGGCCGCGCAGGGCAGCTTCTGGATGAAGGTTGTGCGGATGGAGTGGGCGAGCAGCGTGGGCGAGAGCGCTTCCGGCCTGACCGCGTGGGCGTAGAGGTCGGCCTGCGGAAAAAGGCGGCACAGGGCCTCGACGACTTTTTCCCCGCCGCGCATCCCTACCAGCCAGTAATGCACGATGGCTACCCGCAAGTGCGAAAAATCATTGTTCATGGTTCCCATTACCGCCCTTTCCGTTCGCTGTCTCTTATAAGGTCCGTCGGTATTCGTCGAGGACGGTTGCGGGCGGGCCTGTCTTGACCACCTTGCCGTCCTGAATCCACACGATGTCGTCGCAGTGTTCCACCGTGGTCAGACGGTGCGCGATGATGATCACCGTCATGCCCTTCAAGCGCCGGATGGTCTCCATGATGGCGGCTTCCGTCCCCTGATCGAGGGCGCTCGTCGACTCGTCCAGAATGAGGATTTCCGGCTCGGCATAGAGGGCCCGGGCGATGGATACGCGCTGCGCCTGCCCACCCGACAGGCCCGCCCCGTGCTCCCCGATGGGATAGTCGATGCCCCGGGGGTCCTTCTTGACCACGTCGAGCGCCGCCATCCGGCAGGCCCGCCGCACTTTTTCCTCATCGTAGGGCTTCCCCCACTGGCTGAAGGCGACGTTTTCGGCAATCGTGCCGCTCATGATGTAGGGCGTCTGAGGCACGTAGCCCACCCGCGCGCAGTAGGCCGTCAGCCGCGCGCCCGTGACCGCTTCGCCGTCCACCAGAAAAAGGCCGTTTTCCGGCGGCATGAGGCCGCTGAGGATGCCGATGAGCGTACTTTTCCCCGCCCCGGAGGGCCCCACGATGCCCACTTGCGTCCCCTTGCGTATGGAGAAGGTGATGCCGTCAAGGGACCGCCATTCCGCATCGGGGTAACGGAACGTGACGTTCTCCAGGGAGATCGCCCGCCTGAAACGGAACCGGGGGTCAGGTTCGGGCCGGGAAGGGAGGTTCTGCTCCCTGATGGCTTCCAGCCGCTCAAGGCACTTGAGCGCCATGGGCCGCACGCTGCGCACCATGACGAGGCAGCCCAGAGAGCGGTTGAGGATGGGGAGGATGCGCCATGCCGCGAGCATGACCATCGTCACCACGCTGGCGATGACCGGCATGGAGGCGTTTTCCGTATCGATGAGCAGCCAGATGGTGGCCGGGATGACGGAAAAGCCGAACGTTTCCAGTATCCACGAAGGGATGGGAGGGGCAATCGTGAGGAAGGATCGCGCGCGCAGCCCCGAGCGGCAGGCTTCCACGTATCTGTCGAAAAAGATGGGCTGCTGGCGGTAGATGAGCACTTCGCGGATGCCGTTCATGGCGTTCAGCGTCGTGCGGCTTTCCTGCGCTGCGGAGGCCGCCACCGCCGTGCCCGAGCGGTCGATGGCGTTTTTCATGGTGCGGTAGACCGCATAGGAAAGCGCGCCCGTCACGACCAGACAGACGAGGATGATCCCCGGCGTGGCCGTGATCAGCGCGAAGAAAAGGGCGATGGTGGTCAGCGCGTAGGTGTAGACGTTCAGCAGGTTGACGAGCAGGAGGCTGAGCTGCTGCCGCCAGCCCAGAGCCTGAAACATGTCCGTGCTGCTGCTTGAAATATGCCACATATAGTCGCTGTTCAGATAGTGGTTCATGATCCGGCTTCCCGAAAAGATGGCCACGTCCTCACCGATGCAGGCCCCCTTCCAGCCCACCAGCGCGCTGAGGAGATTCTTGATCAGGGTCAGCACGACGACCCCCAGCGCCGCCGCCAGCGTGAAATAGCGCAAGTCCGAACAGAGCGTTTCCAGCGAAGGGAAGGTTTCCATGATCCAACCGATGGCGGGTTCCTTCATAATCACCTGCGGAGCGGCCACGCTCATGGCCATGAAGGACATGGACAGGACGGAAAGCACTTCAAAGACGGCAAGGACGAACATCAGGAAAAAAAGGGCGTAAATGCGGAAACGCAGGGACGCGGGCAAAATCCTCATGACGCGGGCGACGTCATCGATGAACAGTTTCTGGCGCAGGCTCACGCGCGGCTCCTTGGCAGGGCTTAAAGGCCAAAGGCCTGTTTGAGGGCGGAGACGGTCAGGGCCGCCGTCCGGTCCCAGGAAAAAAGGGCGGCGCGGCGACGGCGGGCTTCGCGCGCCTCCGGGTCCGCCGAGAGCGCGGCGCAACGCAACAGCCCTTCCCGCAGGGAAGATTCGGAGTGCGGATCAAAATAGTCCGCGGCGTCGGCGCAGGTTTCCCGGACGGGCGGGATGTCCGAAGCCAGAACCGGTGTGCCGCAGGCCAGCGCCTCAAGAGGAGGCAGCCCGAATCCCTCATAGAGGGAGGGAAAGACTAAACAGGATGCATTCTTTACGGCTTGACGCAATTGAGCGGCATTAAGAATACCCGTAGAGTGGATCCTCCCGGGAGCAAGGTTTTCCCAAGTCTCTTCTAACCCGGTTATAAATCCTTCTTTTTTCCCGGCGAGAACAAGATGATGTGGGCATTGCGAAGCAATCCCGGCAAAGGCTTTGCACAAGGCCGTTATATTCTTATGAGGTTTCAGATTTCCTACTGCAAGAAAATAGGGAAAATTAAAAAGACTATCTTCTTTTTGTTCTTCAAACCAGAACGTATCTACACCGAGTGGAGTAATAAATGTAGGACAGTGTGGCTCTCCTACTAAACGTTGAAACTCTTGCTTTGTAAAAGAAGAATTAAAAAATATAGTTCTGGCACGCATTTTTAGAATTTGAAACATATATTTAGCATAAATTCTTTTTGTAAAGCCAAAAATATCTGGTAATGCAAGATGGGCTACATCATGAACTGTAGCCATGACAGGAATATTTGAAAACAATGGAATAACATAATGTGGTACCCATAAACCTTGTGTTCCACGTATAATATAAGAAATCTCTATTTGTTCATAAAAACTATAAATATGAGATGATACTTTAGTAAAAAATGAATTAGAAGGTAGATTGAAAGGGAGAGGAGAGTTTCCTATAAGATTAAAGGAAAACTCAGGTAAAGCGTTGATGCAACGAGGTATAAGATGATGTATATAGGTACCTATACCTGACATATATACCATACGGCAATCAATACATAATTTTTTACGATAATTCATATTTATATAATGGTGATATTATAAAGAATTCAACATCTTAGCTATTCTTGCATGTATATAAATTTTCACTTAGAGTTTGAAGTAAGGATACTATACTTAACAATTTTTATCTCTTCCGATATTGTTTTAAGATGATTTCAGAAATGAAATAATTTTAAAAATCAAAGAATTAAGATACTTTTCGTTTCTGGGAGAGGTAAATATCTCTTTTGGGATGTACACTATATACCACTTTCATATGGGAAAAAAGCTTAAATGTGTACAGAGTTAAATTTGATAATTAAATTCAATAATGTTTAGTTATAGAGGTCATAGTATTAAAAACGTATATATTATTATGTATTAATAAATGATTTTTAAATTATGTCTATTAATATAAAATACTTATTGGCATAGTAGATAAAATATTAGAACAAATATATAAGTATAATTTATTATAATAAGAGTAAATAAATTATATTAAATATTAATTAAGTAATTTGTAATTATAAACTTCATATTAAAGTAGTAATAAATTTATATAGTAAATAAGTTTTAATTATAATAAGAAGAGAAAGACTAGAAAGTCTTTCTCTTCTAGCGCCATTTTTTATAAGATACCTACCAGATCAAGGCTCGGCTTCAACGTCTGCTCGCCGGGCTGCCATTTTGCCGGGCATACCTGATCCCCGTGTTCGCGCACGAACTGGAGGGCCTGCACGCGGCGCAGGAGTTCATCCGCATTGCGCCCGACGCCCCCGGCAATGACTTCATAGGCCTGAATGCGGCCATCGGGATCGATGATGAAGCTGCCGCGCTCGGCCATGCCGTCGGCTTCGGTCAGGACGCCGAAACCGCGCGCCAGCACGCAGGCGGGGTCGGCCAGCATGGGGTACGCTATCTTCTGGATGGACGGCGAGGACTCGTGCCACGCCTTATGAACGAAATGGCTGTCGCATGAGATGGCGTAGATTTCGCAGCCGATGTTCTGGAAGGCTTCGTATTTTTCGGCCAAATCTTCCAGTTCCGTGGGGCATACGAAGGTAAAATCAGCGGGATAGAAGAAAAAGACGGACCAGTGGCCGAGGATGTCCGCCTTGGTGAAAGCCCTGAATTCGTTCTTGTAAAACGCCTGAACGGTGAAGTCACCGACTTCGTTGTTGACGAGGGACATAGACATCTCCTTATGGTATGAGTGTAGTCTCTTGTAATACCTCGTCATTTTGAATGGTCTTATTATCATCGGGAGAATCCCTCACCCGTCCCGGCGCTCCGAAGGCCGCACCCGAGACCCTGCGACCGCGCACGGTGTTGGGGTAAACCGTTTCTTCCCGAGTCTCTCCCGCCGTAAAGCCTTTGGGAGCAGGGACGGCGCCAAAAAGGACGTTTCAGCCGCGCAGGAAGGCTTCGGCGCGTTCCTGCGCCTCGAGGGGAAGGGAGGAAAGCCAGATGGGGAGGCGGAAAGCGTCAAAATCCGGGAGAGAGACGCGCCCGTGATGCAGGAGGAAAGGGAAGTCCCGGCAACGCAGGGATGCGCCGTACAGGTCATCCCCGGCCAGCGGGTGCCCGGCGGCGGCCAGATGCGCCCGTATCTGATGCCGCGCGCCCTTGCGGATGCGGCAGCCCACGAGCATGAGCAGCGCGTCGCCGTCAGCCTCCACGAGTCCGCCCGTTTCGGCGGCGGTCAGCGGGTGGAGGAGGGCCACGTCCGTATGGCGCAGGGGATCGGGATCGTCGCTGTGCCGTACCCGGCTCTTGGTCCGCGCGTCGGTATCAAGGCGGCGGGCGACGGTGAAGTCGTAAAGGGGTTGGCCTTCGATCAGGGCCAGATAGCGTTTATCGGTCTGGCCGATGCGCTCGGCCCGACGCCAGCGCCGCTCGCCTTCTTCGCCGCAGGCCGCCAGCACAAGGCCGGAGGTGGGGGCGTCGAGGCGGTTGAGCAGACGGGGATAGCCTTCTTCAGCCCCGGGCAGGAACGCGGCGAGCAGGCTTTCAAGGCAGGGCGCAGGACTGCCCGCCAAGGCCGCCGAGTGCATCCCAGCGGGCTTATAGAGCGCCGCGAGGCCGTTTTCTTCCTGTACCAGTTCGGCGTCTTCCGCCTTGGACAGGGCCGTTTCCGCCTCCGGCTCGGGAAGGATCAGGATGTCCTGTCCCGCCCGTACCTTGAGGCCAGGGATGCCCGGCTTGCCGCCCACGAGGACGAGGGAGCGCTCGCACAGCCGACGCCGCGCGCGCAGGCCCTTCTCGGCCAGCGCGAAAAGTTCGGGGCGTTGCGCCCTTTGTTCGGGCGAAGGGACGGCAAGCAGCAGTCCGAGGGCCTTGTCCAGCCGCCAGCCGTGCGCCTCTTCGGGGACGCGCCAAGAGAGGCCCTCTGCGGCGGGGCTTTCGGGAGAAGAGGTCGTCACCGGATCAGCGGTTGGGCGAGGAACGCTTGATGTAGGTAAGCCCGGCGATGACGGCGGCGATGCCCAAGAAGAACCAAACGAAATCCATGATACGTCTCCCTGCGTTGAGGTGGTTGCGGAGCCCTTCGACTGTAGCGTAAAGGAAGGGACGGAGCAAGGGAGCGGAAGCCTTGCCGGGCGAAAGCGCCGCTCCTTCCCGTCAACATTTTTCATCAGGGCATCCATGAGCACACAGCGAATAGCCATTGTAGGGGCAGGTCTTGCCGGTTGCGAATGCGCGTTGCAACTGGCCCGGCGCGGTTTCGCCGTCACTCTTTTCGAGCAGAAGCCGGAAACGTATTCTCCGGCCCACACCTCGCCGAATCTGGCCGAGCTGGTGTGTTCCAACTCCCTGCGCTCGGACGAGCTGGCCTCGGGCGTGGGTCTGATCAAGCAGGAACTGCGCGAGCTGGGCAGTGCGCTCATGGCTGCGGCGGACGCGACCCGCGTTCCGGCGGGCAAGGCGCTGGCCGTGGACCGCGATCTTTTTTCCCGTGCCGTGACGGAACGGGTGGAGGCCGAGCCGGGCATCACGCTGATCCGCGCGGCGGTGGAGAGCCTTGACGATCCCGCGCTGGCGGATTTCGAGCGCGTGGTCATCGCGGCCGGGCCCTTGGCGAGCGAGAGCCTTTCCGCGTCCCTTGCCCGGGCGGTGGGCGCGGATCATCTCTATTTTTACGACGCCATCGCGCCCATTGTGGCGGCGGATTCCATCGATATGTCCGTCGCCTTCTGGGGTTCGCGTTACGGCGAGCCGGGAGAGGGCGACTATCTCAACTGCCCCATGAACGAGGAAGAGTACCGTGCCTTTCATCAGGGGCTTCTTGACGGCGAAAAGGTGGCGGCCCGCGATTTCGAGCAGGAAAAGCATTTTGAAGGCTGTATGCCCGTCGAGGCGCTGGCGGCGCGCGGCGAGCGCACGCTGGCTTTCGGGCCGCTCAAGCCCGTGGGGTTCACCGATCCGCGTACCGGGAAGCGGCCTTTCGCCATTCTTCAGCTTCGCCCGGAAAACGGGAACAAGACGATGTTCAATCTGGTGGGCTGCCAGACCAAGTTGACCTATGCGGCGCAGGCCGAGTGCTTCCGGCGGGTGCCGGGTCTGGAGCGCGCGGATTTCGTGCGTTTCGGCAGTATGCACCGCAACACCTACGTGAACGCGCCGCTGGCCCTCACCGAGGAGCTGGCCCTGCGCACGCGGCCCCACATCCATCTGGCCGGGCAGATCACCGGGGTTGAGGGCTACGTGGAGTCCATCGCCTGTGGCCTCTGGGTCGGCCTGATGCTCTCGGCCACGCTCTCCGGTGGCTCTCTCTCCAGGCCCCCGGCGACCACGGCCCTCGGCGCGCTGCTCAACCATCTCGCCACGCCCGCCAAGCATTTTCAGCCTTCCAACGTGCATTTCGGCCTCATGCCCGAGCCCGATGTCCGCGTCAAAAAGAAGGAGCGCAAGCAGTGGTACGCCGACCGCGCCCGCGCGGCTTTTGCTGCGTGGCTGGAGGCGACGGGGGTGTGAAGATTGGGGAGGGGAGAGGGCCCCTTTTGAAAAAGGGGCCCTCTCCCCTC
>OFGN01002079.1_pt1 | contig 11733 bp, 11 predicted proteins | sample 1521821 | NCBI WGS metagenome assembly OFGN01 (sample SAMEA3504094, study PRJEB24116) | mouse gut metagenome | biome: mouse gut; feature: mouse-associated habitat; material: faeces | place: Denmark | collected 2011
CCCGCCGTGGGCGACCATTTCGCGCAGGGCACCTCCTGCGCCTCCATCGAATCCGTCAAGGTCACCTCCGACGCCATCATCCCTGTTTCCGGGGAAATCGTGGCCGTGAACGAGGCGTTGGCCGACGCGCCGGAACTGCTCAATGACAGCCCCTATGACAAGGGCTGGCTCGTGCGCGTCAAGCCGGACAATGCCGCCGAGGGCGGGCGCATCTCCGCCGCCGACTACGCGGCGCTGGTTGGCTGATCCTTCTCGGGGCGGCGTTCCACGCGGCCTCCCGGTCAGGAAGAGGGCCTTCTCCGCATCCTTTCCGAGGGCGGGGAAGGCCCTTTGCGTTGGGGAAAAAGTGGCTTACATTGCCTCAGGGAAGTTTCCGCGGATGCGAGAGGGGCCTCAAGGACGAAAACGCTGCCTCTGGATTAGATGAAGGGTTCCGCGGATATAGGAAGGGCCCCCGGAGGCCCGGGGCAGGGTGGCCCGGGACAATCCCCGCTGTGACGGGAGGAAGCCCTTCGGCGTAGCCGTGGCACACAGGCGAAAGAGGGATTCCTTCGCCATATGGCGGCGGTGGGGGAAGAGAGCGGGCGGAGCCTTTCCGGAAAGAGGGGCCTCCTGTCAAGGGCGCTCCGGAACGGAGGGAATGTCCGTGAAGGCGCGTCAGCCGCACACGGAACCCGCGCGCAGCCGTGATTTTCCGTCGGCGAAGGGCGCAGACGGTCTCCGGGGAGGGACGTTGATCGGTTCTCCCGAGAGAAGACCTTCCACGCCTGTGCACCGGGGAAGGTAGATGTTTCGCAGTGAGGAGCTCTCCGCGCGCGTCTTCCCCTTCCGCGCGGAAAGGCAAGGACAGAAGAGATGTCGCAGTGGAATCCTTGGCATGGCTGCCGCAAGATCAGCCCCGGTTGCAGGCATTGCTACGTGTTCCGTATGGATGCGGCGCACGGCAGGGACGCCTCGCAGGTGCGGCGGACGGGCGATTTCGACGCGCCCCTGCGCAAGCGCCGCAACGGGGAATATCGCCTGCCTGCGGGCGAAACGGTCTATACCTGCTTCACCTCCGATTTTTTCCTGCCGGAAGCGGACGGCTGGCGGCCCGAGGCATGGCGCATGATCCGTCTGCGGCAGGATGCGGACTTTTTTATCGTCACCAAACGGGCGGATCGCATCGCCCCGCTGCTTCCTCCGGACTGGGGCGAGGGCTATTCCAACGTCATACTCTGCTGCACCTGCGAGGATCAGGCGCGGGCCGACTTCCGCCTGCCGTTTTTTCTGAGTCTGCCTTTGCGGTACCGCCGCATCATCTGTGAACCCTTGCTGGAGCGGATTGACTTGGCCCCCTATCTGGCTTCGGGCATTGATGGGGTGATCGTGGGCGGCGAGTCCGGGCCGGAGGCGCGCCTGTGCGATTACGCATGGGTGCTCGACATCCGGCGGCAGTGCGCCGAGGCGGGCGTGACCTTTTCATTCAAGCAGACCGGGGCGCGCTTTCTGAAGGATGGCCGCCTCTACCGCCTCCCCCGGGCCTTGCAGCACCCGCAGGCCAAGAGAGCGGGCATTGATTTGCCCTGAACCCCTGTTGAGGCATCCCGCAGTCCCCCGGGGAGAAGTCGCCCGGGGCGCCTTGCCTCATGATACCCACGCGGAGATTTCCCACCAAGGAGAGGATGTATGCCCGTGCCTTCAATGCCGTTGACGCCGCTTTCCCGTTTGTGCGCGCTTTTTGAGGAGGTGGCGGGAGATGCCATCGCCCGGGCCGTGGGTGAGGGCGGCTGCGTGTTCAGGACACGGGGGATCATCGGGGACTGGACGCAGAAAAAGACCTTTTGGAACAACGTCTACTACGGCGTCGACCTGAGCGAGGGAGGCCGCGTCATCAGCGTGGACCTTCCCTATGAGGTCATTCAGAGCGGGGACATCCGCCCCGGAAGCCTCGTTGATGTCATTGGGACGCCCTCGGTCCATCTGAAAAAGTCGGTGGTGCTGTTCAAGCTGCACATCCACGCGGCGTGCGTCATCACGCCTCCGGCCTCGGCCGCGCCGCGCTATGAGGCGGGCCGGAGCATCGCCGGGACCGTCAATCACCTCAAGGAAATAGGCTTTCGCCGCATCGCCTTTCCCAAACGGGTGGAAGGGGTTTCGGTCATCCATTCCAAATCTCGCAGCGCCAATGTCTTTGCCGATTTCAGCAACGAGCTGGCCGGGAGGAACGTCCGCCTTGAGCCCCTGCCCGTATCCATGACGGACCCGGCGGCCATCACCCGCACCATTGAGGCCGCGACGGGAAACGTCATCGTGCTGATCCGCGGGGGCGGGGACGAGGGCGATTTCTTGACCTTTCAGGACGAAAGCGTGGTCCGGGCGCTCGCGCGCAAGGCGGCTCACCGCGTCACGGGATTGGGGCATTCGGCCAACCTGACCTATGCCGACATCGTGGCCGATTTTTGCACTACCACGCCCGCCAGCGCCGGGGCCTACGTGCGGGAGCAGTTGGCGCGCACCTACGGGGCCCGGCAGGAGGAAGTTCAGGAAGCGGAACGGCAGGCCGTCCTGATCCGCGATCTCAAACGCAGCAACCTCAAGCTTCTGCTTCTGGCCGTGGCGCTCGCCGGGTTCATCGTCTACTGGGGCTTTATCCGATGAGGGGCGGGTTTTTGGGGTTGTTCCGGGGCAGGTGTTTTTGATCTGAGCGCGGGGCCAGTGCCTCGGGAATGCCGACAAAACGGCGGGCGCGATGGGGAAAGGGCGGAAAAGCTGCCCTCCACCGGCAATCTTGAAAGTATTCCTTTAAGAAAGCACATCCCTCTGCTTTCTCCCGTTGCCTATCCAGAGGTCCGGAGGGGGCAGCCTTGCCCGAGGCGGGCCTGGGACGAGGGTGCAGCCGGAGAGACCGTTTTCGTTCCCGCCGTGCGCTACCGTCTTGTGCCCCTTTTTTTCCTACACGTCGGCGGCCTTGGCTTGCACGGCAAAGGGGATGCGCCCGAGAAACTTTTCCCGCCCTTGACCGCTCAGCCATGCGTCACATTCCTCCGCCGCGAGCAGGAGCGGCATCCGGTCATGATAGGGTGCCATGCTCTCGTTGGCGTCCGTGGTGAGGATGGTAAAGCACTGGGTCACGCCAAGGCGCGGTGGTTCCAGATTTTCTGCGAAACCAGCCAGATACAGGATAGCCTCTCCCTCCCTGCGGAAGAGGTATTTTTCTTTTTTGCGGCTGCCGGGGACGGTTTTCCATTCGTAAAAGCCCGTGGTGGGCACCACGACGGGGCAGGCGCGCAGGGCCTTCCGGAACATGGGCTTGACGAGCGCGGTTTCAGCGCGGGCGTTGAAGACGACGCCCCGTCCGTCCCAGCGTGGAAAACCCCATGACATAGCCCGGGCTTCCATCCCTTCCGTTGCCAGCGCCAGTACGGGCGCGACGTCTCCCGGATAGATGTCTCCGGTTTTGATGAGCGAGGCTTGCGGCCCCAGAGCGTCGAGGATGGCGCGCATTTTCGTTGGCGTCGGGTCGATGTTGAAACGGCCGCACATGGCTTGCCTCCTTTGGCTGTGCGTCTCGGCTGTTCCGCGTATTGGAGCAGAGAGGCCGTACAGGTGGAATGATATATTTTTTCATGGGTTACGGCGTAAAACGGCGTATGGCTGTTCATGGGGTGCGCCCTGCCTTGCGGTCCGCGCCGGGCAGTGGAGGGCCAGCCTCCCTGTGGGCAGATCAGGGGTTTCCCCAAAAACTATTTTTTATCAAGTGAATAAGCAACGTCAGGGGGTCTTTTTCTCTCCGGAATATACGGTGACAAAAAATCGCGCCCGTGTCAGGCAAGATGTATCCAAATCCCAAGAGAGGAGCAACATGACGGTAAGCAATGTGGATGAAATGATGGTTGGGGTCTGTATCTTGCGTGGCGCGTATCCGCATTTGGATTTGCAGGACCTGGTGGAGGACGTGCGGCAGATTGCACGGCTGACGGCGCAAGAGAATCTGGGAGATGCCGAAACGGAAAAGGCCGTTATCCGAGCCGCCGTTTTCTTGATCGCGGCGGATAAGGAGCTGACGCCGCACGCGGCGATAGAGATGGCGGTACGGGTGCGCAAGACCGTGTCAGCCTGATATTTCCGGAATGGCGTCCCGGCGGCAGGCTGCGGTTCTCAGGACTGCGGGCTTGCCGCCTTTTTTTTGCGGCACTCTGCTGGAAATGAAGGAAAGCTTGTAACAAGAAGAGCATCCCGCAGGTGGAGGCTTCTCGCTTACCGGGAAGGTTTCCAGCGCGTTCCCAGCCCGCCGTTTTCATACCACCGCCCTGCATTTTCGGCAGGGCAGTGGTTTCAGATATTCGCGGTAAGCCCAGTCGCCTGTTTTTTGTACGGCACTCAGGGCTTTCTTTCCCTGCGTTCGTTGCGGCGTTGCTTGTAGTCTTTGGTCATGCGGATTCCTGAGCTAGGTGCGTCTGGATGCGGAGGGGGCCGGTTTATCGCATAAAGGCGGCGGCGTGGCAAACCGGCGCTGTCGTATAGTTGCCGCGTCCTTGCGGAAACGGGTTTCCTTTCATAGCCGGGCGGGAGCCTTCCCAACGCGTTTCGTCCTCCGTAAAGCCGTCGGTCCTCTTTTCACGAGGGCCGGCGGCTTTTTACTCAGCGCCTTGCCGTTGAAGGGAGAGGGCCGCTCCGGGCGTGGCATGGGCCACACGCCTCTCGATCCCCTTTTCCTTGCGCGCGGCCCCGTGAAACAGGAGGAGACGGCGTCGGTGCTGTGGGAAGGCGGGCTGTCGGAATTTTCTAAAAATCTTTAAAATCAAGATACTAACGTGAAAAATAGTTTTCGGGCGGCGCGTTTTTGCCCACACTGCGAACACAACACAGGAGGTCTTCAATGGAAGATACCACCCATAAAAGTTTCGGAGACAAGGCCAAGGACGCGCTGGACAAGACCGGGGATTACCTGAGCGACGTCAAGGATTCCATTGCGGATGGCATGGATGACATGGCGGACAGCGTAAAGGATACCTTCCGCGATACGGACGACCGCGTGCATCATGATTACGACCGCACCCGCGTCCATTACGATGGAGACGGCGACAAGACGGTGAAGCATACGCGGGAAACCGTCCGCGACCACGGCGACGGCACCGAGCGCGTCCATGAGAAGACCAAGGAAAAGGTCCATCATGGGACGGACTCCACGCGCCGCACCTATGAAGAGACCCGGGACCGGACGAAGAAAACGTTCTAGCCCTTCCCCCATAACGTTTACCACTCAGGAGAGAGAGGATGAAAAACACAGTACTTACTCTTTGCGGCGGTCTGCTGCTGGCCGGTTTTGTCGTGCTTCCCGCCGCTCATGCGGCTTCCGCCGAGGCCCGTCTCGTGGCCGATAATTCTTTCACCCAGTCCGTGAAGGAAGGCTATGAAGACCTCAAGGACAGCGTAAAGGAAACCTTCGGCGGCTATACCGGCAATGATCGGGAAGACGCCCGCAACTACATGGAACGCCGTCAGGCCGATTTGAAAAAGTACCATGACACCGTGCGCGAAGCCCGCAAGGATTTCATGGAAGCCCGGCAGAGCGACCGTGAAGCGTATCTGAAGCATCACAAGGAACTGCCCCAGCCGGAAGACATCAAGGCCGATATGGACCTTTCCAAGATCGATTCCTGATCCCTGAGGCACTTGCAGGCAAGGTCCTCCCGTGTGCCTTTGGCGGACGGGAGGGCTTTTTTACGCGGCGTCCCGTGAGGTCCGCGCCGCAGACCCCTTTCTACGGAGTTGTGCGGGGATGGTCACACCCAACACCTATCACGCTTTGACGCTCTTTGCGGAGTGGTACATCGCGCTCTGCCTTTTGTCGTGCCTGATACTCATCGTTGATCAACGCAGGCACGCGCCGCCGGCCATGCGCATCATGCTCTGGGTATGGCCCATTACGGCGTTGTGGGCTGGGCCCATAGCCCTTTGGCTCTACCGGGGCCTTGCTCGCCCCGGCCGGGCGGCGGGAGGTATGGGCGGGCACGCCATGCCCGCAAAGCCAGCCATGCCGGGCAGGACGGCAACGGTCCCCTCCGCCCCCACGCTTGTGGGGCAGCCGCACGACATGCACGGGATGAGGGGCATGGCCTCCATGTCCGAGACGCACGCGGGGCATGAGGCCGCCATGCACGGCATGGCGGGGATGCCCGGCGGGGCGATGGAAGGGATGGGCCGCGCGCCCGCGACGTGGCGCAACGTCACCACGGGTACGCTGCACTGTGGCGCGGGGTGCACCCTTGCCGATCTGGTCGGGCCGTGGGTGTTCCGGCTGATGCCCTTCGCCCTCTTCGGCCATTTCATGTATGGGGAATGGCTGATCGACTACGTGCTGGCCCTCATTGCGGGGGTCTTCTTCCAGTATGCCGCGCAAGCGGAAATGACTTCCGAACGGGGCCCCTCCCTGTGGTGGCGCTCCCTCCGGGTGGATTTCCTGTCCCTGACCGCGTGGCAGATCGGCATGTACGGCTGGATGGCCATCGCCATGTTCTGGCTGATCGGCCCCATGTCGCCCTCGCACCCCGTCTTCTGGCTGATGATGCAGATCGGGATGCTTTGCGGCTTCCTGACGGCTTTCCCCATGAACTGGTGGCTTATCCGCGAAGGCATCAAAAGCGCCATGTAGGGCTTTTTTTCGGCCCGGCAGGGGCTCAACGTTTTAACCAGTATCAGGAGTATGGAATGAGCGGATTGATGGATCAGATCAGCGGCTTGGGAGGAAAAATTTCGGAAGCCCTCGGCCTTGGGCAGAACAACGACTCGCAGTTGAGCCAGAAGCTGAACCAGCTTGTTCATTCGTCGGGCGGGCTCGGCGGGATGTTGGGTTCGGCCGCGCTCGGGGGGGTGCTCGGGACGCTGCTTTCCGGGAAGACGGGACGGCGTGTGGCCGGGGGCGCGCTTATGGCGGGCGGGACCGCCGCAGCCGGCGTCATGGCCTGGAAATACTTTCAGAAATGGGTGGACGGAAACAAGGCTCATGCGACTGCCGCGGCGGGCACGGACGTGGTGCGGCCCGGCGTGGCTCAACCGGTCATGCGTACCGATGAGGTCGCGGCTCACAAGGCGACGGCTGCCGAGCCGAACGACTCCGCGCTGCTTCTGCTTGAGGCGATGGTTTTTGCCGCCCGCGCGGACGGCCATATCGACGAGGCGGAAAAGGCCAACATAACGAAGGCCATAGAATCCCTTTTCCCCAATCAGGACGTCAGCGGCGTTTTCAACGCCCTTCTGGACAAGCCACTCGATCCCGACGACTTGGCCAAAAGGGTCCATTCCCACGAACAGGGCTGCGATCTCTACCGCCTTTCCCGCATGATCATCACCCCCGATCAATACATGGAAAGGACCTATCTCGATGGGCTGGCCCGCGCGCTGAACCTGACCCTTGAGGAAAGGGCCACTCTCGACAAGGAAGCCGAAGAAGCCCAGCAGAGTCCTCAGAGCGCCTAGGCTTTCCGTGTTCCCTACAGATGCCAGCCGCCCTCCGTCAGCCGGGGGGCGGCTTTGTCGATGGTCCATACAGGGGTAAACGCGGCGTTGGCCTGTCAGCCCTTTGGGGCTGCGCGTACCCGGCGACGAGTCCGCCGCATTTACGACTCAGGCACGACCCCGGCCATGATGCCGCAGCCCTGCGGGAGCTGCACCGGAAGGCGGCGAATGGAGGCAAGCCCCGCCGCTTCCATCATCACTGCGAGTTCCGCCTCCGTGAAGGACTGGCCCTTCGGGGTGCCTACCAGCATATTGAGATCGAAAAGGGCGGGGTGAACCGGGCCGTTGCGGTCGTCGTCAAGGATGAATTCCTGAATGAGCAGCAGGCCGCCCGGGGCAAGGGCGCGGGCCGCCTTGATAACGAGTCTCCGCGACGCCTCCATGCCCTCGCCGTGCAGTATCTGGGACAGCCACGCCACGTCAAACTCGCCGGGCAGTCCGTCCCGCGTGAAATCCCCGCCCACAAAGCGTACGCGATCCGCCATGCCTTCCTCTTCGATGACCTTTTCGGCAAAGGGACGGGTGGTAGGCAGATCAAAGACTGTCGCGGTCAGCCCCGGGTTCGCGCGGCAGAAATGGATGGCATAGGCTCCCGTGGCCCCGCCGAGATCGAGAAGGCGCCTGCGGCCTGAAAGATCGATCTGCGGGACGCTGCGCGCCGCCTGTGCGTCCGCGATGTTGCGCATTCCCATAAGGAAGCTGGCGCGCTCGGCTTCGTCGCTGGTTTCTACGGATGTACGGGCCCGGACGGGCAGCCCGCTGCGCACGGCCTCGTCAAGGCGGGCCCACGCGGGCATCAGATGGCGGTGGTGCTCAATGATGTGTCCGACATAGTCCGGCGAATCGCGGCACAGCCAGCGGCGTGCGCCGGGCTCCAGCGCGCAGGTTGCGCCTTCCCGCCGCAGGAGGCCCAGCGCGCACAGGGCCGTGATCAGCCGGGCGGCGGGCTCGGGCGCGCAGCCCACCCGGGCGGCCAGTTCCTCGACTTCCAGCGGCCCTTCAGCCAAGGGGGAAAAGACGTCGAGCCGGACGGCGGCTTGAAGGGCGCAGCTTTCCCAATACTGGCCGGAAAGGGCGATGAGTGATGAAGCAGTCCATTGTCGCATGGTCACCTCCGGGGCAGGGGTCGCGTTTCAGGGTCAGCACCTCTCTGGTAACAGATCGTGCAACGTTTTGAAAAGGGAGGGGATGTCGATGGGTTTTGAAATGTGGGCGTTCATGCCGGCCTCAAGGGATTTCTCCACGTCGTCGTCAAAGGCGTTGGCGGACATGGCGATGATGGGCACCGTGGCGGCGTCTTCCCGGGGAAGAGCCCGTATCTGCCGGGTGGCGCTGAGCCCGTCCATGACAGGCATCTGGATATCCATGAGGATGGCGAGGTAGCGCCCCGGCTCGGCCCGGGCGAAACATTCCACGGCTTCGCGGCCGTTGCGGGCGCTTTCCACACGCAGGTTGCGCGACTCAAGCAGCGTCTCGGCGATTTCGAGGTTGATGTCGTTGTCCTCCACGAGGAGAACCCTTTCCCCGGCGAAGGAGGTTTGCACGCCCGTGGCATCGACGGGCCGGTTCTGGGTGGTCGAGATCAGGAAGTCGTAGACGGTGGAAGGGAAGAGCGGCTTTTGGAGAAAAGCGCCCACGCCCGCCTCTTCCGCCTCGCTGCGGATGCTGCTCCAGTCATAGGCGGAAATGGCCATCAGAGGGGCCTCCGCGCCCAGACGTTCGCGCACGCGCCGGGCTAGGGCGATGCCGTCCATGAACGGCACTTTCCAGTCCGCCATGATGAGGGTGAAGGGCGTATCGTGCGCGGCGGCCTCCGTCACGAGGGCCAGCGCCTCTTCCGGCGAGGCGGCGGTCCGGGTTTTCACCCCGAAGCGGCGCAGAAGCATGGCCGCATGATCGCGCGTCCGGCGATCCGGGTCGACCACCAGTGCCTGCATGTCCTCGAAACGATGCCGCAGATCAACGGGCCGGGAAGGTGCGGAGGCCGATTCCAGCCACACCCTGACGGTAAAGGTGCTTCCGGCGCCGGGGGCGCTTTGCACAGTGATTTCACCATTCATCATTCGGGCATAGTTCCCGGCGATGGCCAAGCCAAGGCCGGAACCACCCCGGCTCTCTCTCTCTCTCTCTCTCTCTGGCGGTTGTCCTGTTCAAAGGGCACGAAGAGTTTTTCCAGAAATTCTGGATGTATGCCGATGCCCGTATCCCGCACGCGGAAAAGCAGCTCGCGCGAATTTCCCGCCTTTTTCCCGGCGATGACGGAAAAGTCCACGCAGCCCCCGGCATCGGTGAACTTGAGCGCGTTGCCGAGCAGGTTGATGAGAATCTGGTTGAGCTTGAGCTCGTCGCCCACATAGGTGTCCTGCAAGGCCCCTTCCGCCGAAACCTGAAAGCGGATGTCCCTTTTTTGCGCCTGCGCGTAAAACATGGTGGTCAGGTTGCGGATGAAGGCGGCGAAGTCGAAAGCCTTTTTCTTCAACACCATTTTGCCGCTTTCGATTTTCGACATGTCAAGGATGTCGTTGATGAGCGCCAGCAGGAAATGGGCCGAGTTCTCTACCTTGTTGAGACAGTCGACCACGCGCTTCGGATCGTCCAGCGATTCCTTGGCGATGGCGATCATGCCCATGATGGCGTTCATGGGCGTGCGGATGTCGTGCGACATGCGCGAGAGGAAATCCGATTTGGCACGGTTGGCGCGCTCGGCCATTTCCAGCGCGCTGCGCAGCATTTCCGTGCGCTCCTCAAGCTTTTTCTGCAATTCGCGCTGTTCCGTGATGTCCGTAATATCGATGTAGACCACAAGATAGAGGGGCTCGCCGCGCACCCAGTCGATGCAGTCCGCGTTGATCTGGAGCCACGCGTCCTCGCCCTTGCCGTCCTTGACCTGCACCACGAAATGGGCGCGCTGGCCCGCCAGAAGGCGCGAGCGATTTTCCGCGAGGGCCCGGCGGTTACGCTCGTTGTCCACGTTTACGAGGGAGTAGGGCGGATCGTCGGGCCCGCGATGGCCGAAGAACTGGATGAAGCGGTCGTTGCCCTCCACGAAATGAAAACGCGCGGAGGCGTCCACCCGGAACTTGGCGACGAAACCCGGCAGGTTGTCATAGGTGACGGACTGCTCCATCTGCGTCTGGATGAGATCGCTGATGTCGGTGAATACCGAGTAGATGACGGGGATGCCGTTGAGGGTTTCGTTGGTGAAGGTGCCGACGACCTTTATCCATACGAAACTGCCGTCCTTGTGCGGCATCTTGCACACAAGGGCGTAGCTGGGCTCGCCGGTGGCGATGGCGTGGCGCACGGTGTCGGCTATTTTGGCGTACTCGGTGGGAATCTGCTCAAAATATTCGCTGCAATGGTTATGATAGATGGCTTCGTACTCTTCTTTGGAGTAGCCGGTCTTCTCATAAAAATAATCGTTGGCCCAGACGACGGTGAAATATTCGTCCAGCAGATGCTTGCTCACGCTGACGCGGAGCGAGCTCATGAGCATGGTGTATTCGGTGCCGATGGCCGTATGCGTAGAATCAAACATAGGAGGCCCCGTGAAGATGGGCAGCTGAGGGGGAGGGAGCGACGCGGATGCGCCTTACAGGGAAGGGTGAGGACGCTGGAATGGGAGATACCTTTTTAACATAAAAGAGGAGGACGGGCAATCATCTCCACACATAAAAAGCCCTTCCCGGGGGAGGGAGGCCGTCAAAAGACAATCACTTGTTTTTACTTCTTTTTATGGAGAGATGTCTCGGTCCGCACCAGCCATGTGCCGGGCCTCGCAAGGCTCGTCGTTTGGGGGGGCGGCGCGGACGCGGGAAGGGGAGAGAGGAAGGCGGCGCAGAGGCGCGGAAAAGGCTGTCCAGCCCCGAAAAACCAAGAGCGGCCGCCGCTCCCGGAAAGGGAGGGACGGCCGGCCATACGGAGCTGCCGAGGAAGCGGCTTAGTTGGCGGGCACTACGGCGCCCTCGTACTTCTTATTCATGTATTCCTTGACCTGATCGCCCTTGAGGGCCTTCACCAGCGCCTGCAGTTCGGGGCGCTGTTCCTCGCCCGCGCGCACGGCCACGATGTTGGCGTAGGTGGTTGCGGCCACGGAGTCGGCGGCTTCGGCGGCCAGCGCGTCCTTCACCTTGAGGCCGCCGAGGATGGCGTAGTTGCCGTTGATGATGGCGATGTCCACGTCGGGCAGGGCGCGCACGAGCTGCGCGGCCTCGATTTCCTCAATCTTGAGCT